>OGML01003356.1_pt1 | contig 9914 bp, 9 predicted proteins | sample 1572951 | NCBI WGS metagenome assembly OGML01 (sample SAMEA2581883, study PRJEB24529) | metagenome | biome: Human gut stool | place: China | collected 2011 | reverse complement strand
GGCACCTTCCCCTCAAGGGGAAGGCTTGAGGGTGCGCCACTCACACCGCGGACCCATCAAGGGGGAAGGCTAACGGAGGCGTGTCATTCAACACCGCGGACCCATCAAGGGGGAAGGCTTGAGCTTGTGCGGCCCGGGCACCCGTCTCCCTGCGGGTCGGTCGGTTCGCGGATCTGACACGCCACCGGCGTGTCATTCAACGCCGCGAACCCCTCAAGGGGAAGGCTAACGGAGGTGTGTCATTCAAGACCGCGAACCCCTCAAGGGGAAGGCTGACGGAGGTGTGTCATTCAACACCGCGAACCCTGCGAGGGGAAGGCTTGAGCTTCTGCGGCCCGGGCACCCGTCTCCCTGTGACCTCATCAGGGGGAAGGCTGACGCCTGCGGACGGGAGGGGGGACGAAGATAGGATGGAAGTTGGGAGTGAAAACACATGGAAAAAGGAATGGAATTTCTGCCGGTGAGCCGGGAGGAGATGATCGACCGGGGCTGGTATTACTATGACTTTCTGGTGGTGACGGCGGACGGGTATATCGACCACCCCAGCTTCGGCACCACACTGATCGCGCGGCTGCTGGAGAGCAAGGGTTATCGGGTGGCGATACTGCCCCAGCCGGACTGGCACTCGGCGGAGGAGTTCCGTGCCATGGGCAAGCCCCGGTACGGGGTGCTGATCGGCGGGGGGAACCTGGACTCGATGGTGGCCCACTACACGGTGGCCAAGCGGCGGCGGACCCGCGACCTGTACAGCGAGGGCGGAGAGATGGGCAAGCGGCCGGATCGGCCCACCATCGTGTACGCCAACCGGGTGCGGGAGGCGTGGCCGGACGTGCCCATCGTTATCGGCGGGCTGGAGGCGTCGCTGCGGCGGTTCGCCCACTACGACTACTGGGACGACAAGGTGCGGCGGAGCATACTGTTCGACGCGCCGGCGGACATTCTGGTCTACGGCATGGGCGAGAGCGCCACGGCGGAGATCGCCCGGCGTCTGGCGAGGAAGGTACCGCCGTCGGAGCTGACGGATATACCGGGGACGGCGTACATCACCGACCAGGTGGGTGAGCTGAAGTTCCACAGGGCGGATGCGCCGGGGTATGAGGCGGTATGCGCGGACAAGGCGGCCTATGCCCGGGCGACGAAGATCGAATACGACGAGCATGATCCCATCCGGGGCTGCGCGGTGGTGCAGCCCTGCGAGGGGCGGTATCTGGTGGTGAACCCGCCGGCGCGGCCGCTGCGGCGGGAGGAGCTGGACGCCCTGTACGCCCTGCCCTACACCCGGCAGGTGCATCCCATGTACAAGAACGGCATACCGGCCATCGAGGAGGTACAGTTTTCCATCACCCACAACCGGGGATGCTTCGGCGGGTGCAACTTCTGTGCGCTGGCCTTCCATCAGGGGCGGATGGTCACCAGCCGGTCCATCGAGTCGGTGCTGGAGGAGGCGGAGCTGCTGACCCACGAGCCGGGGTTCAAGGGGTACATCCACGATGTGGGCGGGCCAAGCGCCAACTTTCGCCACACCAGCTGCCAGAAGCAGAAGCGGTGCGGTATGTGCAAGAACCGCAGCTGTCTTGCGCCGGAGCCGTGCCCCAATCTGGATGCGGACCACTCGGAGTACACGGAGCTGCTGCGGCGGATGCGGGAGATACCGGGGATCAAGCGGGTGTTCGTGCGGAGCGGCATACGATACGACTATATGCTGCAGGACAAGGACAGGTCGTTCTTTAAGGAGCTGGTGAAGTACCATATCTCGGGACAGCTGAAGGTGGCGCCGGAGCACTGCGTCAGCTCGGTGCTGGACTACATGGGAAAGCCGCACTTTGACGTGTTTCTGAAGTTCTGGCGGCAGTACCAGAAGCTGAACGAGGAGGGTGGCACGGAGCAGTATCTGGTGCCGTATCTGATGTCCAGCCACCCGGGATGTACCCTCAGCGACGCGGTGGAGCTGGCGGAGTTCCTGCACAAAAACGGCAGGACGCCGGAGCAGGTGCAGGATTTCTATCCCACGCCGGGAACGCTGTCCACCTGTATGTATTACACGGGCATCGATCCGCGGGATATGTCGGAGGTGTATGTGGCCAGGGATCCCAAGGAGAAGGCCATGCAGCGGGCGCTTTTGCAGTGGTCGCGGCCGGAGAAGCGGGCGCTGGTGGTGGAGGCCCTGGAGGAGACGGGGCGGACGGACCTGATCGGGTACGAGAAGAAGTGCCTGATCCGGCCGCGGAAAGGGGAGCCCTACGGTCAGCCGCCGGTCAAGCCGGAGAAGCCGGAGAGGCCGGAGAGACAGCCGCGGCGGAAAAAGGAGGCCTCCGGCAACCGGGGGCGGCGGGGCACGCCCGCGGCGAAGCCGCCGGCGCAGAAGGGGAAGATGTCGCCACGGAAGAAGGCGGCCTTCGCCAAGAAACGAAACGAGAAATAACGACGACAGAGCGCCCCGCTGCTGCGGGGCGCTCTGCTTTTTGCGGGGCGGCCGGGGCGGCAGAGCGGGGGAAAAGACGGTGGGACTGTCAGATAAGGGGGGATGATAAAAAATGTGACGGTTTCTGCGGAATGTTGGAGGCAATGCGGCGAAAAAAAGCTTGTGTTAGCACAGGGTTTTTATTATAATAAAAAAGAAGTGTCAAGATGCTGGTACCGCACGTTAAGATTTCGACAAGAAATCGGAAGGGCGGGGTCGGCGCCGTGCCGCTTCTGCCGTTTTACGACGCGACGCGGCACAAAAATTTTACCGGATGTAAAAGGTGAAAGACGAATGGAAAAAAAGAAGAAAATCAGGTTCATCGTGGTGTGGCTGCTGATTACCGCGGCGTTCCTGGCCGGTTCTCTGCTTGTCCCCGGACACGGGAAGTCGGAGTCGGTGCAGGAGGCCATGCGTGACGCAGTGCTCCACGGGACGAACCGCATCAGCCTGTTCGGGCTGAAGGACGTGAACCCGGCGTACATATCCTCGCTGGTGGTGGTGGGCGCACTGCTGCTGGCGGCGATACTGCTGCGGGTGTTCGTCATCCCCCGGTTCAAGATGGTACCGGGAAAGCTGCAGATGGCGCTGGAGACGGCGGTAGGGCTGTTCGACGGGATGGCCAAGGGCAACAGCCCGCATCGCAACAAGTTCCTGGGCGCATACATCTTCGGCGCCGGCGTGTACATCTTCGTGGGAACGCTGTTTGAGCTGTTTGGCTTCCAGGCCATCACCACGGGCGGACACACCATCGCGCTGCCGGCCCCGCTGTCGGACGTGAACGCGGCCATCTCCCTGGGCTGCCTGTCCTACGGCGTGATCCTGGTGGGCGGCATCGTGGCCAACGGCGCAAAGGGCGCGGGCAAGGCCCTCAAGGATTTCTCCCTGCCCATCTCCATGAGCTTCCGTATGTTCGGCGCGCTGCTCAGCGGCCTGCTGGTGACGGAGCTGGTGTACTACTATGTGTCCCTGAGCTTCGTTGTGCCGGTGGTGGTGGGCGTGCTGTTCACGCTGCTCCACGCGCTGATCCAGGCCTACGTGCTGACCACGCTGACCTCCATGTTCTACGGAGAGACTACGGAAAAGCACGCACCCAAGCCCAAGAAAAACAAAAAAATCAAAGCTGAAACTGTAAATAACTGACGGAGGAAAGAGAAACCATGAAAAAGCTGTTCAATAAGAAGGCCTTTGCCCTGCTGCTGTGCCTGGTGCTGGCACTGACCGCCCTGCTCACCGTGACCGCGTTCGCCGATACCGCACCTGCCGACGGCACCGCCGCCCAGACCGAGGAAGCGGCCGACAGCGGCGTGAGCGCCAAGGCCATCGCTTCCGGTGTTGCCATCGGTGTGGCCGCCGCCGGCGGCGCCATCGGTATGGGTATGGCTATCGCCAAGTCCGCCGAGGGTATCGCCCGTCAGCCGGAGGCCGAGGGTAAGATCCGCACCACCATGATGTTGGGTCTGGTGTTCCTGGAAACGGCTATCATCTATGCCCTGCTGGTGGTCATCCTGATCATCTTCGTGCTGTAAGAAACGGGGAGAGACGCTATGAATATCCCTCTGAATATTGATTGGCAGCAGATATTGCTGCACTTCTTCAACTTCTCCATCCTGGTGGGCGGTCTGTATCTGCTGCTGTTCAAGCCGGTGAAGAGCTTTATGGAAAAGCGGGAGAAGCACTATGCGGATATGGAAGCCGCCGCCGTGGCCCGGGAGAAGGACACCGAGGCGCTGAAGGCCGCCATGGCCCAGCGGGAGGCGGACTTTGACGCCGTGCTGGAGGAGAAGCGTGCCGCCGCCGCCAAGGAGGCGGAGGCCTTTGCCCAGCAGCAGCGCGACGCGGCCAAGGCGCAGGCGGACAAGATCCTGTCCGATGCCAAGGACGCCGCCGAGAGCGAGCGCCAGAAGATCGTGGCCGAGGCCAACCGCGAGGCGGTGGCTATTGCCGAGGACGCCATGGAGAAGCTGATGGCCGCCCAGACGGCCCAGGCCTATGACGCCTTCGTGAATGCCGCGGAGGAGGAACAGAATGAACACTGATGCACGCCTGACGGCGAAACTGCTCAGCGCTTGTCCGCCGGACAGCGCGCAGAAAGAGAAGCTGGAGGATGTGCTGTCGAAAAAGTACGGCAAGGCCGTCGAGCTGGTCTGGCAGGAGGACCGCACCGCACAGGGCGGGTTCCGCATCGAGCTGGGCAGCGAGGTCATCGACTGGACGGCGGAGGGCCGGCTGGAGCAGCTGAAGGAACGGCTGGCCGGGCTGAAGAGCCAGGGCTCCGTCATTCCCCTGATCCGGGACGCGGTGAAGAGCTGGGTGCCGGAGGTGTGCGCCCGCGAGGTGGGCAGCGTGCTCACCGTGGCGGACGGGATCGCCTATGTGGAGGGCCTGGAGGGCGCTACCTACGGCGAGATCCTGCTGTTTGAAGGCGGCATCCGGGGCATGGTGCAGGAGCTGCGCTCCGGCCGTATCGGCTGCATCCTGTTCGGCCGCGTGGAGGAGGTCAGCGAGGGCACGGCGGTGTACCGCACCGGAAAGACCGCCGGTATCGGCGTGTCCGACGGTATGATCGGCCGCGTGGTGGACGCCCTGGGCGCGCCCATCGACGGCGGCGGAGACATCCCGGTGGATGAATACCGCATGATCGAGAGCCCGGCACCCGGCATTATTGACCGCCAGCCGGTGAATACCCCCATGCAGACAGGCATTCTATCCATCGACTCCATGTTCCCCATCGGCCGGGGCCAGCGTGAGCTGATCATCGGCGACCGCCAGACCGGCAAGACCGCTATCGCCATCGACACCATCCTGAACCAGAAGGGGAAGGATATGATCTGCATCTACGTGGCCATCGGCCAGAAGGCCAGCTCCGTGGCGCAGATCGCCGAGCTGCTGCGGAAGCACGACGCCATGCGCTACACCATCGTCGTGTGCGCCGGCGCGGGCGAGTCCGCGTCCATGCAGTACATCGCGCCCTATGCCGGCGCGGCCATCGGCGAATATTTCATGAACAAGGGCAAGGACGTGCTGATCGTGTACGACGATCTGAGCAAGCACGCCATCGCTTACCGTGCGCTGAGCCTGCTGCTGGGGCGGTCCCCCGGACGCGAGGCGTATCCCGGCGACGTGTTCTATCTGCACTCCCGTCTGCTGGAGCGCGCGGCGCGGCTCAGCGACGAGCGCGGCGGCGGCAGCATGACCGCCCTGCCCATCGTGGAGACCCAGGCGGGCGACGTGTCGGCCTATATCCCCACCAACATCATCTCCATCACCGACGGTCAGATCTTTCTGGAGAGCAGTCTGTTCTTCTCCGGCCACCGGCCGGCGGTGAACGTGGGTCTGTCCGTGTCCCGCGTAGGCGGCGCGGCCCAGACCAAGGCCATGAAGAAGGCCGTGGGCACCCTGCGCCTGGATCTGGCGCAGTACCGCGAGATGGAGGTGTTCACCCAGTTCTCCAGCGACCTGGACGAGGAGACGAAGAGCCAGCTGGCCTACGGCCAGAGCCTGATGTATATCCTGCGGCAGGGGCGCAGCGCCCCGCTGAGCCAGGGACAGCAGATCGTCACGCTGGTGACGGCCATGGCGCACCTCTATCAGCAGGTGCCGGTGGCCCAGGTGTGCGCCCTGCGGGACTTCCTGCTGGGCGAGTTCGCCGCGCAGCGGCAGAGCCTGATGCTCCAGCTGGAGCAGGGCGCGGCGCTGGACGACGAGCTGCGGGGCCAGATCAACGACTTTGCCAGGACCGCGCTGGAGAAATTCAAGCGCACGGGCGGGCGGTGAGCGCATGGCCAGCACCAGTGAGATCCGCCGGCGCATCGGAGGCGTACGGCAGACCCAGAAGATCACCCACGCCATGTATCTGATCTCCCAGGCGAAGCTGCGGAAGGCCAAACAGGATCTGGACAACACACGGCCCTATTTCCAGGCATTGCAGACGGAGATCGGCCGCGTGTTCAACGCGGACAGCACCATAGAGAGCCGGTATGTGGAGCCGGTGGATCCCAACGCCAAGCCCCTGCCCGGCGTGCCGGCGTGCCTGCTGATCACGGCGGACAAGGGACTGGCCGGCGCGTATAACCAGAACGCCATACGGCAGGCGCAGCAGCTGCTGACCGCCCAGGGCGACGCGGTGCTGTATGTGGTGGGCGAGTATGGCCGGCGCTGGTTCAGCCAGCGAGGGATCGCCATCGAGGAGAGCTTTCACTACACGGCGCAGAACCCTACGCTGGACCGGGCGCGGCACATTGCGGAGCTGCTGCTGGAACGGTTCGACGCGGGAGAGATCAGCGCGGTATGGGTCATCTATACCGACATGAAGAACGGCCTGGAGGCTGTGGTGAGGCAGGAGAGGATCCTGCCGATGCACCGGGAGCACTTTCACGCCGCCGCGGCGGCAGCTGCCGGGGACAAGGCGTATGAGTTCGTGCCGTCCGCAGGGGCGGTGCTGGACAACGCCGCCCGCAGCTGCCTGACCGGCTATATCTACAGCGCGCTGGTGGATAGCTTCTGCAGCGAGCAGAGCGCCCGCATGACCGCCATGAACGCGGCGGATCAGAACGCGGAGGAGCTGCTGAAGGACCTGTCCGTCCAGTACAACCGGGCGCGCCAGGCCGCCATCACCCAGGAGATCACCGAGGTCTCCGCCGGTGAGCGCGCCCAGCGCAGCAAGAAAGAAAAGGAGGGCTGACCTCAATGAAACAAGGTACTATCACGGGCATTTCCGGCCCCGTTATCGACGTGCGCTTCCCGGAGGGGAGCCTGCCCGCCATCAATGAGGCCTTGACCGTGGAGGCGAACGGTCAGCGTTATACCATGGAGGTGGAGCAGCACCTGGAGAACAAGACCGTACGCTGCGTGATGATGGCAGGCAGCGACGGGCTTGCCCGCGGGCTGACCGTCACCGCCACAGGACACGGTATCCGGGTGCCGGTGGGTGAGAAGACGCTGGGACGTATGTTCAACGTGCTGGGCGATCCCATCGACGGCGAGCCGCCGGTGGACGAGAGCGCGCCCCGGTGGGAGATCCACCGCGCCGCGCCGACCTTCGCCGAGCAGATGCCCGCCGCGGATATTCTGGAGACGGGCATCAAGGTCATCGACCTGATCGAGCCGTATCCCAAGGGCGGTAAGATCGGTCTGTTCGGCGGCGCCGGCGTGGGCAAGACCGTGCTGATCCAGGAGCTGATCCACAATGTGGCTATGGAGCACGGCGGCTACTCTATCTTCACCGGCGTGGGCGAGCGCAGCCGCGAGGGCAACGACCTGTGGGGCGAGATGCGGGAGTCCGGCGTGTCCGACAAGACGGCGCTGGTTTTCGGGCAGATGAACGAGTCCCCCGGCGTGCGTATGCGCGTGGCGCTGTCGGGACTGACCATGGCGGAGTACTTCCGCGACCAGGAGCACAAGGACGTGCTGCTGTTTATCGACAATATTTTCCGTTTTGTCCAGGCGGGCAGCGAGGTTTCCACGCTGCTGGGACGTATGCCCTCCGCCGTTGGCTATCAGCCCACGCTGGCGGGGGAGATGGGCGCACTGCAGGAGCGCATCACCTCCACCAAGAACGGGTCTGTTACCTCCGTGCAGGCGGTGTATGTGCCTGCGGACGACCTGACCGACCCGGCGCCGGCCACCACGTTCTCCCATCTGGACGCCACCACGGTGCTGAGCCGTAAGATCGCGGAGCAGGGTATTTATCCCGCCGTGGACCCGCTGGAGTCCACCTCCCGCATTCTGGAGCCGGACATCGTGGGCGAGGAGCACTACAACATCGCCCGGGCGGTGCAGTCCACGCTGCAGAAGTATCGGGAGCTGCAGGATATCATCGCCATTCTGGGTATGGAGGAGCTTAGCGACGAGGACAAGAAGACCGTGGCGCGGGCGCGCCGTATCCAGCGGTTTCTGTCCCAGCCCTTCTATGTGGCGGAGAAGTTCAGCGGCGCACCCGGCGTGTTCGTGCCCCTGCACGAGACGCTGCGGGGCTTTAAGGAGATATTGTCCGGCGCGATGGACGAGTATCCCGAGGCGGCGTTTTTCAACGCGGGCACCATTGACGACGTGAAGCGCAAGGCCGAGGAGCTGAAGAAAGGCGGTATGTGATGGCGGCCGTGTTCCAACTGGACGTGCTGGCGGCCAGCGTGCCCTTCTTTCAGGGCAAGTGCGTGTCGGCGGTCATCCCCGTGACGGACGGCGAGTACGGTGTGCTGGCCGGCCACAGCAACGCTGTGGGCGCGGTGTGCGCCGGCGAGCTGCGGTTCGAGACGGAGGACGGCGAGCACCGCCGGGCGGCGGTGGCGCCGGGGCTGTTCAAGATCGACGGGGACCGGGTGCTTCTGCTGCTGGACGCGGCGGAGTGGCCGGAGGATATCGACGTGAACCGCGCGCTCCGGGCCCGCCGGGAGGCGGAGGAGGAGCTGCGCCAGAAACGCAGCATGGCGGAATACCACCTGGCCCAGAGCCAGCTGGCCCGCGCCATGAACCGTCTCCGCGTCAGCGGCCGCGGCTGAGAAACAGCAAAAAGCGAAAAAAGAACGTCCCCCCGTGGGGACGTTCTTTTTTTGCTTACAGCAGCCTGCTGATGCCCACAAACAGGCACCCCAGGCCGAAAAACGCCGCGATCAGCAGCAGGACCACCGGCCAGAACCGTTTGCCCATCACCTGCGGGTCCATGAACGGGTAGGGGTAGCAGCGCTTCGTGTGGCCGATGGGCTTTCCCGTGGCCCCACGGGCCATACCGAAGGCAAAGTAGGCCAGCGGCAGCACCAGCCACCAGACAGCGTGGCCGATGGCGAGGCCGGACTTGTCCTGCCACAGCAGCCACTGCACCACCGTCAGCCACGGCACAGCGTAATGGACACACAGGTTGCCGAAGCTGCTGAATCCGATGTCTGACAGCGCCTTGCCGCCCTTTTTCGCCGATGGCACCAGCACCCACTGGTAGATGAGGTGGGTCACGAAGATGCACAGCGTCATGCTCAGGGCCACACCGGCGGAGCTGAGCCACCGGAACACGCCGCACTGTGGATCGTGGCCGCTGACCCCCAGCGTCAGCTGGTACACCGCCAGCAGCAGGTTGCTGAGGTTGGTGTAAAAGACGAAGAATCCAGGCCGGATGCGGCCCGTCACCGGCAGCGTGGAGTGAAAATACAGTCCCACCAGGCCCAGCAGGCCCAGAAACAGCGCGGACAGCCGCAGCATCATTCCGCCCTCAGCTCCTTCAGCCGTCCGATCTCACGGGCGTAGCCCGCCAGATCGTTGGGCGTTTCCAGAATAAAGGGCAGGTCCCGCAGCGCGGGGTGATTGATGATGCGGCCAAAGGCCGCCTCCCCCAAATAGCCCTCGCCGATGCGGGCGTGGCGGTCCTTGTGGGCGCCCAGCGGGTTCATGCTGTCGTTGATGTGGACGGCCTTCAGCCGCTCCAGCCCGATGACGCGGTCGAACTCCGTCAGCACGCCGTCGA
>OGML01003355.1_pt1 | contig 9916 bp, 5 predicted proteins | sample 1572951 | NCBI WGS metagenome assembly OGML01 (sample SAMEA2581883, study PRJEB24529) | metagenome | biome: Human gut stool | place: China | collected 2011 | reverse complement strand
TTTTCCGGGGGCTGGGGCGGCAGGGCCGGGGCGTTGTTCGGCAGGCCGTCGATCAAGAATACCAATCGTCTCTTTATCAATCATAGAGAGGCAAGAATAACCCCAGTTATTGCCTTCATCCAACAACAGCTGATGTTCGGGTGACCAAGTCACACCGCCATCCAAACTTATTTTAATAGTAGTATTATAGCGTCCTTTTGTCGTATTAGGATTAGAGAAAATCAATAAATCCTTGCCCAACACATTATCTTTTGCTTTCACACTGATCAAACTAGCCATACAAACAGATTCCGGCAATGCCTTACGAGAAGATTCATGTTCCGTCCATGTTTTACCCAAATCTTTTGTAATAGCCACAGCGCGGCTTCCTCCACGATTATCACGCATATTCAACATCAACACTCCGGGTTCGACCTCAGCTACCTGGGCTTCTGTGGTGTTCGTACGTGCATAATTGTGCATCTTCCAGTTCTTGCCACCATCTTTACTGTACATAATACCGGCATTGGGCACACGTGTCGAATCGATAAACTGAGTTGGGAATACCAAAGTACCGTCACTCATAGTGATACCCCTACCCGGTCCCTGCAACAAGAAATACCAAGAAGGATCTTTCACCTGCTCTGTAATATTAATAGGTGCAGACCATGTTTTACCATCATCTGTACTTTTAGCTAAAACAAGTTGTGCTGTATGGTTCATATCCATACCCGGATGTGAACTCCACCATGCCCGCTGATTACCCATACCATGTGTCCAGGCAGCAACCACCCAAACATTATTTGTTTTTGTATCAACAAGAATAGAAGGGTCTCCTACCCCATTCTGACCGGCAGGCAAACCACCGAATTCTCCAAAAGCCAAAGGCAAACGCATTTTTTCCCAAGTTTTTCCACCATCTGTACTGCGGCTTAAACCAACATCAACATGCTCCTGCAAGTCAACACTACTGTTATAACGTACATCATAAACTCCCAGTAACGTACCTTTATTAGTAGTCACCAATCCCGGAATACGGAATGCGGCAGAATTATCGTCTCCGGCATGGCGCACTCCTACTCCCATACGGTGTTCTATCCCATTTTCTGAAACTACATCCAACAGGGCTTTTTTGCCATCCAAAGTAATTGAAGCGATATCCGCGGTCACCTTGCTGGTAAGCGAAGTGCCCGGCTTCATTTGCAAACTAATCCAGAAATAATTGATTCCGGGAAACAGTTTCTGATCTCCTTTCAGAACAACCTGATTACCGGGATTAGTTACCTCCGATTTTTTGATTGAATAAGACGGATTGGCGGCAAGTGTTTTCCCCGGAGTGTTACTGGAAATATATCCAACAGGAGCAAAACGTTTTTTACCACTATCCTGCAATGCTTCAGTACCTCCATAATAAAGCTTTATGGACTGAATTTCAGAAAGATTCACTCCTTCACCCAAGTTTAACACTACATCGTTCAGGGTCTGGCTCTCTTTAGCATCCAAACGGAGATAGAATAAGACATTATCCTGCCTTTCTATCAAAATAGGAATACGTGTTTCACGAACAAAAATGGTATCTGCTGCTTGAACTACCGGTATAGCACACAGAAAACAGAAAAGCGAAAATAGAATTACGGCTTTTTTCATGGTATCGACTAATTAATATTTATGTTATCGGGAGCAAAGATAGTATTTTTTATTATATAACGGTTATGTTAATTAAATATTTTATTATATACGGTCGATTTAATAAACAAGACACTATTCGACGCAAAGCACTAAACCATCGGAAATAAACATATTCAAAGCGGTCATTGAAGACTATCCCATCAATCAGGATTTGGATTGTATTTAAAAACAAAGAGAGGGATGTTATCTCGAGCAACATCCCTCTCCTTTATCTTATTTCGGTGATCTATTGAAAACTCAATTATTCTTCAGCCACTTCCCCAATCTTAGTTGACCAATAAGGATTCTGATACAATACAGATGCCTCTGCTTTTTCATCCGGAGACAGCAATTCCATCTCACGAACCGGCACAGGATTGAGATAATGTGCCTTCTGCCAGGTATACCCATCGTATACATCATTATTGGTTTTCAAAATGGCATACGGACGCAGGTATTTAAAGGAGCGTGAAGAGATATTAGAACCTTCTTCACCAGAATCTTTAAATGTAACCTCAGCACCATTCTCATCTTTATTAGCCGATTTGTACATTTCATCCCAGAAATTACATCCTTCAGGGATATAATTTTTTGTCAGCAGATGATCCATTGAACGCCAACGTACCAAATCATCCCAACGCATCCCTTCACCAATAAATTCGCAACGACGTTCACGGCGAATATTTAATAAGGTGGCGTCTACAACTTGTCCACCCGAATATTTACCCCAATCTGTTTCCTGACTCAAATCGGTCGCATTGATTGTTTTTGTAAAATCAGGATCTACGCCTGCACGTTCACGAACGGCTCTCCAATATTGAGCTGCTTTACCTGTAACGTTACCATTCTTCATATAATAAGCTTCCAGATAATTCAGATAAGCCTCTACGCCACGATAAATAATACATCCGGTAGTCGACTCAGCTTTTCCCCATACATTCTGTGCCATATCAAAGCTGGCATATTTACGAATACGATATCCTGTTAAGTCTTTGATTTCCGATTCGGCTACAATTATATTGGGGTAGTTTGCGTCCTGATATGTTTTCATGGCATTGGTTGCAGCGTTGGATACGGCCGGTATCATATCTTCCTCACCAAATAAGAAGAGTTGCAGACGTTCGTCGCGGTTGGCTTTTTCATCCATTACCCGTTCGTCACCTTTAAAAGGATATGCGGCTGTGGCTGCATACCAAGGCATACCGTCTTTCATCAGGAAAGATTGTACATAGTTGTGCAACATACCGTTGTTGCCTCCCGAAGCTACATAAGCTGTAGCGCCGTGTGCGATGGTAAAGTCGCCGGAGTAATAATCACGCCAGAAGAGCACTTCTTCAAATCCACTCATGTCTTCGGCTGAAAACATATCGAAATAATCATTCCATCCCGAAATGTCGTTGTCATTTGCCGGATTGAACACACCGCTGTTAGGTGTCAGCTTAATGACATCGGCTACTTGTTCTGCTGCGGACATCGCCTGGTCCAGAAAGAAGTTTATTTCGGTATTGGCATCATATTTATAATCAGGATGCACTCGCTTACCCGGCCAGTTGGCATCACCCGGTACACGTCCCGTACCCTGATGATATTTCTCGAAAGTAGCTTCGTAGAGTGCTACACGTGATTTGATTAACAAAGCACATTGCTTGTTCAAGCGGTTGTTGCCGGCAAAACCATGGTCGTGCATGTACTCGGCGGCCTTGTCAAGATCTTCAAGAATGAAACGCGCCACCTTGTTACGTGGTTGTCGTACACCTTTTTCTATCAATATTTCCGCATTATCCGGTAATACTTCTGTGATAATCGGATAGTCTCCATACATCCTCAGCTTCTGGAAATATTTCCAGGCACGGATAAAGTACATTTCACCGATATAATGCTTCACATCGTCAGCGTTACCTGATATCTCTCCTGCCTCATATTTGGGGAGTACTTTTTCAAAGAAGTAATTGCAATAACGAAAAAAGGAGAAATCCCAGTTGTCATTGGCTGCTTCTGTCTTCCAAACATCCTTGGTGTAGTAATTCTGGAGTCCGCTACCGCTGCTGCCGCCTGAAACCATATTGTCGGTAGCACCGTCATTGTTTACAGTACCCGCACTAAATCCGCTATGAGTAGAGAACAGATTCTGATATTTTGAAATACTATAAGCTGCCAAGTGATCTGCATTCTGGAAATACGATTCCGGTGTTACCTGATCCAGCGGCTCCCTGTCTAGGAAGTCGTTACATGATGGGAAAAGTAATACTCCCCCTGTCAGTACACATAATTGTATGATTCTATTTTTTAGTTTCATAATGATTCGTTTTTTAGAAATTTACGGTTAAACCAATTGCAATTACTTTCTGTAACGGATATACTTTACCCGGATCGGTCCATTGGGTTCCCAGGTTTTCGGGGTCGAATACTCCGGTGATGTCTGATACAGTCAGCAGGTTGTCGCCCGATACATAAACACGTACTGATTCCATTCCTGCTTTCTTTGTCCATACTTTGGGTAATGTATATCCGATCTGGATGTTTTTCAAGCGCCAATACGAAGCATCTTGCAAGTAACGTGTCTGACGTTGCTGGTTTTTCGATGTACCGCGGATGACACGTGCGAAGTACGAATTGGTGTTAGCTCCCAAGGGATCACCTTCCGGACGCCAGAAATCCCAATGTTCTTTAAATCCGGCGGAAGCCCATTCGCCACCTCCGGAGAATCCCCAGAAGTACGGGCCGTTCAGCCAATAATCACGTTTGCCGATACCTTGTACAAAGGCACGGAAGTCTAAACCTTTCCAAGCAGCATCTATCGTGATACCATAGTTGAAGCGAGGGGTGTTGTTTCCGATAATCTGCCAGTCGCCCGAATCACCTACTTTGTAGTTACCTTGGTCCACTGAGCCGCTATTGTCGAGATCGGCATACATGATGTCACCTGCTGCCCATTTCTGCCCCATCGGCTGCTTGGCATTGGCAAGATGTTGGTTCATTTCTTCATCGCTTTGTGCGATTCCAATTGTTTTGTATCCCCATATCTCTCCTAGCTTCTGTTCTTCATAATAAGGATTACTAAGACTCTTGTCGGGATTGTTGTATTTCAGAATCTTTTGTTGTGCATCCGAGAGGACAAATTTCACTCCATAAGAGAAGTTTTTGATTCTGTCTCTCCAGCCGATTTCCAACTCGAAACCATACGATTTCATGTCGGCATTATTGATTTTAGGAACACCTGTACCCAGAATAGAGGGGAGTTCCGGAGCGGTGGCAATCATGTCGTATGTGTAACGTACGAAATAGTCGAATGAACCGGTCAGACGGTTGTTGAATAATCCCCAGTCCAGACCGGCATCCCATGTTTCGATGGTTTCCCAGGTCTTTTCGCTACTGACGATACCCGGATTGCTGGCATAATTCTGGCGTACACCGTTTACTAACCATCCGTAGTTCTGTCCTTGCGGTAAAGTCTGGTAGAAAGGATACCAGGCTTCATTGGTGTTGGTGTTACCCAACTGTCCCCACGATGCTCTCAGTTTCAGTGTACCAATTTTCAACTTGTTGGCGGTTTCTTCGAAAAATGCTTCACGGGCGATGTTCCAACCACCTGAGAATGACGGGAAGAATCCCCAACGTTTGTCGCCGATAAAGCGTGAAGAACCATCGTAGCGTCCGTTGGCTTCCAGCATGTAGCGGTCTTTGTAGTTCCAGTTTAAACGGGCAAAGAAACCGGCCACTGAGGTATGTCTGTATCCACCTGCTACACTGGGTTCACCTACTGCGGTATTAATTGTCGGTACGGATGGAGTAATCAAGGTTGATTTGTCCGCACTTACACTGCGGTCCTTGTACAGCTCGGCGTTGAAACCTACCATTGCCTTGAAATAGTGCCCGTTATCCAGTTGCTTGAAGTAATCCGAATAGATATTGGTAGAATAGTAATTCTCTTTATAAGCATATTCAGACACTTTTGAACCGCCTACCGGATAGCTGCCTACACCTGCATCCCATGTCATACCTACCGGATTACCGTCTACATCGTGCTGATAAACAGGCAGTACTTCCCAATGTTGGTTATTGGCGGTTACACGCAAACTTCCTTCTACATAAATTTTCCAGTTCTTGATTGGTTCGAAGGTCAGTTGCAGCTGTTGTGTGAAGAGGTCCTTCTGGTTGATTTGTCTGCCTCCGTCTTCCAGCTGGATCAGTTCGGATGGTTCGGTCAGGTATCCGTTATCGTCATAGACAGGTACAGTCGGCCAGCGGCGTGCCACATTGTGGAAGAACAATCCCGTCAGGTAACTTGGACGATCATAATCTTCACGTGTCCATTTGGTTGAATATCCCAATGTAAACCAGTCTGTGATGTTACTTGTGATTCGACCATTTAAAGTGTAGCGCTGGAAGGTATCTTTGCCATGGCGGATCAAACCTTTCTGATCGAGAAAGCTTCCACTGACAATATATTGAGTTTTATCTGTGCCACCACTGATGCTAAGATTGTGATCCATGGAAGGAACCCAATCTTCATACACTTCCTTAAACCAGTCGGTATTTGCATTCGATCCCGTATAGTAGTTCCATCGGCGTGATTGTTCGTTAAAGGTAGCTGATGATTTTAAGGTACCATCCTGGTATGCTTTGATGCGTTCCAGTTGCTCTTTACTGAAAACAGTACCACCATTATCATTTGCCGCTGCACGGTTAAAGTATTGTGCGAAAGTATAAGAATCCAGCATTTCAGGAATATTAGTCGCATCAGAGAAGCGCACATTACCCGAATAGGTCACTCTGGGTTTTCCCGATTGTCCGCTTTTGGTTTTTACCAAAACCACACCGAATGCGGCACGTGCACCATAAATAGAAGCTGATGCAGCATCTTTCAGTACTGATACCGATTCAATATCATTGGGGTTTACTGTATTCAGGCTGCCCTCGATGCCATCGATCAATACCAATGGAGACGATCCGGAGCCGTCGCCGATGGTACCTGTACCACGAATATTAATACTCATCTCACTATCCAGTGAACCACCACCGTTGTTGACGGAGAGGTTCAAACCCGGTACCACACCTTGTAAAGCTTGCGATACATTTTGTACCGGACGAGCTTCAAGTACTTCGGAATTGACCATGCCTACGGCACCGGTGACATTAACCTTTTTCTGTGAGCCATAACCAACTACCACTACCTCATCTATCATTTCACTATCTTCTTTTAAGACAATGTGCATTGGGGTTGATTCGGCTTTTACAATGACCGTTTTATATCCCACATAGGATATTTCAAGTGTAGCACCTTTGGCTACATCGATGGAGAATTTACCATCTAAATTGGTGATTGTTCCATTAGGCGCGTCTTTTACTTTTACAGAAACGCCGATTAGAGGTTCGCCGGTCTGATCTACTACAGTACCGTTCGCTTTTACCTTTTGCTGCTGAATACTGGCAACTTCGTGTTTTTCATACGTATCTGCAACTGCTTGTTGGGGTGCCATACACCATAGCATGATAGATGCAGCAATTGCCATTTTTAGGCGATTGGTTTCCCGAAACCGTATAAGGCTTGGAAACAGGTTGATTTTTTTTGTCATACACTAAATTGTTCGGTTAAACTTCATTTTGAATAGTTTGTTTCTTAGGTTTCCCGGAAAAATGGTTTTCCGGAGTTTGTGTGAGGTCATTTCTCTGTTTTTTATCTCATAAGCTTTTTAAATTAGGGTTATTCTATTTATTGTGTTTTATGATCTATCTTTACATTGTTGCTTCAGGCTTAGTTCTGTTGGTACTTAATTGATTATGACAGTCTGATATGTTGTAATAGGCGTACAGATATACTATGGACCTCAATAATGTTATCTGTTGTTTATTAGTTGGTTATAGTAGATATTGACTGATCGGTAGGGGGATTGGGTTCCAATATTATTGAGTATTACTTATAGTCTACTATATTTGCCAAAGAAGTATATTCCTATTTTTAAGCTAAAATGTATTTCATAATATACATGAAAAAATAAACCTTGAATTTATGATTTATTAAAAGATATTATTATCTTTGTCCCGTTATCTTCTTTTGCATTATAAATATGATGTGATTATTAACTTAATATTAGAAAATGTATTTTGATGCAAATTTATTGAAGTAAAGTACCAACAGAACTTTGCCTTTTCTATTTTTGAATTACTACTTTTTTCTTTTTGTTTAGACTGATCTTTTTTATATGTATTCCGACAAACGATTGCGGCAACCTGTCGACTCTCTCTGGCTATTTATATAGTGATTCAAAGTACGCTTGATATAAATAAGGAATACTGTTGTCATTGAGATGATAGACAATTGCTTTATATTTCGGGAGTAAGAATTGTCATTTTGTTGTAGGAGACTCTATTATCTATTAATAAATAATCAAATTCACTGTATTTTTTGTGGTTTTCCTCTTTTCTTTGCACACTTTTCGTGCTTTTATGCAGAAAATCTATATCTTTGCAACCTAATTTAACATTAAAAGGTATGAGTTACAATTTGTTGAAAGGAAAAAGAGGTATTATTTTCGGTGCATTAAACGAGCAGTCTATTGCCTGGAAAGTAGCCGAAAGAGCCGTTGAAGAAGGTGCTGTTATTACATTATCAAATACTCCTGTTGCTGTTCGCATGGGACAGGTTTCTGCTTTATCAGAAAAGCTGAATTGCGAAGTGATTGCTGCTGATGCCACCAACGTAGAAGATTTGGAGAACGTATTCAAACGCTCGATGGAAGTTTTGGGTGGACAAATTGATTTTGTATTGCACTCTATCGGTATGTCACCGAATGTTCGTAAGAAACGTACTTATGATGATCTCGATTATAATATGTTGAATACTACGCTGGATGTTTCAGCTGTTTCGTTCCATAAAATGATTCAGGCTGCCAAGAAGCAAAATGCAATTGCAGAATACGGTTCTATCGTGGCATTGAGTTATGTAGCTGCACAGCGTACTTTCTACGGATATAACGATATGGCGGATGCAAAAGCATTACTTGAATCTATTGCCCGCAGTTTTGGTTATATCTATGGTCGTGAGCACAACGTGCGTGTGAATACTATTTCCCAGTCGCCTACCTTTACAACTGCCGGTTCTGGTGTGAAGGGTATGGATAAACTGTATGACTTTGCTAATCGTATGTCTCCGCTCGGTAATGCTTCAGCCGACGAATGTGCTGATTACTGTATCGTAATGTTCTCCGATCTTACCCGTAAGGTAACTATGCAGAACCTGTTCCACGATGGAGGTTTTTCAAGTGTTGGTATGAGTCTGCGTGCAATGGCTACTTACGAAAAGGGGCTGGACGAATATAAAGACGAAAACGGTAATATCATTTACGGTTAAGGTAATGAAAATACGGAAAGACGATATTCTTCTTATTTTGCTGAGTCTGCTTTTCGCATCCTGCCGGGTGGGGAAAGCGGAACCTGTGGCGGACCCTATGGAAGAAGAGGGAATTTCCGTAGTCAGATATGATAAGCTGTTGGACGAATACGTTCGTTTCAACAGCTTTTCTGCTTTACAAAAAATGAACCTGGAGTATGCCTTGCCCACCAAACTGTTGATTGAAGATGTATTGGCTATTGGCCAGGTGAGCGATGACCATATTTTCCAGCGATTGAAAACTTTCTATTCGGATACAACCTTGGTCCGTCTTATAGAAGATGTGGAGGCCAAATACCCGGAATTGGAATCGGTTGAAAAAAATCTGACCAAAGGGTTCGGGAAATTACAAAAGGAGATTCCGGATATCATGATTCCTATGATATATACGCAGATCTCGGCATTCAATGAATCCATTGTTCTGTCTGACAGCGTGTTGGGTATTAGTCTTGACAAGTATATGGGTGAAGACTATCCGCTTTACAAGCGTTTCTATTACAATTATCAGCGGCGTACTATGCGTCCTGACCGGATCGTCCCCGATTGTTTGGTGTTCTATCTGATGAGCCAGTATCCTTTTCCGATGGATTACTCCCGTACATTACTCGATGTAATGATGCATTATGGTAAAATCAATTATGTGGTACAACATCTGTTGGACTATTCCTCATCGGAAGAAGCGTTGGGATATTCGGATTTAGAAAGGGAATGGTGTAAAGAGAACCAACAGCAGATGTGGAGATATATTCTTGAGCAAGATCATTTGCATGCTACGGATCCGATGGTGGTACGTCAATATACCCGTCCGGCTCCTTTCACTAACAGCCTAACGGTTCATCTAACATCAGAATTTCCGGCTCGTTGACAAGCGCTCTCGCA
>OGML01003344.1_pt1 | contig 9938 bp, 8 predicted proteins | sample 1572951 | NCBI WGS metagenome assembly OGML01 (sample SAMEA2581883, study PRJEB24529) | metagenome | biome: Human gut stool | place: China | collected 2011 | reverse complement strand
TCCAGCTGGTGGAGATTATTAAGGAGTCGATTCCGGCTCCGGCCCGGCGGGAGGGCGGTCATCCGGCAAAACGGACCTTCCAGGCCATCCGCATTGCGGTGAACAGCGAGCTGGATCACCTGTCCCAGTGGCTGGACCGCCAGATGAAGGCCGATCTCTGCCACTTCGAGGGCAACGCCCAGGCCCTGCGCCTGCTGGTCCGGGAGAAATAATCCGGGCAGGGGAGGCACTCTTTGGCACATAAAGGGCACTTTTTGGGAGAAAATGGAATAATTATCTTGACAGTGGGGCTGTAAGGGTTTATCCTGTTACCGTGAGAAACGCCCGGCGGACTGGGCCGGGTATGCGGAAAGGAGCATCCCCGTCGTGATTGAGTTGACGGATCTGCCGGATGGCGCACTGGAAGACATGAAACGTTATGTGTCCTATGCCTGGCCGCCGGGGCGCATCGCCCAGCTGCTGAACCGCGCGTATGATCTGAACCTGACTCGCGAGACCGTCATCGGCATGCTCCGCCGGTTGAAGCACGAATGTGAATAAAAATTTGAGCATCCCCTCCGGGCGCGGAAGGGATGCTCTGTTTTTGATTTTTGAGGAATCAGGCGTTGTTCTTTTCCTGCTCCCTGCGGCCCTGCTCCTCCAGCTGGCGCTTGGTGCGGCGCAGGTCCACGATCATCAGAACCGCCGACAGCACGCAGGCCACGAACAGGATATAATACACCGCCTGGCCCAGGTAGATCCCGGCCAGCAGGAACAGCACAGCGGTGGTAGCTGCGGTCAGACCGGTGCGGCCGCCCTCGGTAACGCCGGAAGCACTTTCAACATAGGTGGTGGTGGTGGAAGTACCCAGCACAGCACCGGCGCTGGTTGCGATAGCGTCAGCCAGCAGGGCGCCCTTGATGCGGGGCAACTTGCCCTCTTCGTCCAGCATATCGGCCTTGGAAGCAACACCAATCAGGGTGCCCAGGGTATCGAACAGGTCGACAAAGAGGAAAGCGAACATAACAACGATGAAGTTGCCAATATTAAAGTTGGTGAAATCCAGGTTGAACACCTGGCCGAAGGTATTGCCCAGGGAGCTGAAGTCAAAGCTGACGAATGCGGTGGGGATGACAGAGTACATGCCAGCTTCTGCATCCGGCACATAGATGCCGGTCAGTTCGCAGATGATGCCCAGCACCCAGGTCAGGATAATGCCGTACAGGATAGCGCCCTTGACGTTCTTGATGAGCATAACGGCGATCAGCAGCACGCCGACCAGAGTCAGCAGAGCACCGATGCCAACGCTGTGGAAGGTTTCGCCCTTGAAGTGCTGGTAGGTCAGCAGGGTGGAATCGCTGTTGACGATGAGCTTTGCGTTCTGCAGGCCGACAAAGGCAACAAACAGGCCAATGCCCACGCTGACAGCGGATTTCAGCGTCAGGGGGATGGCGTTGAAGATGGCCTCGCGCACATTGGTCAGGGACAGCACGATGAAGACGATGCCTTCAACAAAGACGGCCAGCAGAGCCATCTGCCAGCTGTAGCCCATGGAGAGCACAACGGTGTAGGCAAAGTAGGCGTTCAGGCCCATGCCGGGTGCCAGTGCAAAGGGGTAGTTTGCCAGGAACGCCATGAGCATGGTGCCGACAAATGCTGCCAGAGAAGTGGCAATCAGAACTGCCTTTGCATCCATACCGGCTGCAGACAGAATGTTGGGGTTGACCGCAAGAATGTAAGCCATCGTCATAAAGGTCGTGATACCGGCCATGACTTCGGTTCTTACATCCGTGTGGTTCTCTTTCAGGTGGAAGAGTTTTTCCATGATGTACCTCCGTTTTCAAAACGTTACTTCCGGGGCACGCCAAAAACGCCCGCACAGCGGGATTTTTTAGCAGGCATGCCCGCCGCGCCGCAGGTTTCCGCAAACGACGCAACATTTTTATTCTAGCTTATTCCTTTGCATTTGTAAACGATATTTGTGAAAATAATTGCAATTCTGCGTCAAAACATTTATCTGCCGCTCTTCCCCGCCCTGCCGCCGGGCAGCAAAAAGGGCCGCACCCCTGCGGGTACGGCCCTTAAATGAGCAGCAGAAATTATGCCTTGGCGGCTTTGATCTCCTTGATCAGTTCGGGAACGACCTTGTACAGGTCGCCAACGATGCCATAGGAAGCAATGCCGAAGATGGGGGCATTCTCATTCTTGTTGATGGCGATGATGGTCTCGGAATCCTGCATGCCGGCAACGTGCTGGATGGCACCGGAGATGCCCAGAGCAACATAGATGCGGGGATGCACGGTCTTGCCGGTCTGGCCGACCTGATGGTCAGCAGACAGCCAGCCCTCATCGGTGACGGCACGGGAGGCACCGACAACGCCGCCCAGAACACCGGCCAGCTCCTCAGCCAGCTTGATGCCCTTGTCGGGGTCGGCAGAGATACCGCGGCCCACGGCAACAACAACATCGGCACCGATCAGGTCAACGAGCTTCTCGGCGCTCTTCTTGATGTCCAGAACCTCAACATGGATGTCCTCAGCGGTCAGAGCGGGGGTGACCTTCTCGATCACGACCTTGGCAGCACCGGCCTCGTCAAACGGCTGGGTCTGCATAACGCCGGGGCGCACGGTGGACATCTGCGGGCGGAAGCGGGGGCAGATGATGGTAGCCATCAGGTGGCCGCCGAAAGCCGGGCGGGTCATCTTCAGGTTGGTGTTCTCCTCAAACTTGGTGTTGTCCACATCAATGGTGGAGGTGGTGCGCAGGAAGTCCTTATACTTGGCGACATCCACATCCAAGTGGGTGCAGTCAGCAGTCAGGCCGGTGTGCAGGCGGGCTGCGCAGCGGGGGCCGAGATCGCGGCCGATGTTGGTTGCACCGATCAGCAGGACTTCGGGCTTATACTCGTTGACCATGTCGCACACGACCTTAGCGTATGCATCGGTGGTGTAGTCCTTCAGCAGGGGGCTGTCGCAGACCATGACCTTATCAGCGCCATAGCCGCCCAGTTCCTTGGCAATGCCTTCCACGTTGTCGCCCAGCAGCAGGCCGGTGACCTCGCAGCCCAGCTCATCAGCCAGCTTGCGAGCCTCGCTCACCAGCTCGAAATCAGTGGACATCAGTGCGCCCTGGCGCTGCTCGCAGAAGACCCAGACGCCCTTGTATTCGTTAAAATCAGCCATTGTAATCCTATGCTCCTTTCATCAGATCAGGTGCTTCTTGGCCAGGATGCCAGCCAGCTGGGCGGCAACATCGTCGCCCTGCAGCATGGTGCCTGCGCCCTTCTGCGGAGGAGTGAAGGACTTAAAGACGTTCGTCGGAGAACCCTTCAGGCCAATGGTGTCCACCTCGATCAGCGGATCGTCCTTCAGTGCGTTGTAGTCGAACACTTCCATGGGCTTGTCGTAGCAGGTAAAGATGCCGTTCACGCTCATGTAGCGGGGGTCGTTCAGCTCCTTGATGCAGGTCAGCAGGCAGGGAGTCTGCACCTTGACCATCATGTAGCCGTCTTCCAGCATACGCTTGACCGTGAGGCTGTTGCCATCCTTCTGAATGTCAGCAACATAGGTCACCTGAGGCAGGTGCAGCTTCTCAGCGATCTGAGGACCGACCTGTGCGGTATCACCGTCGATTGCCTGACGGCCGCAGAACACGACGTCCTCGGGGCCGACACCGATCTTATTGACAGCAGCAGCGAGGATCTGGCTGGTCGCGAAGGTATCAGAACCACCGAACTCACGGCCAGAGACCAGAACAGCTTTATCAGCACCGCGGGCCAGCAGCTCACGGAGCATACCCTCGGCCGGCGGGGGACCCATGGTGACGACGACGACTTCGCAGCCGGTCTCGTCCTTCAGCTTCAGAGCGGCCTCCAGAGCGTTCAGGTCATCGGGGTTGGTGATGGTTGCCATAGAGGCACGGTCCAGAGTACCATCCGCCTTGACAGCCACCTTACCGGAGGTATCAGGAACCTGCTTTACACAAACGATTGCTTTCATTGTAAATCTTGCCTCCCTTACTTCAGCAGCGCGCCGGAAATGACCATCATCTGCACTTCGCTGGTGCCCTCGTAGATCTCAGTGATCTTGGCATCACGCATCATGCGCTCGATGGGGTAGTCACGGGTGTAGCCGTAGCCACCGAACAGCTGCAGGCAGCGGCGGGTCACGTCGCTTGCGGTGCGGGCTGCGATGAGCTTAGCCTGAGCAGCCTCGACGCTGTAGCGGACCTTTGCGCCATTCATAGCTTCCTGCTTCTTCAGAGCGGCAGCGTAGACCAGATACTTTGCAGCCTCGATACGGGCCTTCATCTCAGCCAGCTCGAACTGGGTGTTCTGGAAAGCGGAGATGCTGCGGCCGAACTGCTTGCGCTCTTTGACGTAAGCGACGGTCTCCTGCAGAGCGCCCTCGGCGATGCCCAGAGCCTGGGAAGCGATACCGATACGGCCGCCGTCCAGAGTAGCCATAGCCAGCTGGAAGCCCTTGCCGCGCACGCCCAGCATACGATCCTTCGGGATGCGGCAATCCTCAAAGATCAGCTCGCAGGTAGAAGAACCGCGGATGCCCATCTTGTCCTCTGCCTTACCAACAGAGAAGCCCGGGTCGGTGCGCTCCACGATGAAGGCGGAGCAGAGCTTGGTGGGACGGCCGCGCTTATCCAGCACGTTATCGGTAACGGCGATGACGATGAAGACATCAGCAAAGCCTGCGTTGGTGATGAAGATCTTGGAGCCGTTCAGCACCCAGTAATCGCCATCTTCCTTGGCAATGGTCTGCTGACCCTGCGCATCGGTACCAGCGCCCGGCTCGGTCAGGCCGAAAGCACCCAGCCACTCGCCGCTGCACAACTTCGGCAGGTACTTAGCCTTCTGCTCGGGGGTGCCGTTCTCGTAAATGGGAGCAGCGCACAGGCTGGTGTGAGCAGAGACGATGACACCGGTGGTGCCGCAGACCTTGCTCAGCTCCTCCACGGCCATGACGTAGGACAGCACATCGCCGCCTGCACCGCCGACCTCAGTCGGGAAATAGATGCCCATCATGCCCAGCTTGCCCATCTTTTCGACGGTCTCCTTGGGGAAGTATTCCTCTGCGTCAACCTTCTTTGCCAGAGGCTTGACTTCGTTCTCAGCAAACTCGCGGTACATTTTCTGCACCATCTGCTGCTGCTTGGACAGAGTAAAATCCATCGCTATATCCTCCTAACGGATGTTTTTCTTTCAGCACAGGGCAGCTACACTCATGTCCTGTGCAAACAAATTCCTCCCGGCCGTTTTCTTCGGGACGACCGAGAGAAATTTCAAACTAATTTACAGCTCGTCGACAGGGGTCTTGGTGCGGTCTGCGTTGTAAACGTAGAAGCCCTTGCCAGACTTGCAGCCCAGGTTGCCGCCGCGGACCATCTTACGGATGAGCGGGCATGCACGATACTTGCTGTCGCCGGTCTCCTTGTACAGGACGTCCATAATGGCGAGGCAGATGTCCAGGCCGATGAAGTCGCCCAGCTCCAGGGGACCCATCGGGTGGTTGGCACCCAGCTTCATAGCGGTGTCGATGCCGGCAATGTTGGAAACGCCCTCCATCTTGATGAAGGCAGCCTCGTTGATCATCGGGATCAGGATGCGGTTGACGACGAAGCCGGCAGCCTCGTTGACCTGGACCGGCTGCTTGCCGATGGCAACGGAGATCTCCTTGATCTTCTCGACAGTCTCAGCGGGAGTGTTGCAGCCAGCGATGACCTCGATGAGCTTCATGCGGTCTGCAGGGTTGAAGAAGTGCATACCGACCAGAGGACGGCTGACACCCTTGCCGATCTCGGTGATGGACAGAGAAGAGGTGTTGGAAGCGAAGATGCACTCGGGCTTGCAGATCTTATCCAGCTCGCCGAAAGTGGTCTGCTTGACCTTCATATCCTCGAAAGCAGCCTCAACGACGAGGTCGCAGTCAGCGCACAGGTCTTCCTTCAGGCCCGGGGTGATAGCAGCGACGATAGCGTCAGCCTTTTCCTGAGTCATCTTGCCCTTAGCGACCAGCTTTTCATAGCCCTTCTTGATCTTTGCCAGACCATTCTCGGCCCACTCCTGCTTGATGTCACACAGAGCAACCGTGTTGCCCTCGACCTGAGCAAATGCCTTTGCGATGCCCTGGCCCATAGTGCCAGCACCGATAACACCGATCTTCATGGGAAATCTCTCCTTTATTATATCTTCTGAATGTAGTGCCTCTCCGTGCCTCCCCTTTCCGGGGAGGCGCTGCAGAGGCGTTATGGTTTAGTTTAGTTGTTCGTGAACACTGCCTTGGGCTTCGGCTTTTCACGGCTCAGGAAGCAGGCCGCGTCGGTACTGACTCCACTTCGTTCGCAGCAGCATTGCTGCTGTTGCTCACTCTGTTCCGTAGTACCTCCTTCTCCCCACAAAATCTTGCTGCGCAAGCTTTTGCGGAGGCCCCTTCTTGGCGGCATGGCCTGCCCGAGGCTGTCGCTTACCCTTTAGTTGTTGGTGAACACTGCCTTGGGTTTCGGTTTTTCACGGCTCAGGAAGCAGGCCATGCCTTCCTTCTGGTCATGAGTCTCGAAGCAGTCGCCGAACAGCTTTTCTTCGACTTCGACAGCCTTCTCGATGGGGAGGCTGATGCCGTCGTTGATAGCCTTCTTGCAGTTGCGCACGGCGATGGGAGCATTCTTGGCGATCTTGTTGGCCAGCTTCAGGACATTCTCCATCAGCTCAGCCTGCGGATACACTGCGTTGACCAGGCCAATGCGATAAGCCTCGTCAGCCTTGATGTTCAGTGCAGAGTAGACCAGCTGCTTTGCCATGCCCATGCCAACCAGACGAGCCAGACGCTGGGTGCCGCCGAAGCCCGGGGTGATGCCCAGACCGACTTCCGGCTGACCAAACACAGCGTTGTCGGAGCAGATGCGGATGTCGCAGCTCATAGCCAGCTCATTGCCGCCGCCCAGTGCAAAGCCGTTGACGGCTGCGATGACGGGGATGGGGAAGCTCTCGATCATCAGGAACACATCATTGCCCAGTTTGCCGAAAGCCTCGCCCTCGGCCTTGGTCATGGTGCTCATGGAGCCGATGTCAGCGCCTGCCACGAAGCTCTTGTCGCCTTCGCCGGTCAGGACGATGCAGCGGATGGCGGACTGGTCAACTGCCTCAAAAGCAGCCTTCAGGTCTGCCAGAACTTCGGGGTTCAGGGCGTTCAGTGCCTTCGGGCGGTCGATGGTGATGATCTCGACTGCGCCCTGCACCTCGGTTTTTACAAATGCCATTGTGAAAACCTCCATTCAGGTTATATCTTATTCAAAACAGCCCCCGGACAAGGGGCAAGTCTCCGGTCTCGCCCACTGTCCGGGCTGTATCAATATCCGGAGTGACCCTTCAAAGGGAAATCAGTCCATCTCGACGATGGTTGCGCAGCCCATGCCGCCGCCGATGCACAGGGTAGCCAGACCCTTGTGAGCACCACGGTGCTTCATAGCGTACAGCAGGGTGACCAGGATACGAGCGCCGGAAGCGCCGACCGGGTGGCCCAGAGCGATTGCGCCGCCGTTGACGTTCAGCTTGTCCTTATCGAAGCCCAGAGCCTCGCCGACTGCGATGGACTGTGCTGCGAATGCCTCGTTGGCCTCGACCAGGTCCATATCAGCAACGGTCAGGCCGGTCTTAGCCATGACCTTCTTGGTAGCAGCGATGGGGCCAAGACCCATGACCTCAGGCTCGACGCCTGCCAGAGCACCTGCGACCCAGGTAGCCAGAGGCTTCACGCCCAGCTCCTTGGCCTTCTCTTCGCTCATGATGACCAGAGCAGCTGCGCCATCGTTGATAGCGGAGGAGTTTGCAGCGGTGACGATGCCGTCCTTGGTGAAGGCGGGCTTCAGCTTTGCCAGCACTTCGGGAGCGCTCAGACGGGGGCCTTCATCGGTATCGAACACGGTATCGCCCTTCTTGCCCTTGATGACAACAGGAACGATCTCATCCTTGAAAGCACCGTCCTTGATGGCCTTGTCAGCCTTCAGCTGGCTGTGGTAAGCGAAATCATCCAGCATCTCGCGGGTGATGGGGCTGTAGCCGTACTTCTTCTGATAGGTCTCATTGGTGCAGACATTCTCAGCGGTCATGCCCATGTGCTTGTTGAAGCCGCAGGCATCCCACAGAGCATCGTTGACCATGGTATCCACGATCTCGCTCTTGCCCATGGGAGCGCCCATGCGGTAGCCGTAGCGAGCCTTCTGCAGTGCGAAGGGAGCCATATCCATGTTCTCCATGCCGCCTGCAACAACGATATCAGCATCGCCTGCCTCGATCATCTGAGCAGCCATGTTCACGCAGTTCAGACCGGAGCCGCAGACCACGTTGACGGTGACGGCAGGAGTCTCGACGGGCAGGCCAGCCTTCAGGGAAGCCTGACGAGCGACGTTCTGGCCCAGACCAGCCTGGATGACGCAGCCCATGTAAACATGATCGACCTGCTCGGGTTTCACGTTAGCACGGTCCAGAGCCTCCTTGATGACGATGGAGCCCAGCTCTGCAGCAGGGACGTTTGCCAGGGTGCCGCCAAACTTACCAATAGCGGTACGGCAAGCAGATGCGATAACGATTTTCTTCATGTTAATAGCCTCCTGAATTTATATGTTTCGGGGTTTCGTAAAACTATTTATCAAAAAGCCCAAAGGCCTTTCTGCATTATAAAAGGTATCAGAACATCTTTCCTTCCGCCCGGAGCTGCTCCACTTTGGCGTGGATGGCATTCTCTACGTTGGGCGTCACGAACTTGGAGATGTTGCTGCCGTAGCGGGCAGCCTCCTTGACGATGGTGGAGGAAAGGTAGCTCCACTTGATGCTGGTGGCAAGGAACATCGTCTCGATACCGGGCATCAGTGCGTGGTTCGTCTGGGCGAGCTGTATCTCGTTTTCGAAATCCGTCACCGCCCGCAGGCCCCGCACCATCACCGAAGCGTGGCGCTTCTTGGCGAACTCCACGGTCAGGCCGTCGAAGCTCTCCACCGTCACATTCGGGATGTCCTTGCAGCACTCCCGCAGCAGCGCCACCCGTTCTTCTACGGTGAACAGAGGGTTCTTTGCGCTGTTGATGAGCACTGCCACAATGAGCTGGTCGTTTATCTTTGCAGCTCGCTTGATGATGTCGAGGTGTCCTCTCGTGACCGGGTCAAAGGACCCAGGGTAAACTGCTGTTGCCATCGGTATGGTCTCCTTTATTTGCGCGCTTTGGAAAAGCGCATTTGGTGTTGCCATGATAGCACTTTTCAGTTCCTGCTTCAAGTACCAGGCCGCATCGCCATCGCAATATCGTTAATTTTTAGTCAATCAACGTCACACTGGGGCGCATCGTCTTGGTACACCCTTAGTAAACCATATCGTCAAAATTTTATCAAGTACTTTTTCGAAAAAAATTGTTTTTGCTATACCAAACAATCGCCACAAATACCTAAGAAATTTAGTTAAATTGTCCTGCGTGGCATTTTTTCGCGGAAGAGGGCTTGATTATAATGTTTGTTAATGTTATAACTAAGCTGTGCAGGTGTGTCGCTGCCGGAGGCTTCTGCCCTGCCGACCCCAAGGATACCGCCGGGGTGTGATAAGACAGTGTCCGGACTGGGAAAAACCGGTAAATTTCCGGCTAAGATTTTGTCCCGTAGAATTGTAAATAATAAATTTACAATTCTTTTATGTTCTTAAAGGAGAGGATGGTTTATAATGGATTTCATGGAAATGTATGCCCAGAAAAAGATGACTGCCGAGCAGGCTGCTTCTCTGGTCAAGAGCGGCGACTGGGTGGATTACGGCTGGGGCGTCAACACCCCTGTGGCCGTGGATGCCGCCCTTGCCAAGCGCCTGCCCGAACTGGAAAACGTCAATTTCCGCGGCGGCATCCTGATGTGGGTGCCTGAGATCTTCCAGATCGACGACCCCGCTGCCCACATGACCTGGAACAGCTGGC
>OGML01003338.1_pt1 | contig 9946 bp, 5 predicted proteins | sample 1572951 | NCBI WGS metagenome assembly OGML01 (sample SAMEA2581883, study PRJEB24529) | metagenome | biome: Human gut stool | place: China | collected 2011 | reverse complement strand
CCTTTCAACGGATAGTTTTCATCAGTAACTTTAGACAAGGCATAGAGTGCTAGGTTGTATCTGGATATCGCTACATATCCTTTGAACCAAGGTCCGTCATTGTTCCCTACATTGGCAGTTACAGAAGAGAAAACTTCCATATCGTGCCAGGCCGACTGGTCACTTACACCCGATCCGCCTTTGTAAGCATCATCCGATCGGATAGAACCATGCATCCACCATGCATGAGCTTCCGACCAGGGCAGATAAGGAATCAGCGAATAGCACGGAGTCACAAAATCATCAATATGTTCGGGCTTTCCTAATAATAAATCATCAGCCAGCACCCCTTTAGGGTTAATATTCAATTGGTCGGCACAGCTCGTCACCAATAAGGAAAGCAAAAGGGCTGATGACAGAAATAAACTATAAAAGGTTTTCATACTATTTCTATTTAAAAGGTTATATTAACTCCGACTGTAGCGGTAAATGGAATGACATAGCCAAAGTCGCGGATTTCAGGATCGGGACCTGAGAAACGATTGCTATCCCACCATTTCTTGATAGTGAATACATTGTTAGCCGAAACATAGGCACGCAAGCGGCTGATCATGGCTTTCTTCACCATACTTTCCGGGAAAGTGTATCCCAGCTCTATCGTTCTCAACTTCAAGTACGAACCGTCTTTGAGGAAATACGTAGACGTACGCTTTTCATCATTGGTGTTACGAGTAGACAGAGCCGGAATGTTAGAGTCCGGATTCTGAGGAGACCAAGCATTAAATACACCTTTCAAGTGGTTGGTATTATTCACATCCTGAATGTTCCAGAAGTCACTGTATTCAATCCATGAATCCCAAACATCTCCGCCATGCACACCCTGGAAGAAGAGAGCTAAGTCTACATTCTTATACGAAGCCTGAAGATTCAAACCATAAGTAAAGTCCGGGTCACTGACACCAATCCATGTACGGTCGTAGTCCTGAGTGATACGTCCGTCTCCGTCAAGGTCTTTATAGCGAATGCGTCCCAAACCTTTTCCTGCCTGCTGCGGTGAATTGTCCACCTCTTCCTGTGTCTTGAAGATTCCGTCTGCCACGTATCCGTATATAGAGTTACGGGGGCGTCCGATGATATCATCCAACATACCGTTTCCACCATATACACTTCTCACATTGTCCGGCAATTCAGTAATCTTATTCTTGAAAGTCGCGATGTTTCCCGTAATGCTATAATTAAATCCCGATGGAAGACTGTTCCGGTATGTCAGCAAGATTTCAACTCCACGGTTTTCCATACTCGGACCATTCACATAAGTATCTCCACCTTCACCGAATGCACCGATATAAGGGGGCAAATAAAGCATATCGGTTGTCTTCTTATAAAAGTAATCGATTGTTCCGACCAGGCTCTGGTTGAAGAAACCAAAATCGATACCGTAGTTGGTCTGTGTTACAGTTTCCCATTTCAATGTCGAATTACCGGTGAGATATTTACGGAAACCAGACTGTAGAGAACCGCTTTCCTGTCCGTTCATAGCATAAGAAGTTCCGTTATAATCGGCTACATAACTACTTTGCAGGTATCCGCTAGGAATGGCCGAGTTACCATTACGTCCCCAACTGAATCTCAGCTTCAGGTCCGAAAGAAAATCTACATTCTCAAGGAACGGTTCATTCTTAATTCTCCATCCCAAAGAAAATGCCGGGAAGACTGCCCAACGGTTATCAGCACCGAACTTGGAAGAACCATCATAACGTAATGTTGCCGATGCCAGATATTTGGAAGCATACGAATAGTTGAACTTACCGAAGTATGACAACAGAGCATAAGCATCACCCGAACCGGTAGCCTCTGTAATCTTGTCACCAGTAGCCGAACTTAAAAAAGCATAGTCTCTGTCTTCCAGAGTCAAACCGTCTTTACGTGCATAGAATGCTTCACTTTCAGCTTTCGTAAATTCCATTCCGACTACAGCTCCTATCGAGTGTTTTCCGAATTGCCCGTTATAGTTGATCTGGTTGGTCCACTGGTATTCCAGGAAATGAGTCTGATCGTTGCGGACATAGTTGAACTTTTCATCACGGCCCGAACCGTCTGCTTCACTCCATTTTTTATCGACTGCACGATAATATGAACCACGATAATCTACACCGAATGATGTTCTCAGGTTCAAACCTTTGATAATCATCAAATCGGCATACGTATTACCAATTACCTTCAGGAACTTATTGACATTGTCTTTCCCCAGAATAAGGTCCTTCACCGGATTACGATAGTCATCCATACCCACATCGAGAGAAGCACCACCCCAACCACCGGTTTCGGTATATACAGGAATGATAGGGGGTTCATTTGCAGCAAGCTGTGTATGGTTGGCTTCACGATAATTCATATAGTTCAACTCCAGGTTTTCACCTACTTTCAAACGACCATTCAATAAGTCATACTCCGAGTTCAAACGAGCCGAATATTTTTTCCAGAAAGTTTCAATCTGAATACCTTCTGTGTTTTCATAACCCAGGTTGAAGAAAGTACGTGATTTATCAGTACCACTCGATACTGAAATCTGATGGTTCTGCGATACTCCGGTACGAGATATTTCATCGATCCAGTTAGTATCGGCTGAGCGCATAGTCTGAGCTGTATTCAGCCATTCCACCGGTTTCACGGAATTAAGTACCGGATAACCGTTGCTGTCATAACTCCAGTCATAATCGAAGAAACGGACGCTTTGCTTGATTTCACCAAGTTTATCGTCGTTTGCATACGCTTGCCAGATGGCACGTCCATACTCATCGGTATTCAACAGGTCGGGTTTATTAACCCATTTAGAGAACTGTACACGACCTTCGTAACTAATCTTCGATTCACCCTTTTTACCCTTCTTTGTTTCGATGATAATCACACCACCGGCAGCTCTCGAACCATAAATACTGGCCGAAGCCGCATCTTTCAGCACCTGAATCGATTCAATATTCGCTGGGTTGATATCACGCAGGTTATAGTCTCCTGCCAATCCGTCAAGTACGATCAGCGGGTTAGGCTGCGCATTCAGTGACGTAAGTCCGCGAATCTGTATCGAAGCATTTCCCCCAGGGCTACCATCTGTAGTAATAAATACACCCGGCAATTTTCCCTGTAAAGACTTCAATGCATTAGTCGAAGGATTCTGAGCCAAATCCGAAGTGTTGGCCATAGCAACCGAACCGGTAAGATCAGCTTTACGCTGTGTCATATAACCGGTCTGGATCACTACTTCGCCCAACATCGTGGCATCATCGGCCATCACCACATCAATCTGACTCAATCCTTTCACTGCTTTCTCCTGTGTAGCCTTTCCGATAAACGAGAATACCAGAATATCTTTATCGGAATTCACATCGACCGAATACTGGCCATTCAAATTTGTAATCGTACCCTTCGAAGTACCTTTTACCGAAACGTTTACTCCAATTAACGGATCACCTGTTTCCTTTTCGGTCACCGTACCCGTAATGACTTTCGTCTGGCTGATATCCAGATTGCCCGCGTATGCCATCAATGTCCCCGAGGACAAGACAACCACCCAGACCAAAAGCCTTCTCAACACTTCTTGCAGCCAGTCACTTCCGGAGGCCACAAGGCAAGGTCTTTCATGTTTCATATTCACCAATTAGATTTAATTAAAAATTTAAATAATACTATCATATGTTTTTCAGTCTGCCGAAGCCTCAACAGCAGGCAGCAACTGCCGGCGGGCTTCTTCAATACCTGAAGTTCCAAATACCTGTGCCTCCGGATCGCCATACCAATAAATAGTAGTGGCATAATCGGCCTCACCTCGTTTCCATCCCAGCATTTCAATATCGAACTTAAAGCTCTTATTGAAAGGAATACCATCCAGATGGCGGGTGCGATAGAAAGCATTATAACCGTGAGAGCTTTCCAAATCGGCTCTCGGGGCTCCTCCAAATGGAGTATAGAAAGGCACTACCGGTGCCCATGAACTATTGTAGTAATCTTCTGTGCCTGTACCGAAATGTGATGGGAAAGTATCGTCGTCCACCCAAATCTTTTCATCACCTTCACCATACCACAACGGGGCATGATTATAAAGTGAAAGTAAATCGCCTTTGTAGACACCTCTACCTTTCAGGGTAGCAAAGTTCCATTCTACACATTGGTCGGCCTCTTCAGGTTTATCGTGGATATAGATACCATTTTCCTGTCTCCATGAAGCATAGAAATACAACGAACGATCTTTATTCCACTTTAATGGAGCTACATTCACCTCCATTGTAGCAGCAACCGACCGGGAAGAGAGGTTAAGCACTTTCAGCACACCATCTTTTTGATAAGGCATCAACCAACGACTGGAGATATTTCCTTTTCCATCGGATGTCAGATACCAGCTATCTACCTTGGGGGCACCCATACCACCTCCGGAGAAGTCACTCAACGGTACCCATACGGTCTGCTTTCCGTCAAACCCGGCACTGAACACCAATTCCCGCATCAACTGGGCATATTGTTCAGGATTATCGATACGAATATTGAACTTCACTTCGTATACCGCATTTTCGCCTGCAGGCAGAGGGATGACCAATGAATCGGAAGGAAGAATACTCTTCTCCTCCCGGAGGATCTCACCTTTACGGCCGGCTACCGGCTGAAGAAGACGGTTGTCTACTTCGGCAATCTTCTGTGCCGCTCTCTCCACTACCTCCTTAGAAAAAGTCTCTACCTGTGTGCCTTCGGGATATTTACGGAAGTTGATGTGATAATACTTGGGAGTCGGATTCACTCCCGGCTCGTCTTCGAATGTCACTTTACACCCACGGGCATAAGGGATAGGCAGGAACAAGGTATTTCCTCCTTTACCTTCGGGCGTATAGCTGGTGTGTGCCTGTAACATTCCCTTTCCCAATCCGGGTACATTGATCCGCATCAGGTCATAAGCCGGAATGATCCAGCCCGGTTGATCAGAACCATCAAAATAAAACCGCCATGTACCCCGCTTGTCAATGGTAGTAATCCAGATACGAGTGATCGCTCCAGGTCCGACTTCGTCGAACATCACTTTCTCAATGCGGCCTGCCACCGTATCTACCCGTTTGATTCCAAACCCGTCACTATTGGCAAACCAACCGGCAGAATCGGGTGATACTGATGCACGGTCGTAGCTACTTTCCTGACGACAGGTATAAGAGGGAACCGGATACAGCGCCTGTTCCTCCACCGATACCATTTCGTCCAACAACGTTTCCAGCGTTACCGGCTTATCCGACACCTGGGAACTACATCCCCACGAGCAGAACAAGAGTCCTGCACAGACGGACCACCATAGATTTCTTTTACTTTGTTTCATACTTATATCCAATTTGTGTTTATTATATTTTCGAGAAAGCATGTTCTTCTTTCACATTCTCCTCAGCCTCTTTATCCACTCCCAGCTCTTTTTCTATTGCCTCCAGTGACTTGCCCTTGGTCTCGGGCACACAAAACAAAATGAATGCGAATGCAGCAATGCTGAAAATGGCAAAGATTCCGAAAGCAACCGATCCGCCCAAGTTATTCAGTATCCAGGGGAAAAACTGAACGGTGAGAAAAGTACATAACCAGCTGATTCCGGTGGAGAGTGACATAGCTGTTCCACGAATACGAGAAGGGTAAATCTCGGAAGTCACCACCCACATCAAAGGTGCCAGTGAAGCGGCAAAGAATCCGATATAGCATAACACGGCTATTAAGGCACCGATACCATTGGCTGCCGGAACTACGAAAGTGTAAACCAGGTACAGCAATGAGATGCCCATCCCCAGACTTCCGCAAAGAAGCAGAATCTTACGCCCTACTTTATCGACCAGCCACACAGCAATCAGGGTAAACAGCAGATTCACCACTCCCACCAGGATAGATTGCACAAGGGCAATATCCCCGGCAACACCTGTCATCTCGAAGATGGAAGGTGCATAATTGATGATGACGTTAATACCCGTGATTTGCTGTAAGGCGGCCAGTATAGAACCTATGAAAACCACTTTAGCCAAGTTACCCTTAAACAATTCAGTTACCTTTATCCTATCTCTACCTTCTTGTGTGTTTGTGTCGGACACGGTCATCTCACCGGCTTCCAGGTTCAGTTTACTGGCCACCTGCCTGGCTCTACCTGCTTTTCCACGAGCCGAAAGCCAACGTGGGCTCTCAGGCAATATACCCAATAACAACAGATAGGCCACACTAAAGAAGAACGGGAATCCCAACATCAGGCGCCAGTTCCGCTCATAGTCCAGCAATATATAATCTACAATGTAAGCAATTAGAATTCCTATCACAATAGCCAACTGATTGTAGGAAACCAGTGTTCCCCTCAGCCGGGCAGGAGATATTTCAGATATATAAATAGGTGCTACGGCAGAGATCACTCCGATACCCAGCCCGCATATCAGGCGAAAAACCAGCAGTGAAACCAAATTACCGGATAATGCGCAGCCCAAAGAAGAAACAATAAAAAAGACAGCTGACGAGAACATGACTTTCTGTCTGCCATAACGGTCGCTAAAACCTCCTCCCAGCAAAGCACCGCAAAGGCAACCTACGGTCAGAATACTTACCACCAATCCCAAAGCCATATCATCCAACATAAATTGTTCCTGTAAAAAAGGAACGGCTCCGGAAATACCTGCCATATTTAACCCTACAATCAATCCACCAAAAACGGTGATAAAAGTATATAGGAATAAAGGTTTGTTCTCTCTGTTCATTTCGAATCTAAATTTATAGTAGTTATACGATGTGTGATTGTTGATGCAATGTTAGCCAGAATAGTCCGGAAGAGGTATAACACAGGAAACAAACGATATAAAGATAGTAACATCTGGCAGAAATAGTGAAAAGCTATCAATACGGTTACCTGAAGATGTAACGAGAAAGGTAACCGTTGTGATAAAGAGTTCTTCACTAGAATCTTTTCATCGCAAATGACACAGATTAACCCAAGACATTATTAATAACACGGACCAGTTACTGTATTTCAGGTTGTCATCGCCTCCGATGGAGTAACTTTATAAAGCGTACGGAAACATTTAGTGAAATAAGCAGGCGAGGTGAAACCGGTCATATAGGCCACCTCACTGATATTGTATTTCCGGCTTTTGAGTAAAAGCATTGCTTTGTTAAGTCGGTAATTCCGCAAATAGTCGGTAGGAGAAACACCGAACAGTGTTTTCATCTTCCTATAAAGGTGTACCCTCGACAATCCCAGATGCTCGCTCAAGTCCTCAATACTGAAATCGGAGTTTTCGTATTGTGTATCGACAATACTCAGCAGCTTATCCCTGAACAACTCGTCCACCTTCATCAGTTTGCATACCTCCACATTGTCCATCGTACCGGCCTGAAGGTTCTTCATATAAATTTCCTTCATCTTCTGCCGTTCCGCTATAATGTTGATGATACGTATTTTCAGGAAATCAATATTAAATGGCTTCGGAATGTATTCATCCGCTCCTTCGGCAATGCCGTAGATGCGCTGGAGCATCTTGCGCTTCGAATCGCCGCGCCAGTAAGCGCCGCAGCACTGCGTCAGCTTGAAGGCGTTTGCCTTGATGCGGCCGGTGCTGTCCAGATGCGGGCCTGCGCACAGGTCCGTGAACTCGCCCTGCGTATAGAACGAGATGACGGCGTCCTCGGGCAGGTCGTTGATGAGCTCGACCTTATACGGCTCACCGAGCGACTCCATATAGGCCACGGCCTCGGCGCGCGGCTTCTCGCTGCGGACGAGGGGGAGCTTTTCCTTGCAGATCTTCTTCATCTCGGCCTCAATGGCGTCGAGGTGCTCCTGCGTGAAGCTGAAGTCTGCATCAAAATCGTAGTACCAGCCGCTGTCGATGGACGGGCCGATGGCCAGCTTGACCTGCGGATACAGGCGCTTGACGGCCTGCGCCATCACATGGGAGCAGGTGTGCCAGTACGTCTTGCGATAGGCCTCGTTTTCAAACGTGTACAGATTTTCTTCGGACATGGTGTTTCCTCCTTCATTCTGAGGGGCAATAAGTGAACCTCTGTATAAAATCAACTGCAGTGCCTGCCAGATCTTTTTCGCCAATCCATCGGTTCGGAAAACTTGAAATACATACCAGTATTCCGGCGTTTCCCAAACCTTGGCTTGACAAAAAATATCTTGCCATTCACGCTTGTTGATTTTATCAGAGGTTCAAAAAAATCACCCCTGATCCAATCAGGGGTGAGATACAGATCCTGTATTCCACGGTTCCACCCTGCTTGCAGCGCATGGCGCTGCCGCTCGTTGGCGCGGTAACGGGCGCACCCGGCTCAGCCTACTGGAAGTTCAGCGGAGCGGCTCGGAAGCGGTTCGGCGGCAGGCGGGTGCAGGAGCTTTCACCAACCGCTCCCTCTCTGGGCAACCGGGCCTGTTCCGGTCTTCGTCACAGCCTCTTTGATATCGCCAATATAGCACGTTTGCCCGGCCGTGTCAAGCGGTGCGGGCAAAGTTTTTTGCCTGCGGCGGGGAGGTTGCGTTTTGCGGCCGTTATGTTAACCGTTTTGTAATCCTTTCACAATATCTTGTGCTTTCCCATGCGCAGAGTGCGGATATCTAGTCCGCCGGAAAACGGAAATAATAGCATAAAAAGTTTGACGAAAACAGGAAAATAAGAAAAAAGCTTGACAAATCGTGAAAGAATGTTATAATTGCGCGGTAGTTACAATATAGTAACAATAGTTGCAGCCCGCAAACAAAACCGGCCGCTGCAGCGAAAATTCTCAGAAATTGGAGGAGGCAAGCATGCAAAGAAGCACACAACATCCGCGCCGCCGGGCGTGGCTGCGGCGGCTCATCGTTGTCGCGGTGCTGGCCGCCGCTGTCGGCGCGCTGCTTTCGCAGACCGTCTTTGCCCAGACCAGCTATATTATCACGGACGGCGACCGCGTCACCGTCCACCGCTCCTACAGCTCCGATCCCTATGAGGTGCTCACCGAGGCGGGCATCGAGCTCGAGGAGGAGGATACCTATGAGACCGGCTATGCCGACGGCATGAATCAGATCACCGTCCGCCGCATGCAGATGGTCACGGTCATCAACCGCGGCGCGCAGAGCGTCATCGGCACCTACGGCGAAACGACCGGCTCCCTGCTGGCCCGCATGGGCATCACGCCGGGCGCGGGCGACACGCTCTCGTGCAGCAGCGAGACGCAGACCTACGACGGCATGACCGTCGAGCTCGTGCACACGGAGACGCGCATCGAGGAGGAGGACACGGTCGTCCCCTATCCCGTCAATTATTATGAGGACCCCGACCTCGAGCCGGGCGCCGAGATCGTCCTCGTGGCCGGGCAGAACGGCCTGACCCACGTCAAGAGCGAGGTCACCTACCGCAACGGCAAGGAGGTCTCCCGCGTCATCGTGCAGGAGACGGTCAAGACGAAGCCCGTCACCCAGCTCGTCATCCGCGGCGTCGACCGCACCATCATGGAGCAGCCCGCCGATCCGGAGCCTGCGGAGCAGGCGGCCCCTGCCGCCTCGTCCGGCACGGCCTCCGGCAGCTCCTCGTCCGGCTCGTCGTCCTCCGGCGGCTCACGCTATGACGGCTCCGCCGAGACGAGCGGCAACGTCATCATGACGTCCTCCGGCGAGAGCTACACCTACGTCGATGTGATGACCTGCTCCGCCACGGCCTACACCTGCGAGGGCTATGTCGGCCACACCTATTCCGGCACGCTGGCCCGCGTGGGCGCCATCGCGGTCGACCCGACCGTCATCCCGCTCGGCACGAAGATGTATGTCGTTTCAAACGACGGCCAGTATGTCTATGGCTACTGCGTGGCCGAGGACATCGGCGGCGGCATCAAGGGCAATAAGATCGACCTGTATTTTGACACCTATGCCGAGTGCTGGGACTTCGGCGTGCGCATGTGCACCGTCTATATCCTCGGTTGAATGAAAATGAAATAATAATAGAGAAGG
>OGML01003336.1_pt1 | contig 9948 bp, 8 predicted proteins | sample 1572951 | NCBI WGS metagenome assembly OGML01 (sample SAMEA2581883, study PRJEB24529) | metagenome | biome: Human gut stool | place: China | collected 2011 | reverse complement strand
TGAAGTGGTTTGTTATCACTTACTTGCGACAGCTTGTTAATAATAACAAACCACATTTCATTTGTCAACATCTTTTTTGACAAAAAATTACATTTTTTATGACATATCTTTTACGATCATAAATATATGTTTTACGACATATCTTTTACGATCATAAATACATGTTTATAACATATCCTTTTCGACCAAAAATCACATTTCTTTTTTCCTGATTTTTTGATCAAAAAATCAGATCATACCTTCTTTGATCACATTGTGATCCCGCAGTACTTTTTCAATGACAGTTCCTTTTACCACACGGAGCAATGGTTTCTTCAATGCGTTTAACGGTCCCGGCAATGAGATCTCAAGCGGGGACTTTCCGTCCATGAGTTTTACACTGCTGTCTAAGAGTTCGCGGATATCATAAACACTTCCCCAGACTTCAGGCACACCACGGTCTACACCAAGCAATCCATAAACAGCTTCCATTGCTGTTCTCACAGAATACTCTGTTGTGAATACGGTATCTCTCGGAGTCTCTGCAAACTGTCCTAAGAATGCGAAGTTCACGCAGCCGTCCGGGATAACATCCGGTCTGTCGCCTTTGGTTCTCGGCATAAAGAATGCTGTGATATACGGCATCATGGTTGGAACACAGATGGCGCTGTGTTCAGCAAGCTCTCCGATTTTTTCTGTCGGAACGCCCAGATGATAAAGCCACTCTTCTGTGATCTCTTTTCCGGTACATTCTTTCATTGGTTTCTTAATATAATCGCCCGGTACATCGGTAAATAATCCATAAACCCATACGCAGACCTGATTTTTATCCTGCTCTTTGAACTGTCCCTGACGGTTGATCGTCCAGCTTAACAGCCAGCTGGAATCCTGGCAGCTCACGATACCACCTGTCACAACTTTTCCGGTTCTCGGATCTCTCTTACAGATATCCATAATATAAGGAATGATCTTATCATCTAATGTTGTGACGGTTGCAGATTCCCAGTTTGTTTTTGCAATATCAGAGCAGAATTTCTCCGGGTGTCCGAATGACGGATCCTGTTTTGCAATATTTTTCCATAAATTCCAGCAGCCGCTTGTACGAACCTCTGCATCACCGTTTGGCGCATGATTCTGGTCTCCGTAAATAGTTCCCTCGGTACAGCTTCCGTTTGTGACAAATACGAGATCGTTTTCTGTTAATGTGATGCCCTCTTCCACACCTTTTACCTTACACTCGATTGTTTTTGCCACTTTCTTTCCATCTTTGATCTCAAAAATAACGTTGGTCACTTCTGTATTAAACTGGAAATCAACACCTGCTTCCTCCAGATATTTCTGCATCGGAAGGATCAGTGATTCATACTGATTGTATTTTGTGAATTTCAGTGCTGAGAAATCCGGCAGTCCGGCGATATGATGAATAAAACGCTGGAAATAAAGTTTCATTTCCAATGCGCTGTGCCAGTTTTCAAATGCAAACATGGTTCTCCAATACAGCCAGAATGTGGAATCAAACACCTCATCATCAAATACATCCTCGATCGTCTTATCGTAAAGATCCTCGTCTTTTGTCATGAAAAGTTTCATGATCTCCATGCAGCCTTTCTGGCTTAAGTTAAATTTTCCATCGGTGTGCGCATCTTTTCCCTGTTTTTCCGTTGCACGGCAAAGAGAATAGTTTGGATCTTCTTTATTTAACCAGTAATACTCATCCAGAACGGAGACTCCCGGCGTCTCAATGGATGGAATGCTCCGGAATAAATCCCACAGACACTCAAAATGATTTTCCATCTCACGTCCGCCACGCATTACATAACCTCTGGTCGCATCATAAATGCCATCACATGCTCCACCTGCAATGTCCATTGCCTCTAAAATATGGATGTGATCTCCCGGCATCTGTCCATCTCTTACCAGAAAGCAGGCTGCTGCCAGAGAAGCAAGGCCGCTTCCTACTATATATGCACTTTTTTCGTCAACCCCCTGCGGTTTCTTAGGTCTTGCAAAAGCTTCATAGTTACCGTTGGTATAATAAATGCCTTTGCTGTTTTTTTCATTTTTTCCGCGCTCTGTATTGCGGTATTCCTGCTCAGGTGCATTTGCTGCCGCTTTTTTCACCTCATTTTTGACGTTATTCTTATGATTCTTTGCGGCAAGTGCCACGGCTCCTGCTCCTGCTGCAAGTGCAGCTACTCCAAGTCCAATGTTTTTCTTTTCCATGGTTCATTTCTCCTTTCATCGATCATCTTTTTAGGCGTTTGCGAAACTCTTCATAATCTTCTTTAAATTGTTCAATTTACGCTTTCACGAGTTTCGCAATTGTCTAATCTATTTTTTGATGTCTCTATGATAGCTTGCCCCAAAATGATTGCCAATTTACAAAAAAGGTGAAATGATAAAAATTTTATCACTTCACCTTTTTTGTAAAAAATCCTATGGGTGTCTGCGAAACGCCCCATAATATTCTTTCAATTGCTCAAATCTTCTTTATCGCAAATTACATTTTTTCCTTCACCTGTTCAAAATTACGGATGGAATTGGCAATATTACCATGCAACGTCACTGCGAGCAGATCTACGATCTTCTGATAATCCTCTTTCATTCCGCGGTCGATCCAGTCTAACATGATTCCGACAAAACCGTATTTGTAAAAATCTGCAATAAACTGTTTATCTGTTTCCGGCAGATGATCTCTGGAGCATTTTTCCTCGACAACATCCGCAATCAGCTGGTATGTCAGTTTGTATAGAAAACTCTCGATCTTTTCACGTCTCACCGAATGATAGACGTTCATAATAAACGGCTTGTTTTCCAGCACTGCCTCAAAGATCTGGGCAACCCCCTCCTGCCAGGTATCGTAAGTTTTCTTATCCCGCAGGGCTTTTTTGCCGTCTTCCACACATGCCCACTCTACCAGATCATAGATATCCTTGAAATGATAGTAAAATGCCATACGGCTGATCCCACAGTCCTCTGTCAGATCTGCGATGGTGATCTTATCAAAAGGTTTCTTTTTCAAAAGCTCTTTCAATGACGCTTCCAGTGCGATTTTGGTTGTATTCAATATCTGCTTCTCCTGTTTTTCGCTTGCTTTATGAGTTCCATTTTATCTGCGTTCTTCGGTTTGGTAAAGCCTTTCCGTGATTCTTTCATAAAAATTTCAGAGACATTTTATAATTTTTTATTCTTGACAGAAAATGTTAGCAGGCTTACAATTTTTCTGGTTTCAAATGATTCACAATTTTTGATGTACAATTTGATATTATAAATGAAAATACAGACATTTTGACACCTGAATTTTATAAAAAAGGAGTTTATCAACATGACACAGGAAAAACAAATGACAAATCCACTTGGTACCGATAGAATTTCCACGCTGGTGGCACGTTTTGCTGTTCCAAGCATTATCGCAATGCTTGTCAGCGCCGTTTACAATATCGCTGACCAGCTTTTTATCGGAAATGCAGTCGGCACGCTCGGAAATGCTGCAACCAATATCGCCTTTCCACTCTCTATGCTCTGCACTTCGCTGGCACTGCTTTTTGGGATCGGCGGAGCAGCAAGCTTTAACCTTCATATGGGCGCTGGACGAAAAGAGGAAGCTCCTTATTATATCGGCAACTCCATCACTATGCTGCTCTCACTCGGATTTCTTTTACTGCTTATCACCGAACTGTTTTTAAATCCGCTGTTAGTGCTCTTTGGTTCCCCGGCAGATGTACTCCCACTGGCAGAGCAATATGTCCGCGTCACAGCGGTCGGTTTTCCATTTCTGATCTTAACCATCGGAAGCGGTCACCTGATCCGTGCGGACGGCAGCCCGAAAATGGCAATGTTTGTCACGGTTTCAGGTGCTGTCATTAATATTGTCTTAGACGCACTGTTCGTATTCGGTTTCCAATGGGGAATGTACGGTGCTGCCTGGGCGACTGTCATCGGACAGATCATCTCCGCTGCGATCGCGATCCGTTACCTCATGCATTACCGCACTGTGACATTAGAAAAACAGCATTTTATCCCTTCCGGGAAAGTTCTCGCACAGATCTGTTCCCTCGGCATGTCCTCAGGCATTAACCAGATTGCCATGATGATCGTGCAGATCGTCATGAACAACCTGTTAAAACACTACGGCGCACAGTCGGTTTATGGCGAATCCATCCCGATCGCCTGTGCCGGAATTGTCATGAAGGTAAACCAGCTTTATTTTTCTATTATTATCGGACTGTCCCAGGGAAGCCAGCCAATTGAAAGTTTTAATTACGGTGCAAAGCAATACAAACGGGTGAAGGACGCTTTCCTTCTCGCAGCGTCAGTCGGTGCGGTTGTATCCATTATTTCCTTTTTGCTGTTCCAGCTTTTCCCGAGACAGATCCTTGGTCTGTTCGGAAGCGGAAGCGAAGAATATTTTGAGTTCGGTGTCAACTATTTCCGAGCCTTCCTGTTCTTCACCTGGTTAAACTTTTTGCAGCCGATCTCCTCGACGTTTTTCAGTTCCATCGGAAAAGCGTACAAGGGAACTTTCCTCTCCCTGACCAGACAGATCCTGTTCCTGCTGCCGCTTATCGTTGCACTGCCGCATTTTTTCGGCATTATGGGCGTACTTTATGCAGGACCGATCGCCGACCTTCTGTCCTTTGCAGTCGGTCTTAGCATGGTGATCGTTGAATTCAAACATATTAATAAGCTGGAAGCTGAGCTGGCTTAATATTATCCTTTACCCCAACACCTTCTCCAGCTCCTCCACAACGATCTTAAGAGCTTTGATCCGGGCATATTTCTTGTCGACAGACTCTAAAATATGCCACGGAGCATAGGAGGTGCTGGTCTTTTGGATCATCTCATTGACCGCTGTCTCATACGCATCCCATTTGTCACGGTTGCGCCAGTCCTCGTCTGTGATCTTCCACTGTTTTTCCGGTGTATTCTGTCTCTCATTAAAACGCTCAAGCTGCGTATCTTTGTCAATCTGCACCCAGAATTTGATGATCACAGCGCCCCAGTCGTGAAGTTCTTTTTCAAATTCGTTGATCTCATTGTAGGCGCGCATCCAGTCATTTTCACTGCAAAATCCCTCCAGACGCTCCACCATCACTCTTCCGTACCAGGTGCGGTCAAAAATAGCGATATGTCCTGTTTTCGGCAGTCTCGTCCAGAAACGCCACAGATAATGCCTTGCTTTCTCATGAGGTTCCGGGCTTGCGATTGGATATACTTCGTAACCTCGCGGGTCGAGTGCTCCTGCAATCCGCTTGATGTTGCCACCTTTTCCTGCTGCATCCCAGCCCTCATAGGCAATGATGACCGGCACTTTTTTCCGGTAAAGGCGGTTGTGAAGTTCGCCAAGCCGTGCCTGCAGTTCTTTCAGTTCCTTACGATATTCTTCTGTCTCAATTTCTTTATCCAATGACACCTCTGCAAGAAGCGGCATCCGCACTAACGGAAAAACATTCTGCAAAAGAGGTACTGCCAGCTTCTGATTGCTCAGCGCAATCTCGATTCCCTGTGTCAATGTCTCTAAAACCTGAAGTTCCGTCCATTTTCTTGACTTTGCATCAATAATGTACCACGGTGCAGACGGCAGATTCGTGTTCTTCATATAGGAAGAAAATGCCTCTTCGCACTTCTCATAATGACGGTTCTGCCAGAGATCATTTTTGCTGACACGCCAGACCGTATCTTTTTCATGCTCTAAATGTTCGATCCGTTTTGCCTGTTCTTTCTCCGGGATATGCAGGAAAAATTTCATGACCAGATAACCGTTATCGGTAAGCTGCCGTTCAAAACGTCTCACACTCTCGATCCGTTTTGCATAATCCTCGTCGGAAAGTTTTCCGCGCAGCTCGTCTTTTACGATCTCGTCCATCCAGCCCGAATCGAGAAATACAAACTTTCCCTCTTCCGGGATGCGTCTGAAATAGCGGTATAAAAATGGTTTCCGGCACTCCTCCTCACTCTTTTCCCCCATCGATTCCACCTTGAAGAAACGCGGATCGATATTCTGGATCACCTGGCCGATCACGGAACCTTTTCCGGCGGTTCCCCAGCCTTCCATGAGCACAAGTACCGGTATCTTCTGCTCTTTGATCAAAAGCTGCTGCTTTGCCAGCTTTTCTTTTGCAGCGGCAAGGCGCGCTTTGATTTCTTCCTCATCCGGTTTTTCCATTGCTTTCCATTCCTGAAGCATAAAAAATCCCCCTTCTCTTACACTTTTTCATCATCAATCCATATCTCCGCGATCACGTTCCGAAAATACACGGATCTCTGCCTGTTACTCTGTTGTCATTCTTCTTTTAGTTTCTCTCAAAATTTCCGAAACATCAAGACATTTTCACACTTTTTATATTTTTTTCAGAATTTGACAGTTTTATTCTTCTACCTATATTTTCGTATACTTGTTTTCTTTTATAAGCGTTTCTTATGAATCAGTTTTTTCTCCCTATTTTTTTGCATAAATGCAGGAAAACAGGAAAAACCTCCTTGCAATTTGTATTCTTACACGATATAGTTGAATCAACAATTTCGAGATGAAGTTTGCAGGAAAACGACGCAAGTCTACCGAAGGAGTAACACTCTCAGGTGCCGGTCATACCGGTGCAACTGTAAATGGATCGACTCTCTGGAGACACCCGGATGAACCGGGGGCCGAAGGTGCAACATACGTTTTCGTATGAATCTCTCAGGCAAGCGGACAGAGAAGATATCTTAATTGCACACATAAGATTTCATTTTATATGAAGTTTTCTGATTATGTATCTTCCTATCCCATATATTTTTATATGGGATATTTTTCTGTCAGTTCATCCTGTTTCCGGTCATCATCCATTTTCTTTGCAGGATATTTTTCTGTGATACTGCTGCACTCGATGTATATATTGAAAGAAAGATAGAGGATTAGAAACATGTGGAGTGTAATTAATGATTTTCTTGTCAATGTTGACAATTTTGTCTGGGGTGTGCCATTAATGGTGCTGATCATGGCTGGCGGCCTGCTGCTTACGGTGCGCCTCGGTCTGTTACAGATCCGGAAGCTTCCCCTTGCGCTGAAATGGATGATCCAGAATGAGGAAGAGGCAGAAGGCGAAATTTCCAGTTTTGCAGCTCTCTGTACTGCTTTGAGCGCAACGATCGGTACCGGTAATATCGTAGGTGTTGCAACCGCTGTCGGCGCCGGCGGTCCGGGCGCTCTGTTCTGGATGGTCGCAGCCGCTTTTCTCGGAATGGCTACCAAATATTCCGAAGGACTTTTAGCTGTCAAATACCGTGTCGTTGCTCCTGACGGCCACAGCCTTGGCGGTCCTTTCTATTATATTGAACAGGGAATGGGAAAAAACTGGAAATGGCTTGCAAAGCTTTTTGCATTTTTCGGTGTCTGTGTCGGACTTTTCGGTATCGGAACTTTCAGCCAGGTCAACGGTATCGCAAGTGCGATCAACGGTTTCTTTGATCCGGACAATGCACACTGTGTCAAGATCCTTCCTTTCCTCGGAGAATATTCCTGGTCAGTCGTGATCGCATCCCTGATACTGACGGTCTGTGTCGCAGCCGTATTGATCGGCGGTGTAAAACGGATCGCAAGTGTGAGCCAGATCGTTGTACCATTTATGGCGATCCTTTATTTTGCTTTTGCCATTATCCTGATCATCTGCAATATTACTGAAATTCCTGCAGCTATTAAAGTGATCGTAACCGCTGCTTTCACACCGAAAGCTGTTACCGGCGGTGCTGTCGGAAGTATGTTTGTCGCTATGCAAAAAGGTGTCGCCCGCGGTATTTTCTCAAATGAGGCAGGACTCGGAAGCGCCCCGATCGCAGCTGCTGCTGCACAGACAAAAGAACCTGTCCGTCAGGGACTTGTCAGCATGACCGGAACTTTTATCGACACAATCGTAATCTGTACACTGACCGGACTCTCCATCGTCTTAACAGGCGCATGGCAGGTCGAAGGCTTAGAAGGTGTGGAAGTCACCACTTACGCATTCCAGCAGGGACTTCCTTTCCCTCCGGCCGTGTCCTCTTTTGTATTAATGCTCTGCCTTGTATTTTTTGCATTTACAACAATTCTCGGCTGGGATTATTACAGCGAACGCTGTCTTGAATATTTAAGCGGCGGCAATTTAAAACATGTGAAAGTCTACCGCTGGATTTATATTTTTGCAGTATTTATCGGACCGTATATGACCGTCAGCGCTGTGTGGACGATTGCCGATATTTTCAACGGACTGATGGCTCTGCCAAATATGATCGCACTGTTCGCATTGAGTGGGGTTGTTGTCAAGGAAACAAAGGCGTTTTTTAAGAAACAGAATTAGGCAATTATTTAATGTGTCACATTATAAACTTTGCTGCCAATTTTAGCTCATACTTAAAGAGGAGTGTGATAATTAATCACACTCCTCTAAAAATTTCTTTATAAAAAAGAGTTTTTCTGCTGGTTGTCAGCCTCGGTATTCAGTTAAGATACCCATAACGACGTGGAAATCATTAAGTCCCCCACGTGGACTACAGCTGTAATGCTTTACATCGCTATCTCAACCTTTTTGCCGCAAAAAGCTATTCCATTACATTTCCATCCAAAGTATTTTTAAGCCAGAACAAGATTTCTGAATTGTAGACTCTTCTGATTTCTTTGTTTGGAAGCGCTAATTCCATAAATGTGCCTATTTCAGTTTCTATTGCTTCCTTTACCGGCTTCAAATATCCCGCCATAAGCAAAAAGCTAAATATGCTGTCTGCGCCATCCGTTATTCTTGGGTAAATGACATCCATATTCAATGAAGTCTGCACATGTTTTCCCTGCATCAGTAAGATCAAGTCATCCGCAATTTCCGGTGTCAATGTTCTCATGATCTCACGAATGATCTCATTATCACTGGTGTTCGTCCAAAAAGGCCTCGGTTTACACTCATTATTAAAATAATTTGCTACTGACCACGGATTATATATTTCACGATTTCCAAACAAATATCCGTCATACCACTCCTGCAATTCATTCAATTTATCCTCGCGTCCATAGTAAGCAGCCATAGTTGTTACTTCGTCTGATGTAAACCCAAAATACTCACTGTATTTTTCATCCAAAACAGAATTTACAACCAGATTATTCAATCCACTGAACAGATTCTCTTTTGAAACACGCAGTATGCCTGTAAGGACTCCAAATGCCAGTGCCAGATTATCCTTCAATCCGCCCGACATAAAATTTCTCATAAAAGTGATCACTTCATTATAAAACCCTTTTGAGTGTCCCTGCTGGATAGGTGTATCATATTCATCAATCAAAACCACAATCTTTTTGTTGTGATATTTTTCCAGCATCCGGCTTAAATTAAGCAACGCCCTTGTATATTCAACATTGCTCAAAGTTCCTTTCTGCATCCTGTCGAGATAATCCTTCTCAACTACATCTAATCCATCCCATGAGAGAATTTCAGCATGGCGCATATATTCATCCCGTATCACGAGTCTTATAGCTTCCAGAGAATCTTTCCAGTTATCGAATTTTACATCTTTGAACGTGATATATATAACCGGATATGCTCCCTGCTGTTTTCGATAAAACTCACCGCAATCCCATATCTTTTTATCCCGAAAATATACAGAATTGTCCTCATCCGTTTTTTCAAAAAAGACCTTCAGCATATCAACTGCCAATGTTTTTCCAAATCTTCTTGGTCTGGTAAACAATGTGACAGCTGCATGATCATCTATTAAATCCCTGATCAAAAGAGTTTTATCTACATAATAGCTGTTTTTTACCGTATCAATGTATGATGTGCTTCCAACGGCACAGGGAAGTGAAACATTCTTTTTTCCAGTCATATTGTACCTCCGATCATCCGTAATCTGATATTTTCATTATACGCAAAAAGCTGTAAAACTCAATGTGAATTTTACAGCTTCTATATAAATGAGTGCTGATTACAGAGATAAAAGTGTGCAGGATTTTTGAATTACATTATGTAAGGA
>OGML01003334.1_pt1 | contig 9957 bp, 10 predicted proteins | sample 1572951 | NCBI WGS metagenome assembly OGML01 (sample SAMEA2581883, study PRJEB24529) | metagenome | biome: Human gut stool | place: China | collected 2011 | reverse complement strand
CTATATTTCAATTATTTCAAAGACCAATTCCCATTTTTAACGGGACAGTAGTGATACAATCCCTATTTTTTAGAACTTTCGTAACCATAAATCCAGCGTTTCTCCTTCAGCAAAACAGTCTGGTTCCTGCTGTTGGATACGTTTCTTTGTTCTTGATTTCTGCTGGGATACGGAGGTTGGAGATATTGCCGTTAGTATGGCTATTTGTGAAATGCTGAAACCGAGCTTGATCAGAATACAGAGTTGGATGTCCACATCCGTCAGGTTCGTAAAGCGGCTGTTCAGCCGTGAAGTAAAATCCTGATATATGTCGTCAGTCAGTTGTCTGAGAACGGCCAGATCTTCAGGACGCATGAAACGTGGAGAGTTCCGTAATTCATTCATTAAGGGATGAATCGCGATCAGTTGTCCGGTCAGCTTCTGTTCCCTTTCTTTCAGCAGCAGCATTTCAGTGGTCAGTTCCTGAATGTGCTGTGTCCTGAGCGGGGTTTCCTTCAGTTTTTTCCAGTTGGTTTCAATCTGTTCCTGCAGTTCCTGGTTAGCCGGTGCCAGACTCTTGTTCTGTTGTTCCGGCTGGCTGATCTGTGATGTCTGTTCAGGTTCCTGGTCTTTCTGCTGGCCGGTCTGCTGATCCTGAAAGCTTCTGATATATTCTTTATTCTGTTTGATGCGGATTTCATTCTCCTTTTGCTGCTGGATATAATTCTGCAGATTTGGGGAGAACCGGCGGATGGTACACTCTTTGTTTTTCAGGTTTTGCTGATAGATGATGATCAGAATGATCACGACAGCCAGAAACAGAGTAATGACAGTCATGATCCGGACTTTGAGCAACTGGTGATCGATGATCAGCATGTTGCCCGTAACTCCGCTTAAGAAGTAGCAGAGTACAAGAAGGTTTGTACAGTTTTTCATATTCGTGTTTTTATAAAGTGTTTTGCGCTTGTGTTTGTCTGCCTGTTTCTTTCACAAATATAATAGTTTCTTTTGTATGAAAGCCAGTCAGCAAGTGAAAAGGACAGCCTTTGTAAAAAAAAGACTGCCCTTTTGTCGAGTTATTATATGTAAGGTTTGTGTTTGCCTGTGTTTATCTCCCGACGGGTTACATACGGTTCTTCTGGCTCTGGCCTGCTCCCGTTCCTTTGTATTTGCTTTTGGCGGCATTGAATTTGTAACGTACGGTCAGGCGGAACTGACGCCGTGTTTCCTGATCCAGAGTCATCAGGCGGTTGCCGCTGAACAGCGTGATGCGTGCCTGTGAAGATTCGAACAGGTCTGAGCCTTGAAACTGAAGACTGAGGCGCTCGTTCAGGAAGCTTTTATAAAGAGAGACATCGGCTCTCCAGGCACCTTCAAGCATGCGGCTATTTTCATTGTCTCCCCGTGTGTCGGCCTGCAGGTCAATATCCAGCTGGAAACCTTTGGGGAGAGTGAAATGATTGTTCCATGAGAAGTTCCCCATCGGGTGGCCGAAGTTTTCCTGTCCGTCGGGTGTATCAACGGGAAACCACTGCTTGAGGAGCATGGCACTGAACTGAGGCGACCAGATGCCAATGGTGGGAGCCAGTGTCAGTGTGGCGTACAGACGGTCGGTGTCGTAAGTATTGACAAAAGTAACCATCGAGATGGTCGGATTCTCGGCCGAGTATTGAGTGCTCTGGTACAGCAGTCCGTCACGCAAATGCGTATAGTTGACATTCAGCGATATCCATTTGTAGGAAGTGTTCAGCGTGAGCCGGTTCATCAGCGTTGGTTTCAGCATGGGGTTTCCGCTTTCGTAGGTATAGCGGTTGATGTAGGTTACATTGCTGCGAAGCATGTAATAGGAAGGGCGGTTGATACTGCCTGAGTAGGCGAGTTGCACCTGAGCTTTTCCTACGGGCATGGACAGGGAGACAGAGGGGAAAACGTTGTCATACGTGCGGCTCTGTTCGTCTATCCGCCGGCCCTGTTCATAATAACCGGACGCCAGATGTTCGTAACGCACGCCTGCCTGTGCCTGAAGCGGACCGAAGTTCCGGCTGTATTCCAGAAAAGCGGAGACTGCATTCTCGTTGATCCGGCTGTTGTCATTATCCAGGATGCCCTCCGTATTGACATAAAGATTCTTCCGGCTGCTGTGAGTGAACTCGCTGCCCAGCGAAACATTGCCGTTCCACAAGGGATGTGACAGGACCAGTTTCGCGGCATACAGACGATTCTGTTCGTCGTTATGGCTGGTGACGGGCTGTTCCTGTGTGCCGCCTTCGGCCGAAGTGATGCGTTCGAGCATTTCCTGCGGGTTTTTCATGTCCTGCCACAGACCGTCGGCATTGAAGTCAATGTTCAGTCCTTTCACCTGTCCGTTATAGTACAGGTTGAAATCATGTCTTGTCTCCAGGCGGTCCTGCCATCCGGAACTGCTGCTTTCCTCAAACCGTTCGCCGTCACAGTAAACCGTTGTAGGCAGGGGAGGAATGTGCCAGCGGTTGTTGGGAGTATAGTCGTAGTTGTAACGCATGCCGAGCGAATGCTGTTCGTTGAACTGGTAGTTGAGTGACAGCATGGCGGCCAGGTTTTGTGTATGTACCCACGATGAAAGGTCAGACTCCTGTCGCCATGTTTTTTCCAGAAAGGTTTCCTGTATGACCTTCTTATTATCTTCGTCCCGGCTGTCCATACCAAAAATCATACCCCCCAGATCGAATCCGCCCTTGCGGTAATTGAAGTTGAACTGATTGAGCTCTGACCAGTTATACCGGTAGTAAATGCCGGTCCGGTTGTTGAAGCCGAATCCTTCTCCCTCCGGCTTTTTGGTGAAAATGCGTATGACGGCGGCCACGGATGCATCGTAACGGGCACCGGGGTTACGAACCACTTCCACCGACTTGATGTTGTTTGATTCCAGTTGCTCCAGTTCCGAAGCATCACGCATCTTTCGTCCGTTGATGTAGATTTCGGCTGCTCCGCTTCCGAAGACATTGACCGAACCTTCTTCTGCCGATACACCGGGAATCTTGTTGAGCAGGTCATTTCCTGTTCCGGCTTTTTCCAGTATGCTTCCGGTTACGGTAGTCACCATGGCATCTCCTTTTACGCGTGTTCGGGGAAGATCGCCCTTGATCACTACCTCATTCAGCAGCTGAGTGTCCGGAATCAGCCGGACAGTTCCCAGATCAGCAGGCTGGACCGGCTTGTAGACGGTGGTGTATCCCACTGAAGTGATACGGATAATCTGGTCGGGAGTTGTTGCGTTGAGGCTGAAACTTCCGTCTTCAGCACTGACGGTACCATTTACGAAGGCGGAGTCAGGAAGCGAAAGTATCACAACATTGGCATAGGGAAGAGGTTGGTTTTGTTCGTCGGTCAGTTTCCCGGTTATGGTTTGTGCTGACAATCCACAGGCACAAACCAGGCTGCATAGCAGACATAAGATTTGTTTGGTTGTTTTCATTTTGTAATGTTATTTTGTGTCTTATCTTATAAAGTCTGAAATAATTTTTTCCTCCGCAAAATTAGAAAAAATATTTTTCTCCTTGATGAAATGAATCTCTACAAGTAATCAGGTTTTCTGTTTTTTTATCTGTTTGTATTTTAATGATTTAGTAAATTGTTAGGAGGCGTAGTCTATACAGGCGTCCGGCGGAAGGACGATCCTCCGGCCTTGACCGTTCGATCCTCCGGAATCGACCGCACGATTCGGCTCTATCGTACTACTCGATGCCCCGGCAACGACCGCACGATCCAGCCCCAACGACCGCACGATTCCGGCGGGTTGTCTGCAAGATGTTTCCGCGGTTTCCAGACGTTCTGGAAGCCTTTCTTAACGTCCCGGGCGCGGGTGAAAAAACGTCGAAACATTTTACTCATTACGCCGAAACGTTTTTTAAAAAGGCCGAAGCGTTTTTAAAAAAGCTCGAGGGGTTTTCAGGAGTCGGTCAGCATCAGTCCCACTCCGCGCACTGTCTTGATTTCGATTTGAGGATCATTTTCAAACAGCTTGCGAAGTTTGTTGATAAATACGTCCAGGCTGCGTGAAGCGAAATAGTCGTCCGTCTTTTCCCAGCAGCGGCTCAGGATGACTTCTCTTCTGACCACTTCCCCCTTGTTCCCGGCCAGCAGTTGCAGAATCTGTGCCTCCCGGGCGGTCAGGGTTGTCGACTGTCCGGTAGCCGTATTGCGGAGGGTGGCGTGTCCGGCATCCAGTGTATAATTGCCGAACTTGCCCATGCTGCTCTCATTGCGGCTTCTGGCTCCTTCCTTCATCTTGAGGATGGCATGCAGATGGGCATCCAGTTCATCGGGAATAAACGGTTTCTTCACGTAATTGTTGACACCGATGTCATATCCTTTTCTGACATCCTTGGGCGAAGTAAGCGCAGAAGCAAAGAGGATGGGCGTGTCGCCGTCGGTTTCCCGAATCAGCCGTACCATTTCGAATCCGTTCATCACGGGCATGTCGATGTCTGAAATAATGATGTCAGGGTGATGTTCTTTCCAGGCTTCCAGACCTTCTTTTCCGTTGCAGGCAGTAATGACTTCATAGCCTCCGATAATGTCCTGAAGTCCAGTCTGGACAATGTATGAAAGATTGTTGTCATCTTCCACTAATAATAATCTGATCATAGCTTTTTCGTGTTTATCTATACAAAGATATTTAAAATATCGTATTGCCTATATATTTGTAAAATAAAAATTGAGTAAAAGTGAAAATATGATTTAATTGTTGTAGCTGTTGAGCAACAGTAGTTCGTATATTTCCTTGGCTTCCTGCTCTTTCAGACTCCTTATGGCGAACGATGTTCCATTGGTGGAAATCACCAGTTTCACCCTGTGATTATATGGTGTGAAAGGAGTGGAAACCATACGTACGACTTCTATATTGTCATACTTTATATAATTATAGATTTCGGCAAACTTTCCGTTGCTTATTTCCATATAGTCCTCCTTCAGTGTGATATGGCTCCTGCGTACGGCAAGAAGTCCCTTGCTCAGTGAAACCAGCATATAGGCTATGGGAGCAAAAATCCAGATGTACTGTCCGTAATAGCACAAGGCTATGGCGGCCGGAAGCGAAATCAGAATATCGAATCTTATGATGTAGCCAAGCAGGCCATAACCGGAACGGGCAGAAATGACAGTTGGCGAGGAGTTATAGTCTTTTCCCAGCCACCAGTTCAGGAAGTTCCCGTCATGTGATGAACCGTAAATCTTTACGTCGGTATCTTTTTTTTCGTCTGTTGCATTCAGCGCCTGCCTGACCATTATAGTGCAGCAGCCCAACCAGTTTTCAATGATATTCCTTTTAACGTAAAGCGTACATACCTTGTCGAATGAGAACCGGTTGCTGTTACGCGTAATCAGTCCGCTTTCGAAGAAGAGCTGTTTTTCGTTCATACGTATATCCATATTGAAGTATTGAAGGAAAACCTTTCCCATCCATAGGATCAGAATTACTATGTACAGTATCACTATGACTGTTAATACAGCTGTAATAGAGAATGCGGAAGTATCAGCATGTGTTTCTACATAGTCTAAGAAATATTTTGCAGCCTTGTCGTTGACAGAAGTTATCTGATTGTACAGCGTGGCAAGCACACCGAACAACACTGCCATGCCTTTGAAGTGATTCTGGCAGAGAGCGCCTTTAATCAGGTTTAGGTTGCGTACTTCCAGTTTTATACTTTTACAGTTTGCTGTGGCCTCTTGTTCCGTAGCTTCTGTCTTGTGTACTTCTTCCTGTGTATTTTCCTGAGTCTCCACACGGCTTAACAGAGCATCCCAGTCATCATCATCAAGGATGAGTTCTATCTCTTCAGTCCGTGATGCAAGAGTGTCAAACGAGATGCCTTTCATGTCAAGTATACGATAAATGAGACCGCTTTTGGTTCGTAAAGACTGGATCTTATGCAGAGGGACGCTTGTCCTTTCATGCTGTATGACACCATGGATAAAAATCAGGTTCCCGTTCTCAACGTAATATTTCTTGAAGTAGAAGCTTAGGAATGCGGTTATCAGCGATATGACAAGGAATCCTGCCAGGTAGGACAGAAGCATTATTATGTATTCCATAATAGAAGTCTCCTCGGATGAATCGAATATTCTGACAGTGAAAAGTATCAGGATAATACTTGCATAGTTTCGCAGAGCCTTCACGAAATAAATTACGAAAGCACTTTTGCTCATCCTGCGCGGTATTGAGAAATCATTTATTTTCATTTCTGATGCTTTCTATTATAAGTGCTTTAATATCATTTGCTTTCTCTTCTGTCAGTCCCGGAATGCTGGTAGCTTCAAGCATCTGCGCACCATTCACGATGTCGATGGCATAAAGTCCGAAAATGCGTGTTATCGGGTTCTGGCGTATGCTGACTTGCTGTATTTTACAGAAAGGAATCGTAATTACTGAAGGGAAGATAATTCCCGAACGGTATGTGATGTCATGTTCACGGATGGCGAATCCTTTATAGGAATAGGCCTTGGGAAGTAGAAAAAGATTCACAATCATAGCTGTCAGAAAAACACATTCAATACCGATTGTCGTTACCACACGATAGGCGAACTCCTCTGCTAGAAGGAACAGAAGCGTGAGTCCCATAAAGATGATATAAACTAGTATCGTTTTTACTGTCTGGACTTTTAGGTATTTCTTTTCCAGTGGAGTATAATTGAGATTCTCTACCTTGTCTATGTTTTCAAAGTTCAATTGTCTGTTTGTCATATTGTTATTGATTTAGGCTTATTCTTCACTGTCTGTCAGAGGCAAATATATTATAAATTCAGTAAACTCGCCCTCTATACTGGTAACAAATGTCTTCCCGTGATGTGCCTTTACTACCTGGTCCACGAAGGAAAGTCCCAGTCCGAATCCGGAAACTCCGTTCCTGCGGTTACGTTTGACAGCAGAAGTTCGTTCAAACTTCTGAAAGATCAGGTGAATATCTTTTTCTGCTATGCCCAGTCCGTTGTCGCGAATCTTCAGAACCGTGTATCGGTCGCTTTCTTCGGCAGTGATGTTGATTTGTACACTGTCTTTGGAATATTTGATGGAATTATCTATCAGGTTGCTGATAACTTCCTCCAGGTATTCGCTGTCAGCATATGCCGATTTGCTTTGGAGATCCAGTGTAAACTCCACCGGTTTCTGTGATTTTGTCTTGAACTTCTCCGTCAGTTTGTCCAGCATGGGAACGAGATCTACCGTTGTCTTGTTCATTTCCAGTTTGTGATTCTCCAGTTTGGAGATGGTCAGAACTTTGTTGGTGAGCGTCAGCAGATGGTCGGATTCTGTTTCTGCTATGCTGAAATAACGGTCTTTCATCTCCGGCTTGTCATCAAGCTTACCGCTTCTCAGGAATTTCAAGGCCATGATAATGGTGGTCAGCGGTGTTTTCATGTCGTGGATCATGGCATAGGAGAAGTCCTCACGAATCTGGAAAATCTTTTCGAATCGCGAAATGAATCTCACTTGATGGCCTATGCATACAATCACAAGCAGCATGATGATGAAAGTACCGGCAAGCAACAGGCCCATCCGTTTCAGAAATGTCTGGTAAGGATTGGTAAGGACGAGTTGGACAACCTGGGTATAATCAGAGCGGATGGGGAAGTATTTCGGCTTGACGGCCATGAAGGAAGGAGCTTTCCGTGTTCCGATTTCATGGAAGATTTTTCCGGTACGCGGATTCATGATATAAATGTAATACTGATCGCCCAGTTCGTTCTTGAACAGAAGTTCGGAGGTGATGGAATCAAGGTTATGCAACGACATCGGGTAGCCCATTTCGGTCAGACGCTGATAAAAATATGCCATAGGTGGAATGGTGTCATTGGTCGGACCACTCAATATTTCTGTTCCTTTCGGTGTTCTGCCGAATCTTATGTTCCCTTCTTCTTCCAGGGCTTTTTCGATGGTTGCATAACTTTCCTTCTGAATGTCGTTCCGAATCAGTTCATATGAATTGAAAATCCATGTCACCTGCAGGACCATAGCTCCCAGAAGTCCGAGAACTGAGAGGATGGTTATGAAGATGATGTTTTTCTTGCGTCGGGAAGTATTCATGGGTATTGTTGTATTTTGTCGCATGTTTCTTTTGCAAAGATAAAGTATAGAATCTTTTGCAGGGTATGAAAATGAAGTCTTAACCTAAAGATAACATAAGGATAAGGTGACGGTTTTTTTTCTTGTTCTATCTTTGTAACAGCAAAAAAGATCTGTTACAAAGATAATTTAGGTATGAAACTGTTCAAGTATTTGTTTTCCCGAAAATCTGCATCTCCGAAAGGTACAGTGATTTCATACGGCAGAGGGCCGGAAGGAGAGGAGGTGATTATAGATATCACAGAAACGAAGCATATTAATCTGAAGGTGATAATAACTTTCTTTGTTTGTTTGCCAGTCATGATGGCGCTTTTTTCAGCAGTTTATGGAGTTGACAGTCTGAATGTGACTTCTGAGAATTGTTTCAGCCGGGGCAAGTACTTGGTATTGTCCAGTTTTGTTTGCGGAGTTCTGGTGAATTGGCTGCTACAGTCTGTGGTGTATATTCTGATTCATCCGGCGGCATACCGGATGCTGAAGATCAGATATAATAAGCGTAATTACACTTTCCGCTTGTTTCATAAAGGCAATTTAAAAATCCGTCATTTCCGTATAGCGAACATGCTTGCACATAGTTTGTGTGGGTATATTCCTTTGATCGTGGGTTTCGTTGTGGGAGATGTCTCGATCTGCTACTTTGCTTTTTTGTCTGTTTTGTTTTTCTCCGATGAAATCAGTCTTCTGTGGAGATTGCGTCATTATAGCGGGCAGAGTATATGCAGATACATTTCTCTATGATGATCGCTCATTTTCATTTTCGGAAAAATGATTATTACCGGAACGCTAAGCCCTCTCAGTCTTAACCTAAAGATAACTTGTTGATAACATAAAAGATACATCAGCCGCTTTACCTTTGCATCATAAGAAATAACAAAAAGGTTTAACTTTAAAAACATTATTTATTATGATCGCAAATTTGATTATCTCAGCTGTTGTAGCAGCGTCCGTTTCTACTCCTGAAGTTGTTTATAATGTAGAATCAGAAGGAAAGAAGGTAACGAATATTGAAATGTATTCAGTGACCGATGGAAAATATCTGAATCGTCTTTGCAAAATAGATTTTTCTTATGATGAGGAGGGAGATGTGATAGATAAAAAAACTTATGTATGGGACGTGAAGAATTCCGAGTATGTATTGAAGCAGACAGAGACATTTACCAAATAATATTTAGCTGAACAGTATTATTTCTTTTATCGCAGGCTTTTTCCTATACAACTTTGAATGATCTGTAAGTTTCCTGATTTTGTCAGATCATTCAGCTGGTATATGGTTTCGGTTTAAAGAATTTCCAGCAATAATAGAATCTCTCGACTGATATAAAAGTTTTTCCAGTTAATGTGAAATCCGTCAGTTTATGTAAGGTTTATCTTCTTGTCTGGTATTTCCTACTGGTATAAGGTTTCCTGGTTTGAATGTATTTTCCCGGAAGTATAAATTGAAGTTTGTGTAAAGTTTATCGTCTTCTCTGGTATTTGCTACCGGTATAAGGTTTTCCGTTTAAATGGAATTTCTCAGCAAGTATAGGATTTCTGTTTGTATAAAATCTTCCGGTGATATAAAGTATCTCGTCTTGTCTGGGGCTTCCTGCCGGTATAAAAAACAGTTTTAAAAGGAAGTTCTCAGTGTAAATCAGTTTTTCGCCTTTATATAATATATAATAAGGTGTAGTATGAAGGAGTATTCGACGAAGTATTGAAAAATATGCTTTAAAACATAATTGATTTACAGTTGATTATAAAAATAATTGAAAAATGTTTGAAAAAAAGTGTTTCATAGAATTTGCAGGAAAGGAAAAAGGCTATATCTTTGCAACCGCTTTCTGGAGAGAGGGCTCAGGTAACTGAAACGACATGCTGAAAAATTCTGTTGCGGATCC
>OGML01003326.1_pt1 | contig 10003 bp, 10 predicted proteins | sample 1572951 | NCBI WGS metagenome assembly OGML01 (sample SAMEA2581883, study PRJEB24529) | metagenome | biome: Human gut stool | place: China | collected 2011 | reverse complement strand
TTCACCCAATAAAGCAGAGATCAAGTATAGATTTAACCAGAATGGAATGTAAAGTTTTATAAATATTATGATTTTGTTACAAATAATTAGTATAGATTTAACCAGAATGGAATGTAAAGCAGAAGAAGGGTACATTGCATGGATGGAAGAATTTGGTATAGATTTAACCAGAATGGAATGTAAAGACACATACGATGTACCAGATTTTAGATCGCAATTTGTATAGATTTAACCAGAATGGAATGTAAAGTCCATCCACATGCCGAAAGAAGCGGCGCGTATCTGTATAGCTTTAACCAGAATGGAATGTAAAGTGCCGTAATCGGCGTCAAGCACATAATTGATTTTCGTATAGATTTAACCAGAATGGAATGTACAGTAAAAGGCTCTTGTGCTATATCAAGTATAACGTCCGTATAGATTTAACCAGAATGGAATGTAAAGATTTTTCGCGCGTCGAGCGCGCAAGAAGCAAAAAAGTATAGATTTAACCAGAATGGAATGTAAAGTCTACCTCTGCATCGTTGAACACCAACGACAGCTCGTATAGATTTAACCAGAATGGAATGTAAAGGCATCAGAGCAAACTATCAATTCAATTAAACTAACGTATAGATTTAACCAGAATGGAATGTAAAGTGGTTTATAAGTAATACTGCATAGCAGACATAATCGTATAGATTTAACCAGAATGGAATGTAAAGTCAGTACTGTGAAAATATCCAATGAGTTTCTCATGGTATAGATTTAACCAGAATGGAATGTAAAGGTAATTGCGGTAATCGTGGTTTTTATCTGCAGCTTTGTATAGATTTAACCAGAATGGAATGTAAAGTCATTGTATATCCAAGCGGGTATGAGCAGCTTGAGAGTATAGATTTAACCAGATTGGAATGTAAAGATCAGCGTGATCCAGTGACAGCCGCCTCCTGATACGTATAGATTTAACCAGATTGGAATGTAAAGACAGGAATCAGACCCGCAACGAAGAACACCATAAGCGTATAGATTTAAACCACAATGGAATGTAAAGAACAAAGCTGACATAGATGTGATTGATTATATCTTCGTATAGATTTAACCAGAAAATAGATATAGCTACGGAAAGGGAATTTGAACCCTCGACACTATAAATTTAATCAGATTGAAATTATAATAACACAAAAGGAGCCCCACCCATGAAACTTTTCCACAAAAAATCACACACCAACTACAACCCAACCGAGAAAACACCTGTCATCAAATGCAGCATCTGCACAGGAGAGCAGGTAGCTGGATTTCAGGACAATGCCACTAAGGCATTTGAGGACATTATGCTGATACAAGATGCATCGGATCTTGCACATTTCCGGGAGATGTATGGTATAATCGGAGATATTAAGAAAATCTATTAAGAGTATTACAGAAACCGAAAGGATACACTATGTCATACATAACTACTTACACTGGAAAACATTTTGATCCGGTCAATCCGGATGCATCCCTTCTTTGCATCGAAGATATCGCACATGCATTGTCGCTTCTGTGCCGCGGAAACGGGCACGTACAGACCTTTTTCTCGGTCGGACAGCATTGCATTGCCTGTGCGAAGGAAGCGCAGGCACGGGGACTGTCGGCACGTCTGGTTCTGGCATGTCTGCTACATGATGCAAGTGAATGTTACATGTCCGATGTTCCACGTCCGTTCAAGCAGGCCTTACCGGAATATAACCGGCTGGAAGATCAATTACTCTGCATGATTTACACACAATTTCTTGGAAGTACATTAGATAATGCTGAACAGGAAATTCTGAAGGATATCGATAATGCAATGCTATGGTATGACCTTACATATCTGTTACACGAGAAACAGCCTTTACCGAAACCACAGGTTTATGATGAACCAGATTATACAGTCCGACCATTTGCAGACGTAGAAGAGGAGTATTTACAGATCTATCGGACTTTTATCCAGAAACTTCATTAATTATGTTATAAACACACCAAACTTCTGAAAAATAGCAAGAGCCGCCTAATCAGATAAGCGGCCCTGGTTATTTAATCTTTACCATTTTTTCTTCCGGTTGATATCGTAGATACCCCAGTTACACTCAGAGGCAGCCGGAGAGGACGGATCCTTCCAGAGTTCATCGAACGCTTCAAAGACGAAGCCAACGATTTCTTCGGATTTCAGATAGTCGGCAACTTCCTCCAGATAGCGCTTCTGATTTGCAACAGACGCATAATCGGCATGATCATCATGCGCCGTCCTTGTTGCCCAGCCAAGCTCCGTAAAGCAGATCTGCTTATCCGGATAGATTGCACATGCAGACTCGAAGCTTTCCTTTGTTTCCGCAAATGCATCCTCAATTGCAACATCCATATGGTATGGGTAGGTATGAATACCGATGATGTCGACCGCATTGGCGATTGCATCCAGATTCTTCCAGTCAATGTCAACCTCACAGAAAGCAACCGGCTGCTTTACCGCTGCATGGAGCTTCTTTGTATGTTCCACAAGACGTTCCTCGGATACCAGATGTCCTACAAATGGGAAGCGGTTTTCGTTTCCGACAGAGACAGCCACGATTTCATCTGTATATTCATTTGCAAGTGCGATCAATCGATCGAGCTGCGCATCATTGCTTGCTGCATGTGCTGCCAGTTCTGCATCACTGAATGTCTGTGGACCTGTGATACATTCTGTAGAATTGATTTCCGCCAATGAATCAATGCCGATCATACACTGAAGCGGAAGCTTCTCCTCACGAATTACCTACAGAGCAGTAATAGCATGCGCATTTGGCTCATACATACGGATATAACCATAGCCGTCCGCTACAAGCAGATGCAGATCTTCGGAGATCTGTTCTTTCGATGGCATTTCTCCGGTCGGACATTGACCTTCCCGGTAACCGGAATAACAGATTGCTTTTTTGTACGGTAATTTCTTCTCAAATGTTTTTCCCATGTTTTATTCTCCTTTGTTTGATTGTATATAGTTTCTTTATTGTCCTGATTAAATACAAGTATCTTAACATACATTTTCCCGGAAAGAATATCATAGTTTTGTTGTTAATTGCAGATAATTGAAACCGTTTTTTACATTTGAAGGATACAGACATTTTACACATAAATGATTGCGTATATGGTCGGAATAGCAGAAGTCCCTCCATATGTTTGCTTGTAAATTTATTCGCAAAACTCAGGTTTTACGAAATTATATATTGATTTATTACCAGAGTAGTGGTATCCTAGAAATATAGAGAAATCAACGCTTTACAGGCATTGGGAGGTTTTTATCGTATGGCTGATATTACTTATCATGAACAGGAAGAACAACACAATCTGGATTTGATTCGGAATGTGTGCAATGATCTTCCAGACTACGTCAAGCGGTTCGTCCGTGGTGTCCAACAGACAACGTCGCCGCGAACCAGATTGGGCTATGTACGTGACATCAAAATATTTTTCGAATATATATGTGAGGTCTATACCGAACATCCTTGTGATACGCCAAAGGATGTCTCTCTTGACGTCCTGTCGTCCATAGATACATTTTTCATCGAGGACTATCTGGATTACCTCCAAAAATACGAAAAGAACGGCCGTATCTACACAAACGGTAAATCTGCGCTCAAACGCAAGCTCTGCGCCCTGAGTGTCCTCTTTAATTACCTGTATAAGCACGATATGCTACAGGAAAATATATTTGATAAGGTGGATCGTCCCAAACTGCCGGAAAAGGCAATTACACGTATGGATGCGGATGAAACGGCGAATTTCCTTGATACAGTTGAATATGGAACCAATCTGACTGACCGCCAGCTCAAATTTCACGAGAAATCCAAGGTACGTGACTTAGCAATCATGACGCTCATGTTATCCACCGGTATTCGTATCTCCGAATGTGTTGGTCTTGATCTGAATGATGTGGATTTTAAGAATACATGCATCCGCGTAACCCGTAAAGGTGGCAAAGAAGCAATCGTCTATTTCAGCGACGAGGCGGTTGAACCTTTACAGGAATATATAGAGGAACGCAAGAAACTCACGCCTGCCAAGGGCTCGGAAAATGCACTGTTCCTCTCCTCCCACCACAGCCGGATCAGCGTTCGGACAATCCAAAACATGGTTAAGAAGTATTCCAAGATTGCAGTTCCTCTGAAGCATATTACACCACACAAGCTTCGTAGCACCTTTGGTACTGCATTATATCAGGAAACCTCCGATATATATCTGGTGGCTGATGTCTTAGGCCATTCTGACGTAAATACAACCAGAAAGCACTACGCGGACATGGATGATTACCGCAAGCGCCGCGCCAGAAATACCGTACAGCTCCGGGAACATAATACAGTCCCAGACACCAAATCTAAAAAATAGCCATATTGAAAATACCATCAACTTTTACTCAGCTGATGGTATTTTTCATTCATTTTATTTATTCAGATACTTACCTATCATATGAATCACTTTATTCATTTCCAATGGCTTTGCCAGATGATCGTTCATTCCAGCATTCTTCACTGCCTGTACATCCTCTACAAATGCATTGGCAGTCATGGCTATGATTGGAATTGTCTTCGCGTCCTCACGTGCAAGTGCACGAATCTTCTGGGTTGCCTCGATACCATTCATCACCGGCATCATCACATCCATGAGAATCACATCATAGGTTCCCACAGGTGTATTCTGAAACTCACGAACTGCTGCATCGCCATTCATAACCGTTGTTACCTGTGCACCAGAATCGGTAAGCAGGTATTTTGCAATATCCAGATTCAGTTCATTATCTTCTACAAGCAGGATCTTGACATTATCCAGAGATACCTGCTCCTCATTTTCATTCTCATTGTTTGCGACCTCAGATTCCGGGGCAATCTCAAATGGAATGGTAACTGTAAATGTCGTACCGACACCAACTTCACTCCGTACCTCGATCTTTCCGTGCATGCGGTCGATCAGGCTCTTTACGATCGGCATACCAAGCCCGGTTCCCTGATACAAGCTCATCTCGTTGTAATGCTCCTGTGAGAAAGGCTCAAACAGATGACGCATATACTTCTCGGACATACCGATTCCGGTATCCGTGACTGTACAGCGGTATACTGCCCGTTCCGCTCCCATCTCTACAAATTCCGCGCTGCAATGCACACTGCCACCCAGAACATTGTATTTCACTGCGTTATCCAAAATATTCAGGAATATCTGACGCACATGCAATGGACTGCCATATACATATGGATGGATCATGCTGTCCTTACAGTCACCATGCACCAGCGTGATGCCGGCTTCTGCAGCTTTCATCGCTGTAATCGTAAGGATCTCATCTGCCAGTTCTGTAATATCAAATGCCTCGTGTGCAAGCTCGATCCGGCTCGAATCAATCTTGCTAAGCTCCAATATATCATTGATCAACGACAACAGATGATTCGCTGCAATCTTTTCCTTCGCACGGTTTTGGCGCAACAGCTCCACATCGTCCGGATGACGCTCACCAATCTCCAGCAACCCGATAATACCATTTAATGGAGTCCGGATATCGTGGGACATGCGCGACAGGAAGGTCGTCTTCGCTGCATTCGCACGTTTTGCCTCCTGCAGAGCAATCTCAGCCGCCTGCATATTCTCTGTGACATCCTGATGATACCCCCACAGACGGGTTCCTGCCGTATAATTCTCATCCAGAGAACCGCCACATCGTGTGTAGATACGTCCCTTCTTCGGATGAATCCATGCATAGGTATTCTCTGATTTGCCCTGTTCGATCATCTCCTTGACACTTGCCTGCACGGAATCAATGGCAGAATCCACGATTCGCTTGTACCAGCGTTCGTAACATTCCTCCGGTGTCATATCCTCGTAAAATCCAGTGATCTCTCTTGCCACGTCATCGAAATACATTCTCGGCTCTTTGCCCTCATCCATTTCGATCGCCCAGAGTCCAATTTTCGCATTGGTCAAGATTTCGGACAGATCCTTCTGGAAATCCATATCGTTGTGTTTCCGCGTTTTATCATTCAGCGCCATGTTTGTCGTTCCTCTTATCGTGATTATTTACATTATTTTACAAAAAAATATCCTTTACCATCATATCTGATAAAGGATATTTTTTCAAGATATTTCAAGCCTTTTCTACTTTATCCTATCTATGTAATCAATGATGAAATCGACAGTATCGTCTTCACTCATCAGACTACTATTGATAAATATATCATAGCTTTCCAGTGCACCCCATTTTTTTGAAGTATAATAGTTATAATACGATGCACGCGCCTTATCTTCCTTTACAATCTGCGCCTTTGCTTTATCCGGAGTCAGATTAAAACGCTCTGAAACATTCTTAATACGTTCCTCCAATGGCGCATGTATAAAGATGCGAACCAGATTCGTATTGTGACGCAATGCGTAGTCCGCACAACGACCTACAAATACTGACGGTCCTTTATCTGCAAGTTTCTTAATCGTATCATATGTTGCCTGAAATGCCTGTTGGTTCAGATTTGTCTGGTAGCCTGCACTTGTAAATCCATAGCTATATGGATCTGAAACAAGCGAATACAGAAAACTTCTCGTTGGTTTCTCATCCAGCGATTTTAAGAATTCCTCGCTCAACCCGCTTTCCTTTGCCGTCTCATTGATCAATTCCTTATCATAGAAGTTCGCGGAAATCTTTTCAGCAAGCTTTCTACCAATGTTACGACCATTACTGCCAAACTGTCTACCAATCGTGATAATTGTCTTTGCCATAGATAAGCCCCCTTTACACGCCTTGTACAAGTCACTTTTGACTTACTCTGATTATACATTTTTTTGTGCAAATTGTCAAAATATTTTATAAATTTTCGTACTTTTTAGCTATATTGTTGAACTTTTCAATGTTAGAATTCACACGATTCTCCATCGTTTTATATGTATGGTTCACACGCAGCTGCATCATGATATCGTTATAGTCATTCTGTGCCAGCACCGGCTCCATCCGGATATACAGATCATCCGGGTGGAATTTCGTCTTCAATGCACGAAGTGCATCCTTCTCGCCAAGCATCTGCCGGAACTCCTTCGCACGTCCGGTAAAATTCAATGTACCATCGATCAGATCCCCCAGATCATGGCTTGGATAGATTGTAATAAACTGAGCATCCGGCCATTTCTCCGTATTCAGAACCTTTCCTGCACGCATACCGATCACGATAAACTGACGGATTCCAAGATCATACAGCGGCTGAATCGGCTCATTGTCTAACAATCCCCCATCCCGGTACTTCTTCCCGTCGATCTCCACTGCCTCATACATAACAGGAAGTGCCGTAGACGCAAGCAGGATCTTCCGGATCGTATCCGCGTCATAGTCTTCGAGTCTGCGGTATTCTACCTGTTCCGGCTGCTGTGTCTCATTTAAGCGGCTGATTGATACATAGATATCACGGAAATCCGCTTTGATCTTCTCCATATCAATATATTTCTCGAACATCGCAAGCATTTCATTCCGTGAGAAATACATACGCTTTTCAGCAAGCATGTTCAGGTCGATATCAAAGACCGTATCCATATCGATCTCATTCCACGCCTGATACATCCGCTCCATATCGTTCATCGAATATAACATTGCATTGACTGCACCGATTGATGCACCCGATATCGCCGTCACATCCTCAAGCAGTCCCTGTTCCTGTAACACCTTCAATACACCAACCTGATATGCACCCTTGCCGCCACCACCGGCAAGAACCAGTCCAATTCCTTTTCCTTCACCCATATACACGTCCTCCATTTTCTACCTTTTCCAACCCATTTTCCAATCTATATCAACATTGGTTTGCATAATATAATTATTGTTTACTATTATATAATACAACCTCTGGTTTGATGTCCGTTTCCTCGGTCATAATCGAATCTACGATCTGAATCGCATACCCGACCGCTGCAGTATGACAATCCGGATGTGCCGCCAGATACCGGTCATAATACCCGCCGCCATAGCCGATCCGGTCACAGCTTCTCGTGAAGACTGCCCCTGGCATCACGATCAGACAGGTGCCACCGGTCTTTTCCGGTTCTAACTGTATCGTGCTGTCCGGTTCTAATATATGATATGCGCCCTCGACAAGCGCAGTCTGTTCATTATATGCGTAAAAATCCATGGTATTCCCGTTGACACGCGGCAGATAGATCTGCTTTCCATCCGCTCGGAATTCCGGGATATATTGAAATAAATCGACTTCTTTTTGAATCGGCACATAGAGACACAGTACCGATGCTTCTTTATAATACACCGCAAGCGCGCGCAGCTTCTCATAGATTTCCTGCGCAGCCTGCTTCTGATATGCTTCAGAAAGATTCCTGCGCTTTGCAAGAATCTCCTTCCGAAGTGCTTTCTTTGATTCTGAAATTGTCATGTAAACCATTCCTTTATCTACTTTAAGCGGATCTGGATATGCTCACTCCGCTTATTCTTCGGTATATCCTTCACATGTGTGATACTTCCATCAGCTTCCTTGATATCGATATTATCAAGCTGTGCTTTCAGGTTCCGCTTCACATTTGCAATATATGCCTTACGCAGAGCTGCCTGTTCCGCAAGCTCTGCTTCTGTCAGACCTTCCACGGTCTTACTTTTTCTTGCCAATTCGTTAATTCTCTGGATATCTGCTTCGTTCATGCGATATTCTCCATTTCTATTCTTATTTCTGGTATCCTTTATGCACGATGAAATCAACCGTATCAAAATCGTCATTCTCATGTGCTAAGAACAGGGTACCCACTGATTTTCCTTCCATCAGATCATAGATCTGCGTCAGTTTCTTAGCGTCCATAATTGCCATATCTGCGCCGGAATCCGTTGCGATCCGTGCAGCTGCAATCTTCGTGGACATGCCTCCTGTACCATATGTTGTCACGGCACCTTTGGCCATATTCTTCATTGAATCATCAATAGTCTCTACCAACGTCAGTTTTGTTGCATCCGGGTTTTTGTGTGGATCATCCGTATAGAATCCATCAATATCCGTAAGCAGGATCAGAAGATCTGCCTTGATCAGATGTGCCACAATTGCCGACATCGTATCATTATCACCAAACTCGATTTCTTCGGTTGCCACCGTATCGTTCTCATTGACAACCGGAATAACACCCTGCTGTAACAGCTCATTTAGTGTATTCTCGGCATTTCTGCGGCGTTCCGGATCTGTGATCGCGTCAAAGGTCAGAAGAACCTGTGCAGCCATATGGTTATACTCCATGAAAAGCTTCTGATAAATCATCATAAGCTGTCCCTGGCCAATTGCCGCGCACGCCTGCTTCAGGGACACTGTCTTCGGCTTGTTACGCAGTCCCAGCATCTCGAATCCGACACCGATTGCACCGGACGATACTAACACCACATCCTTTCCCTGATTCTTCAGGTCACAGATAATGCGCACCAATGTCTCCAGCTTCCGGTAATCCGTACCTCCGGTTTCTTCATGTATGATAGATGAAGAACCGATCTTAAATACGATTCGCTGTTTATCCTTCAATGTCTCTCTGATTCGTTTCTCGTCCATGTCTTTTTCCCTCTTTATACTATGTTATTGATATATTCAGCAACCGCCTCTGCCACCTTGATTCCATCCACAGCCGCGGATGTGATACCACCTGCATACCCTGCGCCCTCTCCACAAGGAAACAGACCTGCATAGTCACTTCGATAGGTCTCATCACGCACGATGCGCACCGGTGACGATGTCCGGGATTCTATACCGGATAACACGGCATCCCCGGATGAAAAGCCTTTTAATTTGCGGTCATAGTCCAAAATCCCTTCAATTATAGCATCATTTATATAGGCTGGCAAACACTTATTGAGGTTTGCAAACTCGTAGCCGCCACGGATATTCGGCTTCACACTGCCAAATTCTGTTGAGACACAATTCGCCTTATAATCCGCAAATAGCTGCACCGGAATCTTACCATTTCCAGCCTCATAAGCGAGGTACTCATATTTCTTCTGGAATTCCACACCAGCAAGCACGCCGTAGTC
>OGML01003324.1_pt1 | contig 10007 bp, 9 predicted proteins | sample 1572951 | NCBI WGS metagenome assembly OGML01 (sample SAMEA2581883, study PRJEB24529) | metagenome | biome: Human gut stool | place: China | collected 2011 | reverse complement strand
TCGAGCCGTCTGCAAGACCGCAATTTCACCGGAACGGTGTATAATTGCGCCCTTTTTCCAAAAGGGTCTTTTAGCTCCCGTTCGGCTGCCCCAATTCCTTTCGGTTCGCAATCAGCAAATCCAACTTCTTTTGAACCGCTTCGCTGTGAAAGATGAAAGTCAAAAGCTCCATCACATCATCATCGGTCAGAACCGTCGGCTCCCTCAGAAAAGTTTCCAACATACCGGCACGGGTACAGAGCCGATGGGTTCTCTCACTCCGGGTCAGTTGCTTCAACTCATGCTGTAATTGCTTCTCCCGGTGCTTGGCTGCGGTCAGCTTTTTCTCAGCTACATACTTCTGGTGCTTCAATTTTTCCAACTGTTCATTCGCCAATCGCATCACCCCCGTTTCACCCAAACAATGTCATAACCCAGAGCATCAGCCAACTCCACCGCTTCGCCGTAGCGCAGGCTCCCACGCTTCAACTTACCGGACAGATTGGGGACGCTGCTGCTCCATCCATACTCGTCTGCCAGATAATCCACCACCTCACTCATAGTCATACCGGCTCGGACAATGTAGGATTTGATCTCGTTTCGATACAATTCAGACTTTTTCTTCTTCAATTCACATTTCCTCCATTCTTTTTTGTTCGTGATATGGTATAATTTGTTTATTAAACAGCAAGTGCCGTACAGTGTTTCGTGACGAAAACAGAGAATCATCGTTTCGCTCAGAATTTTCGTAACGATGTCCTATACATAAGGGGCAGTATCCCTCTTCGCTGTTTAACTTGGTTTTTTGTGAAATAACGAAAACCTTCATTCTATGCCGTACCCTGTACGCTGTTGAGTGCATCACTCATTGGTATAGATAGCAACACAAAAAGAGTGGTTTTTTCGCTGATTTCACATGGTTTGAATTTAACCTGTGATTTTTGAGTGCCGTTCTGCCCGAATGTCGTTCCTGCCCGGAGATCTTCCCGGCGTTTTTGCCCCGTTGGTACGCTCGTGCTCTTCGCAGTCGTGGCGATACTTCGCTGGGGGATATATCCCATTCGGACGGTCATTCAGTTTTCAAGGTGCATTGGTGATTTACAAGTACAGTTTAGCGAAAAAAGACGCTCTCTCCCGTATGTCCAAAAGGTAGGAAAAGAGCGTAAAAATGCGTGAATTTCCACGCTTATGGAAATGGAGATGAAATATGCAACCGAAACTTACTGTTCAGGAAAGATTGAAAGATCTGCGTGTTGTGGATTTTAAGTTAACACTGGAAGAATTGGCAGAGCGTACCGGCCTGTCCCGTTCTGCGCTCGGAAAATATGAATCCGATGAAACCGCAAAAGACATCAGCCCCTTTGCGATCCTGACACTCGCCAAGTTCTATGGCGTGTCCACGGACTATTTGCTGGGTCTGACAGAAAATAAAAATCACCCAAACACAGAGCTGGACGCTCTGCATTTGAGTGATGATGCAATTACTGTATTAACTTCCGGAAACTTCAACCACCGGTTGCTTTCTGAAATGATCTGCCACAAAGATTTTCAGCGCATGATGTTGGATGCGGAGATCTATGTTGACCGTATTGCGGATATGCAGATCACCAACATGAACGCCGCCATGGAAGCTGTCCGGCAGTCTGTGATTAAGAAAAAAGGAAACGATCAGGAGGACTTGTATCTGCGCACATTGGAACTGGCGCAGGTGCAGGAAGATGAATACTTTGGTCATGTAGTTTCCAAGGATTTGACAGGCATCCTCCGTGATATTCGAGATACGCACCGCAAGGACGCAACCACAGCTGACGAGAGTTGCGCCGCTCTGGAAGTACAGAAACAATTACAGGATGCCATGGACTACAAGGGCAGCACCGAAGAAAAGAAAGCCCGTCTGTTCCTCGCCATCCTTGGCATTGACTACGATGCACTTACCATGGATCAGTTTGCAAATCTGATCGAAGTGCTGAAACTGTCCAAGCACATGAACAGTCCGATCAGCCAGCGTGGAAAAGGCAGCATGACCCATGGCAAAGGGAAAAGAAAACGGAAGTAACAATGTATAGCTGATACTACCATGGTGGCACCGATGTAAAAGAAAAGAGGATCCATAGTGCAACCCGTCTCTAACTGCCCGGCTGATTGTTCTCACTGACTCAATATTATCGAGCTATTACTTCCACAAGTTCTTTTAGCTTACCAACATTTCTAAACAAATAAGAAGGATATGCATCTGGAAATTTTGCTTCCATTGCATCAAAGACACTATCCCACTGAGTTTGGAAATGTTCGTTTACTAATGTGGCGATACATTCATTGCTCAAATATTTTGTGCCGAATCCGTCGGTAGCCTTGATTTTTCCGAGAATTAGATGCAGTAAGAATCTATTGCCATGAACAAGGACCAATCTTTTGCGACCTGTGCTGGTTGCTTCGTGTTGCTTAAGAAGCCGATCCACAGTACGGAGAACTTGAACACCATTATATAGAGAGAAGCTATTTGTGCCAGAATTAAATAGTGACTTATACGGTGGCTTCTCAATGTTTTCAGTCAAAGCACCGATATTACCTTTGGCAAGAGCAACTATTGAAAGTTCTGCTGATGAGCATGCCTGAGCAATAATAGTTTCGTCCAAGGTGATTTGGTGTTCGAGATCATCTAATTTTGCACCGGATTTATACAGATACTGAATCCCTGCAAAACTCAACTCCATTCGCAATCTCTCTTGATTACGATCAAGCGCCGCAAAATCCTTGCCGTCGATTCTATTTTGGGTATTTGAAAGCTTCGTAATCTGTGCAGCCTGTGCTTCGTCAGAATCACCTAAATCGATCATTTGAATCAACACATTTGCCGAAGTGAGAATTTCAGGAGACTCTGCAAAAATCGTTCCTATTGTACCAGTGGTCTGTGCGCCATTTACCAAGGATACGCCTTCTAATACAAATAATCCCATTTCTCGTGTAGTACCGTGCAGTGCTTTTCGTGTGATCTTTTTGCACAGAAGTTTAATACCGTTATTATAGTAGAAAAAGTTATCAGGCTCATTTTTGAGAACATCTTTGATACCCTGATTAACTTCAGTGCTCCCCTTATAATACCGTATATTTTTTGCAAAGAGACGATTTCCGTACTGGTTATACCATTCGCCTATTGCAGAAACTGAAATTGAGCCATAATACGCTTTGAACGGAGTATCAACCATTCCCCAATTAGTTAGAACAACATCATTTAGGGTGATGTTATCGCCATTCTGTCCATTAGCCAGAAATTCATAGATTTCTTGCAATTTGACTTCGGAAAATGTCAACAGCTCGTTGGCTCCTGTAATATTTGCTTTTCCAAGTAAATCATCTATTGGACGAAGTGCGTATGTACTCATTCCTTGGCTGCCGGTATGACAGAAAATTGATTCAATCTGATAGTCCATATCACGAATTGCGGCATCAATTTCTGATTGCTTTGCAGCTATCTTTTTGTTACAACCGCTTAGTTCAAGATTTATGATCCTATTTATGCCTTCCGCAAAGGTATGTGCTTCTTCTTGGCTAACACTTCCGGTTCCATCTTTGCGCCACTTGCTCTGTACGAGGACAAGTTTCTTTTGCACAGTGTCATTATAGATTGCATCGATTCCCATGTCATGGTAATCGTCTGTCACACTCTTAGCGGCCAATTCATAATCAACACCACTGCACATCACAACTGCTATTGCCGCTAAAGCCCTTGTGTAGAACTTGTTTTCTATTTCGTCCGGATTAGTGACATCAGACAGATCTATTTTCCCTTGAAATAATTCGTCGAGTTTGGTCTGAACACGTATTAAATTTAAGTTCGGCACCTTGTTTACACCTCTTTCGGATGAACTTAGAATTTAGCTATTTGGAGAAGAATACTACTCAATGAACATCGATTTGTCTGAAAACGAAGACGGATAAGACATAGGCATAATCCATTGTTTGAAAACAACGATATATGCATGTACAGAACCTTTACCGAACCGTTCGTGATGAAGTGTCTTACCATCGGATTCCATTGATACCTCGTCCGGCAAACCTCTCAGATATGGCAGTTCCATTGTTTTGGCTTGGCAACCCGGGAAAGACGCCATCAGGCCAACAACCTGTCCGACACCGAATGCCACATGTCTGACCATGGCTCCGGGAGGAACAATCGGTGCAGTAGCAACGGCACGCTTTATGCCGGTTTTTACCTCATGTGCTCGCTCGGTCACAACGGTGTTGATATGCTGCTTCCAGTCAGGCGCATCCAGGATGTCCCTCTTTGTTTCGCATTCCAGAATCAAGTCACGCAGATGTTCCGGCTTGGCCTGTTTGCCCTCAAACATTGCAACAAAGTATTTCTGGAACTGCTCCAGCGTCAGAGGAACAATATCCAGACGTTGCTTCATATCGCCCTTTGCATACCAGATGCCATGGCGGAATGTTTCAGCAGTATTGGTGTCGATTCTGACCGCAATAAACATACCGTACACCGGCTTTTCGTACTTCAACACCGCATCAGATACATGGCGTCTGACGGGTTCACCTTCCATTGCTTCCTGACGGGAAGAGGTGGACATTGTAACCTCGGTGAGAATTGTGAAATCATCGAATTCACAGTACAGATCACCCTTGCCACCGCCAGCTGCCGAAACAGGCATGAAGTCAGAATCCAGCTTGAATCCACGGACTTCATACGGTTTATTCATCATGTGGTCGATTGCAAGCGCAGCTCTCCAGAGCGTCCATTCAAGATATGCCGGCGTTTCATCCTTGGGTACTTCAATGGCATTATCTTCGTCGTAAACCAGCTTTCCGCCGCCCTTAATGAGCAGAGACATATAGTCAGCAATCTCTTGCCACTGATCGCACTGATCGTTGGCATATTGGATTTCATCTGTCTGAGCAAGGATATTTTCAAGTCGTTGTCTTGCAATATTGATCTCAGCGGGCGTGGTCAACGGCAGATCAGAAATATCAAATGCGATATGCCGTTCCTTCATCTGCTTAATCAGATCGTCCAGTAAGGACTTTGCAACTTCAACATTGTCGGTAGGCAGCGGTGCTCCGTTACAGAGAAGTTTATACTGCTCCATAATCGGAGTTGCGCTGGCAGTGCTCTTGGCGAGCTGCTCAGCCAATACGTGCTTGGTAGGAACAATAATCAAACCTCTGCCTTTGCGCTGGAGCACACCGGAAATTCGGAGATAGCGCATATTCATATCGCTATAATCTAAGAAGTTATCAGCCTTCTTGTCATAGTTCTTACCACGCTCAGCGATTTCTCTTTTATCAAACGGACGCTTTGCGGGTGCTGCAGCTCTGCGCTTTCGTAAGTCAAGGATATTATCGACAACCTCAGAAAGATTATAGCTCGGATTGGTGGTGTGGCCCCAAAGAGCAAATTCGATGCGGCTGAGTTCCGATGTTCCAGTTCTTTTTTCAAGCTCCAGCATAATAGCCAGCAACCATCTCAGCGGTGAGAAGTAGTGGATTCCATCAGGCAGAGCAAACTGTTCTACGCTCATTGCCCTCAAATAGCATTCCTGCACCGCAGGATAGGTATCGGCTTTCAAAAACGATCTGCCGAAGGGCGTGATGTCATCCAGGATACCAAGCTCCTCTTGGTTACCGTCCTTCTTTTTGATTTGAGGGTATATAAATCCATTTTTAGCAAACATCAAACGCCATTTTCTTGCATGGCTTCCGGATTCGTCTTTACCATCCTCGTTCTGGATAATTCCTTTTTCGTTCAGGTAATTCATAAATCCGATTTCATTTTCTTTTCCGTGAAGATTTCCTACAAAGGGCGAACCGGCAAATACTTTGAAACCATCTTGGATACGATTAGGGTTACGCAAGCCGGTATTGCCAACCAGCCAAATATCAATCTTTTCGTTCATCCTGTAACCTCCAATCAATATCCAACGAATAAATACTCCTGAACAGAGTTTCTATGAGTCTTAGCTTCATTTTGATTACCGAAAGAATATTTATAATTTATCGGTATTACTTCTACATGCTGTTTGTACTTCGCCATGATTGCTACCATCTCGTCCTGTGTAGGCAGACTATTGGAGGAATAGGAAACAATCAAAATACTGTTAGCAAATTTCTTAAACAGCTTATCAAACGCATCTGCTGCGCCCTTGCGAGTAGAAAAGGGTGTAGGATACGATTTGAACTTTTTCGTCTGCGTATGCTCCTGAATCTCCACGCCATTCCAATCACGGGCCAATCCCTCTACGAAATGGTATCTGCGCACGTATTCGTTATCAGAAAGCGGCGAGTAATATGGCGGGTCAATATATACCAAATCAGCTTGTTCAACTCGCAAATCCATGGCATCGCCATACTTGGAACGATTCACTTTTCCATTGTCAAATACAGCACTATTTACGGCTTCTACAGCATCAAGGAACTGTTCTGCAAGGGATTTTTGCAAATCCTTCCGTCCATCATCATATCTGTGACCGGTATAGGTAAAAATACCTCTCGGACGCTTCTTTGTGCAGGCACGAATAAGAGCCGTCATTGCGATGGCGTGTTTATAAGGGTCACGGATTGCCGCAATATTGGTACGGAGCGTATCAATCAGGTCATTTTCTTCGTCAGTGTAGTACAAGCCCTGGAACTTAGTAGACACAAAATGGTCTGATTCCTTATGGGTAACAAGAAGCTGTTTGGCTTCATCCAAGGGCAAGGTAACGGTGTTGTTCTCCACCATGGCTTTTGTAAATGTTGCGGACATGGCCATGTAATCATTGCTGATAACGGATTTCCCCTGTGCCTTAAACATATAGCCTACGATTCCGGAGCCAGAGAATAAATCAACCACAGTATTCACATTAAACTGCGATGCAACAGACCAAATCTCAGAAAGCAGCTTGCTCTTGGAACCCATAAAACGGGTAGGAGGATATGCAGATACCTGTTCCGGCAGCGGTTTAGACACCAATTTGATCAATGTGCGCTGCTTGGGCGGGATTGTTACAATTACATCTTCGCCCTTTCTTGTACTGCCATTACAGGAAATGTGCCGCTTAGTTTGGATTACATCAATGGTAAACGGTGCATAGAGTTCATGTACCAGCGGATGATTAGAGTTTGTCAAAATGACATGGCACCCACGCTCATGCAGTTTCATAATCATTTTCGCCAGTTCCACATGATCTTCTTCGTAAAACTGTTCCTTGGTATAACGCTTGAAATCAGAATATTCAGAGATTGGAAGGTATGGAGGATCGAGGAAAACAAAGTCACCCGGCTGTGCGTAATGCTCCAAGACCAAGAGATAGTCTCCGCACAGGATCTCCGCCTTTTTTAAAACCTCCGACGCAGCTCGCAAACCTTCTTCGTCGCAGATTTTGGGATTCTTATATTTTCCGAAGGGAACATTAAACTGCCCCTGCTTATTGACACGATACAGACCGTTGAAACAGGTTTTATTCAGAAAAATTGTTCTTGCAGCTGCTTCTTCCTTAGGTAACGCAGTCCATTCAAGACTGCGGACAGCATAAAACATTTCACTGGTGTTTTCGTATTTTTTCAAATAATTGATCACTTCATCAACATGATCTGCAACTTGACGATACATATTGATAAGCTCCGGATTGCTATCTGCGATCACGGCATTTTCGGGTTGAAGCGCAAAGAACATTGCACCACCGCCGAAAAACGGTTCAATATAGCGACCATAGGAAGTGGGTACTTTGGGAATGAGATCGCCTAACATTTGTGTCTTTCCGCCAGCCCATTTCAATATGGGCTTTGCCTGTACGGGAATTGCTTTTTTGAGCGCTTGTTCAGCCAATGTACTCGCCTCCTTTACTTTGAGATTTCTGGAGTCAACTCCATAATATCACCTATGTCACATTGTAGTGCTGTACAGATTTTTACGAGCACATCCGTGGTAACATTTTCGTTCTTACCAAGCTTTGCCATAGATGCATGGCTGATTCCGGCAGCAGCGCACAAATCTTTCTTCTTCATATCTCTGTCGATCAATAGTTTCCACAATTTCTTATAACTTACTGCCATCCTTCACACCTCGTCTGCAATGTATGAAACCACTTCTTTGGAATCAGTTTTAAGTGAATTGATTTCAACGAATGCTGAATTTTCATCAGTATAGCACATAATTTCGATTTTCTCAATACCTGAGGACACTTTAATTGTCAAGAGGTCAGCCTTTTTCGAGGAAACTGGTTTTCACACTGTATAAAAGACTGGATGCCACCTCTTACGAAATAACATCCAGTCTGGTTTTAGTCTATAATCTATTCTTCCATTACTTCTAACATCATCCTTGCTCCCAACTTGAAGCTGTGCTGGAACAGCAGGCAGTCTGTTATGGTTTGACACTCTCGGATACAGTCTGTATATTTGGCGAACAACTCTTTCTGCTCATCTGTAAAGGTGGCTTGGAGTTTTTCTTCGTTTCTGCAAATCAGTTCCAGTAATTTCTTGTATTCCTTACAGGAAGATGTGTCGTAATCCGTTGGCTCAATGTTGCCGTACCAAAATTCTTCCAGTAGTCTCATGCCACATCCTCCCCGTAAATCAGTTCCCGGAGGATGATTTCCTCTGCCCGGTTGCGGATGCTGTTCATAGCACTAACCCATGCCATCTGGTCGGCTGCCTTCATTTCCTCGGTCACGCCCTCAGTGGCCTTCATCTGCTCAATAATCAGGGACAACCGCTCCTGCACCTGTTCGTTCAGATCAGCGAGGTGTGACCAGAGCTGACCGCTGAGAACAAGATCAGTAAAGAGGATCGGACGATGCTCTTTTATGTAGTCCCGGTACATCCGTCCCCATTTACCAATGGGGCGCTGTTCCTCGGAGGACATGGTGAGAACCGGAATATAATAATCGCCAATGAGTGCATACCAAAGGCCATTGCTCTCATCATAAATGTGTTTCTTCATCTCAGTCATAGTATTGATCTCCTTATTCTGGTATTAGAATCGCAAGTCTGACTCTCCAGAAATATTGGTAAATCTTTGGTAAATTTGAGATCGAAACACAAAAAACGCTTAAAAACGGGGATTATGAGACGATATGAGACTTTTCATCATGCCCGGTAAATCCTGCCGTGGCATACGAATAATATTTTTGTCATCCCGTCATATCCTTTCAAACATCTCGAAGCCGCAATATTACTGTAATCCGTTATTTTATTTTTTCTTTTCAATCTTGTCCCCAAATTACGCATTTTCCCATAAATTTCCACTCAAGTTACTGGCAAATGGTGTAATATGTAATACATGGTATAGCAGCTGCAGCAAACCTCCGCCTGTTTATCCCGGCATTCTTCTTGCCCCGCCCGCCGCCAAAAGCTGCCTACAGGATACCACACGCAGCGCTAAATCACAACCAGATTCCCTGCACCGCCCCGTTTTCTGCAAAATTCTCTTGCAAGGTTTCGCACCGCCAACTATAATGTATTTATATATTATAAGTAAAGGCGCATGGCACAGCCGTTTTCCGGGCTTGCCGGGTGCTTTGGATTCCAAACAGAAAGGGGGCCGCCCGATGCCTCGCATTGCCGTGGTGGATGACCAGCCGGATATGCGGCAGCAGCTGTGCAGCATGATTGACCAATACAGCCGCGAGAACAACTGTATGCTGAAAGTTACCGCTTTTTCGGACGGTGCCCAGATCATAACCAACTATTGCAAGGGGTTCGACATCATCTTTCTGGATATTGAAATGCCGGAGCTTGGCGGCATGGACGCTGCCGAGCGCATTCGCACGGCGGATCCGGATGTGGTGCTGGTGTTCGTTACCAACATGGCGCAGTACGCTATTCGCGGGTATGAGGTCGACGCCCTGGATTTTGTGCTCAAACCGGTCAATTATTACCAGTTCAGCACCAAGCTGGCCCGCGCTTTGCAGCGGGTGCAGCGCCGCAAAGGCGGGCAGATTGCATTACAGACCGCTGGGGGCGTGCAGCTGCTGAACACCGAGGACATCTACTGGCTGGAAACGCGGGATCGTATGCTGCATTACCATACCTCCACC
>OGML01003323.1_pt1 | contig 10010 bp, 9 predicted proteins | sample 1572951 | NCBI WGS metagenome assembly OGML01 (sample SAMEA2581883, study PRJEB24529) | metagenome | biome: Human gut stool | place: China | collected 2011 | reverse complement strand
AAAGGCGTTCTTCACCTTCTCCGCCGTGACGAAGTTGTCACGCTCCATGATTTCCAGATAGTGCTTGTTGATGCGCACCCGCATCTTGTCAAGCATACGGTTCGTTTCGAGTGCCGTCGTGCTTCTGCCCGTGACACGTCCTCCTTTGGTGTCCCATAACTTCGGATCGACACTCAGTTTACAACTGAATTGTGTCTGATTGCCATCCACCGTGATGCGTCCCATAACGGGAACTGTCCCGTCTTTTTTCACCACCTGTCGTTTGAGGTAATAGATAACTGAAAATGTACTCTTCATCGTCCTTAATTTTTTTGTTCAAAATTAGTTGGTGAAGAGTCCTTCTCTGGTACGCAAAACGGGGAGGAACAACGCAATCTTTTTCCGTGACCGGATTTTTTGCGTGAGTTGTTAGTAACTCGCTATGCCTTAGTATCTTGTTTTGTTATCCATGCCCGTTTGTCGCATTGTTAGGCATGGTTACGAACAAGTAACGTAGCGGCGTCTAGATTTGGCTTTGGCAGGGATTGTTATGGCTTCACGAATTTTCGGCAGTTCAACCAAAACCCTTGTAACTCAATTCTATCACTATATTTTTCCGTATTTCACTTTTTTATAGTAACTTTACAAAGGAAATGTTTATAAGGAATACAACAATAGGGAAAGGCACGCTTGAAGAAGCGTTAAGCTAACTTTTACATTAAACTAAACTTCGATGTAATGGAATGTATATTTTGTCATAAGGATAGTTCTTCTTCAAAAAGCATAGAGCATATAATCCCTGAGTCATTGGGCAATAAGCATCATGTTTTGCTTGCTGGGTATGTTTGTGATGAATGCAACCATTATTTTGCTATCAAAATTGAAAAGGAGTTGCTAGCACAACCTTATTTCATTTCTATGCGGTTTAGAAATGAAATTCTAACGAAGAAAGGAAAACTTGTTAAAGAAAAAATGATATTCCCTGACGCGTTAAAAAGTTGCGAAGTTACAATGCAAACAACAAACGATGGGCTTATAGCTTCATTGGAAGATAAAGAACTTTATAGGTTAATAAAGTCTGGTAAAACAAGAACAATGATAGCTCCATATATTCCTGCACTGGAATCCCCCAATACTATTATGTCTCGTTTTCTTACAAAATGTGCTTACGAGTATTTTTTGTACAATATGGGTGAAGATAAATATAACTTGTGTGTTCAGGAACTATTAGGGAGTGAGGTTGATATATTGAAAGATTTGCGAGAGTATGCCCGATATGGCAAGGGTAAATATTGGCAATACAATCAGCGTCGAATATATTCGGAAGGAGATTGCTTTTTTAATCAAAACGAGAATAGCATCTATGAGATACTTCATGAAATGAAGTTTTTTATCAAAGAATACAAACGCTATCCAAATGGTTATGTTGAAGCAGAAATATATTTTATAATGAGCATTGCCAGGATAGAATACGCCATTTGTATATTAGATCCTGATATTTCAGAATATCAGAAATGGTTAGAAGAGTATGAAGGTGATTCTCCATTGACAGATGATGCTGAAACATTTTCCTTTGCTTTATCCGATATGAATCCTATATTAATTAAGAAAGATGACAATCGAATTTATTGATAACAAAAATAAGTTTTTCTCAGATGTTAAAACATTGGGAAAGAAGAATTCTTCCACTTTGGGATTTATGCCCGAAGGAGGATTCGAGGATTATGCCAAGAAGCGATGTATTATCATTATTGTTGACAACGAGGTCCTCAGTGGATATATAATGTATCGTGAAGTTCCACGATATTCACGTATATCTATTGTTCATCTATGTGTTGATAATAAATATAGGGGGAAAGGTCTGACCAAACGATTGCTTGATGCTCTTCGTTTGAAGTATGAAAATTCATACATTTATCATGGAATTCTTTTAAGTTGCCGTGATGACTACAAAGCTGCATCTAATATGTGGAAGAAATACGGTTTCGTACCAAAAGACGAAGTGCGCAGTCGTAGTATAGAAAATCATAGCCTCAAAAAATGGTGGTATGATTTCAATCAGCAAGATTTGTTTTCATTGGCAAATGCGATGACTTCAAAGATTAGTGCTTTGCTGGATGCAAATATTATCATAAAGCTGAGAGATTCAGCTAACACCTACGAACCTACCGAAGATCCAAGATGCATTATGGCAGACTGGTTAATTGAAGAAACGGAATTATATTATGCTCCTGAAATGTATAATGAAATTGACAGGGATACAAATAAACAGAGAGCAATACGGACAAAACAATTCTTGAGTAACTTCGTTGAAGCAAAACACAGTGTAGAACAAGCAAAACAAATTGCAGATGAATTGTCTGCGATTATACAAGGAAAAACAGACAACGATATTTCTGACAGGAAGCAGCTTGCGACCTGTATTGCTGCCGAGATAAAATACTTCATAACATTCGACAAAGGAATTATTGCAGCAAAAGATAAGATAGAAGGCCTTTATGATGTGGACATTATCACCCCTCAGGAGTTTATTATGGCCATAGACAAATTGGTACATAAAGAAACGTATTCTCCAAGAAGTCTTCAAGGGGCTGTTTTACATACCATATCAAGATTATCAAACGAAGAGATAGAGGCCTGCATTGATGAATTTTGGCATCACAAAGGACATGAGGATAAGAAGGCTTTCAGGAACCTCGTTTTTCGTATTATAAATTCTTCAAATTACACGATAGACACCATAAAGAGCCAAGAAGATTGCATTGCATTCTTTGCCTATGCAATGGATGATGATAATATATCCATACCAATCATCAGAGTAAAAGAATACGCCAAAGAACATACTGTTTTTATGGGAGTAATCGAAAATATGATATCTATGGCTATCAAAGAGAATAAAATGGGAATACTGGTGTCCGAGTCACAGTTATCAGAAGAACAAAAAGTGATATTGGCTAAGTTCGGGTTTCTGTTTGATTCTTGTATCTATAAGAAATATGTATGCTGTGATGTGATTTGCAAGAATGACATAAATTATTACATAAAAAATCGTGACATAAGCATAAGTATTCTTGATAGTAGGAAGGATGCTAGTTTGTTTGCAATAGAAAGAACTTTGTTCCCTTTAAAGATACATGACATTAATATCCCTTGCTATATAATTCCAATCAAACCTTATTGGGCTGGAGAATTATTTGATAAGAGTATTGCTGGAGAAAATCTATTTGGTGCAAATGTCAGCAGATTGTGGAATGTTGAGAATGTATATTATCGACATACCAAACCAATAACCGAAAAGTTTCCTGCAAGAATATTATGGTATGCTAGTTCTGGTAAAAGTACAATCCGAAACAAAGCAATCGTAGCATGCTCATATTTGGACGAAGTCTTCACTGGCTTACCAAAAGAATTATTCAGAAAGCACAAGCATTATGGCGTATATGAATGGAGTCACATATATGATTTGTGTGACAAAAATATAAACAATCCTATTCGCGCCTTGAAATTCAGTCAAACAGAAGTATTTAAAAATCCTGTTAAGTATTCTACTGTGATTAAAATTCTCGGGAAGAACAACACACTCGCCTCACCTGTTGAAATACCGACATCTGTTTTCACACAAATATACAACTTAAGAAATGAAAAATAACAAGTATTTATTCATATCCGTCAAACCCATTTATGCACAAAAGATTCTCTCTCGAGAGAAGAGCATAGAATTGCGCAAGCTGAAGCCAAAGGTATCGTCTGGTGATTATATTATCATATATGCTTCAGGACTACAAAAGGCTGTTGTTGGATTTGGAAGGATTAAACAAGTGATTGTAATGACTCCACAAGAAATGTGGAATTCATATTCTCAACATCTTGGCATTGATAAAGAAAGTTTTGGTGATTATTATGCTGGAAAATCAAAAGCAGTTGGAATAGAAATTGATTCTGTTAGGAGTCTTACGATTCCCATACCGTTATCAAGATTAAGAGAAATAGATGCGTCTTTTGTTCCTCCACAAGTTTATAGATACGTGACAAATCGGCAAATATGTGATGCTTTTACGAATATAATAGAAGAAATATAATATGACAGTGCAAGAAAATAACTATACATATTTAGAAAACTGGCGAAACAATCTTGTAGAGGCGATTGCAAACGGCAATGAAGCAATTATAAATATTTGCATCAATACCATCAACTCGTTATTCCCTGACATTCGGAATGAGGCGAATTATATACTTGCCAATACAGTATATAATCCGATAACGGAATTCACGAACCATCGCAATTTACTGTATCTTAATCTGGCTGAAAAGAAACTACAGGAGAAGTATCCATTAGCTTTCTCTAATAACGCTATCAGCCAACTTTTCTATGCTCCGAACAGAAAATTTTGCAACAGCTATAGCACGAATTCCGGCAAACAAATCTCTCGAGAAGACTTGTTGAAAGCCATAGGCTATTCGATTAAGATTGCACAGGTCTGCGCCCCAAGTAATCCTTTATATGAACAAGCCGCTGATACCTTAATTGTATGCAAAGCAATTAATGATTCCTTATCAGGACAGAAAGTTACAAATCCAACCGCAAAGATGTTCCATTATGCCAATGACTTCATTACAAAAGTGGTCCTGAAACAGGCTCGGACGGATGATGAAAAAAGTCTGACGCACGGGATGTCTTTGCTCGTGGATTTGGCAATAGATTTGTTTATAAGCCCAAGTCATCAATCATATACATAAATGGAAGTAATGACTAAAAGATGAGGTTATGAGCGAAGATAACAAAATAATACTCTATCAGGACGATAACGAGATAACTCGTGTGTCTGTGCGTTTTGCCAATGAGGATTTGTGGCTGACACAAAATCAGTTGGCAGAGATATATTGTACTACACAACAGAATATCAGCCAACATGTGGACAACATATATAAAGATGGCGAGCTGACCATAGAGGCAACCAACAAGAAATTCTTGTTAGTTCGTCAAGAAGGCAATCGTCAGGTAAAACGAAACATAGACCACTATAATCTTGACATGATTATAGCGTTGGGGTATCGTGTCCAGTCACAAGTAGCTACGCGTTTTCGTCGCTGGGCTACCCAACGGCTTCACGAATATATCCAAAAGGGGTTTGCTATGGATGACGAGCGATTAAAGCAGGGTGGGAACCGTTATTTCCGTGAACTTTTACAGCGCATCAGGGATATTCGCAGTAGCGAGCGTAACTTTTACCAGCAAGTAACGGATATATATGCGACTGCAACGGACTACGACCCTCGTGACGAGATGACAAAAATGTTTTTTGCCACTGTGCAGAACAAACTGCATTATGCTGTTCACGAAAACACTGCCGCTGAAATCATATACAATCGTGTGGATAATGAAAAACCTTTTGTAGGAATGACTAACTTCAAGGGCAACTATGTGACAAAAGATGATGTGAAGATAGCCAAAAACTATTTGTCTGAGATTGAGCTTCAACGTCTGAATCTGCTTGTTTCAGGTTTCTTGGATTTTGCGGAGTTCCAAGCTTTGGAAATGAATCCTATGACAATGAAAGATTGGATAGAAGCACTGGATAACCAGATTATTGCCCATAAACGGAAAGTTCTGATTGGCAAGGGAAACATTTCGCATAAACAGGCGGTTGAAAAAGCCGAAAAAGAGTTTGAGATGTATCGCAAACGAGAAATGGAACTGTTGGAAAGCGATTTTGATAAAGAAATAAAGAAGTTGAAAGACAATAATTCAAACTAAATCACTACCTTTATACCAGAAATCATCCGCTGCAACGACACGCAAAACGCAGAAGTCCAACGGTGGAGCAATAGGAGGAGATTACTCTTGCGTTATTTCTGAAAAGTAATGATATACAGCTACTTGTGAATTTATTACGATTCCTGGTGGCACCACAAAACAAAACGGTTATTTCTTGAAATCCCCTGAAAATCAGTAGTTTCAGGGGATTTTTTTATTCCCCAAAAAACGTAAAAACTTGCAGATTTAGGAATTTAAAAATTTCCCATTCGGTGTTTTTTCAAAACCCCTCAAAAAAGCCACCATTTACTTGATACTTCACTTATTTTCAATCATTTGCAGAAACATCTTTCAGGTACAAAAGACTACTTTTACCTACCTGCTTGAATGTAGAAGAAAAGAGAAGAATGGAAAGGACGAAAGGACAACCGGGTTATGGGAATGACCCGACATTCCGTAGAAGGCACTTTCCTCCCTTTTCAAAAATCCGGTGTTTTTTTCCGGATTTTCGGTGGTTTTTCCGAATTGAAGGCACAAAAAAAACCACCGGAAGATTCCCTTCCTTACCTTTCAAGTTGACAGAATTAAAAAGGTATTCAACAACTTAAAGGAAACGAGTATGAAACAAGGAACAATGAACATTCTGTTCTTCATTCTGAAGACGAAGCTATTAAAGAACGGCGAAGCTCCCATCCTCATGCGGATAACCATTGACGGACAATACGAGGAAACAAGAATCCAGAGAAGCATTTCTCCAAAACTATGGGATTCTTCAAAAGGATGCGGAAAAGGGAAAGACCGGGCAACAAAAGAACTGAACAATTACATTGCGGAACTGAGCGCATTGGCTCTGCAGAAACACAAGGAACTCATGCTTGAATAGGCATTGTTCACCCCCAAACTGCTTTTGAAATGGGTATTCAGGAAAGACACGGAAATACGTACCCTGCTCGGAACCGTGCGGGAAGAAATAGAAAAAGTGAAAAAAGCTGTAAACATAGACTATACCCCCGTTACGATCAACAGATATATCAATGTGATGAAGAAGCTGGAGAAAGCCATACTGGAAAATCCACAGCGTGTTGCCCCCGTGCGCCAAACGCCGTTGCCCCTCGCGGCCATTTAACCATTGACCCTCCTGGCCAAAATAAGAATAACCCCTGTCAGGCGTGAGTTCTGACAGGGATTTTTGTATTTTCGTTAGCCGTCCTGGCCGACGGTTAAAACAGTAAATACAATAGCAAAATTAAAAAATGTTCTCCGTTGCTATGCAGCGGGAATGGAAATAAAAGAGATAAGCAGTGCTTTCTATTTATCCCGCAACACGGTGCGGAAGTATGTCCGCGCTTTTCAAGAAAGTGGCCTTTCACTGGAAAAGGTGTTGGGTATGTCCGACGAGCACCTTTACGGCATGTTCGTCGGTGCCAAGTCCCGTACAGGGGAACCTTCGGAACGGCGTATCGAACTGGATGCGCTTCTTCCGGAATACGCCGCCCGTCTGAAACAGAAGGGTGTCACAGTCCGCAAGCTCTTCGAGGAATACAGTCATGGGCATCCGGACGGTTACCGTCACGCGAAATTCGGCATCCTGCTGCGGCGGTACATGCTTCAGACAAAGGTCGTTGGACATGTGGAACATTATGTCGGTGACCAGATGTACATCGACTTTGCGGGTGACAGGCTTGAGGTGGTCGACGAGTTCACGGGGAATCCCAGGCTGGTTGAAGTGTTCGTTGCCATACTGCCATGCAGCCACTACACTTATTGCGAGGCCGTGTGGTCCCAGCGCAAGGAAGACCTCATCACCGCCTGTGAGAACGCGCTGCATTTCTTCGGCGACGCTCCCGTGGCCATAGTACCGGACAACCTGAAAGCCACCGTCACCTGGAGTGACCGCAATGAGCCAGTCATCAATGAGGAGTTTGAGGCTTTCGCCGAGCATTACGGGTGCGCCGTATATCCGGCCCGTGTGCGTCATCCCAGGGACAAGACTCTCGTAGAAAATGCGGTCAGGCTGATGTACCGTTCCGTCTACGCGGACATCGAAAGACTGACATTCCGAGGCTTGACTCCCTGAACAGTGCTATACGGGGTTCACTGGAGAAGTTCAATGCCGCCCGCATGGCCGCCCGCGAGTATTCCCGCCGCGAACTTTTCGAGCATACGTAAGCCGACTATCTGCGTCCTCTCCTTGCCGTACGCTATCAGATGAAAGAGCGCAGGACGGCGACGATCATGCGCAATAGCTACGTCGCGCTCTTCAAGCATCATTACAGTGTGCCGAAAAAGTATATCGGCAAACGTGTGAATATTGTATATAACTCTGAAACACTGGAGATTTTCCATGGCCTCAGGCATGTGGCTACGCATTACCGTGATGACACGCCCTATGGCTACACGCAAAAAGCCTCGCACAACCTGCCCGGCCGTCATGGAAGCTATGAGAAGGACCTGGGAGAGATTTTCCAGCGTGCCATCTCTATTGACAACATCGTGCTCGTGTACTTGAAGGAGGTCGCCGCCCACAAGAGGTATCTTCCGATAGCGTTCCGCAGTTGCCGTGGCATCCTCTCGCTTGAAAGAAGGTTCGGACTTGAACGGCTGGTGGCGGCGTGCGCGTGCGCATCCCAGGCCCGTCTTTACGGATATCAGGATGTGCTCGGTATCCTTGAAAAGGGGGACGATGCGGGTTTCCTGCCGTCCTCGGAAGATTGCGGGACGGATACCGAAGAACTGAAACTCCCGCGCCACAAAAATATCCGCGGGCGTGAATATTTCTCAAAAACAAACATATCCAACAACTTAAAGACTGACAGCAATGAAAACAAATGAAAAGACAGCACCTGTCCTTGCGGAAAAAGACCGCAACACCGTATCCCTCGAACTTATGAACCGCATGAAGCTCCACGGCATGGCCGCGGGCTTGACAGAAACCAGATGGAACGGCTGGCCTCTCTGAAGTTCGTCCGACAAGCGCAAAACCTCTTCATCACCGGGTCGTTCGGTACCGGGAAGAGTTTCCTGGCCACCGCATTGGGGTATCAGGCATGTAAGTCCGGCATTCGCACTTTCTAGGCAAACGCCTCGAAGCTTCTGGGGGCATTGAAGGTGGCAAAGGCCAAGGGGACAATTGAGACGGAACTCCGGAAAATAGAATGGTGTCTGCTGCTTATTCTGGAGGACCTCTTCCTCGTGCCGCTTGATGCCAAGGAACATCCGGTCCTGCTGGACATCATCGAGAACAGACACGGCAGGAAGTCCATCGTCATCACTTCGCATATACCGGTATCCAACTGGTATGACGCCATCGGGGAGCCGACCGTGGCAAATGCGGTACTGGACCGGATTGTACAAATTGAACTAACCGGTGAAAGTGTATGGAAAATCAAAGCCGGAAAAAATAAGTAGACCAAAATAAAATGACCTCGTCGTCCAGGACTTACACGGGGATTATACTGATTTTTTTCGGAGGGTCAACGTTATTTGGTACAAGGGGGCAGCACGCTGTGAATTTTCCACTAATGAAGCAACAAGCCCCCACAGACACATACAAACGAAAACTCCCTATCTGGCTTGCAAGTAATTCATTTTTTAATCACTCCCTTACCAAGGGACAAACGGCCTTGACGGATTACCGGCACGGCAAAAAGGAAACAAAAAAAAGAGGATATCCCGTCTTGACCGGAATATCCTCTCTTACCTGAAAAAAAGGCGGCTACCTACTCTCCCGCTTTGCAGGCAGTACCATCGGCGTGAGCGGGCTTAACTTCTCTGTTCGGAATGGGAAGAGGTGGGACACCGCTGCAATAGCCACCATAATATCTGAATTGGGAATACACGCCGCACAACATTATATAGGGAAGCGGCGTATCATACCCTTGACATCAAACCAACAAAACATAAAAAAACAAACCGGAATGTACATGAAAAAACACCCATGCGAAAAAAAGTACCGCGTACCAGACAAAAGCTTTCGGGCTATTAGTAGTGCTCGGCTTTGACGTCACCGTCTTTACACCTGCACCCTATCCACGTCATCGTCTCTGACGACCCTCATAAAGGAAATCTAATCTTGTGGAAGGCTTCGCGCTTAGATGCTTTCAGCGCTTATCCATACCCGACGCGGATACCCGGCGGTGCACCTGGCGGCACAACCGGCAAACCGGAGGTCGGTCCAACACGGTCCTCTCGTACTAGTGTCAGAACCACGCAAATTTCCTGCGCCCACGATAGATAGAGACCGAACTGTCTCACGACGTTCTGAACCCAGCTCGCG
>OGML01003317.1_pt1 | contig 10031 bp, 9 predicted proteins | sample 1572951 | NCBI WGS metagenome assembly OGML01 (sample SAMEA2581883, study PRJEB24529) | metagenome | biome: Human gut stool | place: China | collected 2011 | reverse complement strand
TTCAGGTGGAAAGCGGCGACCGCATGGAACTTACCGTAAGTGGTTCGGACTACGGAATGCTTGTGGAGGGCGACATTGGAAAGCTGAGTTTTCAGGGCACCCGCTATCTTGGGTTTGAGCGGAACTAAGCGTTCTCCTACATTATATAGTAAGGAGTACTGTATGAACGATCTGTTTATCCAAGGGCTGACCATCGACTGGAACAGAGTTCGCCCATACAATTATGTTCGTCAGATTCCTGCCATCAGTGGAATCGACACTTTTACATTCCATAAGCCCATTACGTTCTTTGTTGGCGAAAATGGAAGTGGAAAATCTACGCTTCTGGAAGCAATCGCTGTTGCTTACGGCTTCAACGCAGAGGGTGGAACGAAGAACTATTCATTTTCCACATACAACTCCCATTCGGAACTATGTGAGGCTATGACGATTTCCAAGGGGTATCGCAGACCAAAGTTCGGGTATTTTCTCCGAGCAGAGAGTTTCTATAATGTAGCCACCAAGGAAATCGACTATTCCGATGACGATCATCCCTCCAAAGGCTATCACCAAAAATCACACGGTGAAAGTTTCCTCGCCATTGCGCAGGACTACATGGGTGCAGATGGAGTCTATATTTTTGACGAGCCGGAAGCCGCTTTATCCCCGCAGCGGCAGCTCACGTTACTGATCAACATTTATCGGTGTGCCCAAGAAGGGGCGCAATTCATTATCGTATCACATTCACCCATTCTCCTCGGATTGCCTATCATGAAGGTGTCTGTACGGTTGCTGATTCCGTGTGTGGACGAACTGCTTGAAAAGTCGTTGCCGGAAGATGTGGAGAAAGAGATTGAGCAGACTGTACTCTCTTTCCCGGGAGTGAGCCAGCCCCACCATTTGCGTACCCGCAGAATCGGCAATTATTATGCTATCGAATTGCATGTCCGTATGGATGGGAAGATAACTCTGGAAGAGGCACATAGTACGGCAACTGCCATTGAAAACAAGCTGAAAGAGATGTTTGGGAAAGGAACCCATGTAGGCATTCATGTGGAACCGACGAAATAATTATCATTTGACCAGAATTTTATGGAGAGTATTCTAATTACCGGAGCGAGCGGATTTATCGGCAGTTTCATTGTTCAGGAAGCATTGAAGCGCAGATTCGGCGTCTGGGCGGGGATTCGTGCATCCAGCAGTAAGAAATACCTGAAAGAACGTAAGATCCACTTTCTTGAATTGGACTTTGCACATCCCAATGAACTGCGGGCGCAACTGTCCGGGCATAAGGGGACATATAATAAGTTCGATTATATCGTCCATTGTGCCGGCGTGACCAAATGTGCGGACAAAAGCGACTTTGACCGTGTCAACTATTTGCAGACCAAATACTTTGTCGACACGTTGCGTGAGCTCAATATGATTCCCAAGCAGTTCATCTACATCAGTACCCTGAGCGTATTCGGTCCGATACGCGAAAAGGACTATTCACCCATTAGTGAAGAAGATACTCCGGCTCCGAATACGGCTTACGGATTAAGCAAGCTGAAAGCAGAGCTCTACATTCAGAGCATACCCGGTTTTCCGTATGTCATCTATCGTCCGACGGGGGTATACGGTCCCCGGGAAGCAGACTATTTCCTGATGGCAAAATCCATCCGGCAGCATACGGACTTCTCCGTAGGGTATAAGCGGCAAGATCTGACATTTGTATATGTGAAAGATATTGTACAGGCCATTTTCCTGGGAATCGAGAAGGAGGTTTCCCGCCGCGCTTACTTTCTGTCTGACGGGAAGGTATATAAAAGCCGGGCTTTCTCCGACCTGATTCAAAAAGAATTGGGTGATCCGTTTGTTATTCACATCAAATGTCCGTTAATTGTGCTAAAAGTCGTATCTTTGCTCGCCGAATTTATAGCGACCCGTTCGGGAAAGAGCAGCACGTTGAATTCGGACAAATATAAAATAATGAAACAAAGGAATTGGCAATGCGACATAACTCCGGCTGTGAAAGAACTGGGATATGCTCCTGAGTACGACTTGGAAAAAGGAGTGAAAGAAACAATTGCCTGGTATAAGAATGAAGGATGGCTTTAGATTTATTTAAACGTGTAGAAAGCCGTAAGGGCTTGTTTGCTGTTGAGAAGATAACATTGATATACAATCTGTTAACTTCTATCTTGATTTTATTCATGTTTCAACGAATGGATCATCCGCTCCACATGTTGTGGGACAGGGCGGTGATTGCGGCAATGACTTTTTTGCTGATGTATCTCTATCGGCTGGCTCCGTGTAAGTTTTCTGCTTTTGTACGTATCGCCATCCAGATGAGCCTTTTATCCTACTGGTATCCGGATACTTTCGAGTTCAACCGCGTCTTCCCCAATCTGGATCATTTGTTTGCTACGGCCGAGCAGTGGATGTTCGGCGGACAGCCTGCCGTATGGTTCTGTCATGCATTTCCGCAGATGTGGGTGAGCGAGCCGTTCAACATGGGCTATTTCGCTTATTATCCTATGATTCTGGTTGTGACGTTGTTCTATTTCATCTATCGGTTCGACCTGTTTGAGAAGATGTCTTTTGTACTGGTCACCTGCTTTTTCATCTACTACCTTATTTATATATTCGTTCCGGTTGCCGGCCCTCAGTTCTATTTCCCTGCCATCGGCATGGATTCGGTTTCGCAGGGTGTCTTTCCTTCCATTGGCGATTATTTCAATCACAATCAGGAGTTGCTTCCCGGTCCCGGTTATCAGCATGGATTCTTTTACAGCCTGGTGGAGGGTTCACAGCAAGTAGGAGAACGTCCGACTGCCGCTTTTCCCAGTTCGCATGTGGGCGTGTCGACCATTCTGATGATTATGGCATGGCGTGCCAGCAAGAAACTGTTTGCCTGCCTGATGCCGTTCTATCTGTTGCTTTGTGGAGCTACTGTTTACATTCAGGCACACTATCTGATTGATGCGATCGCAGGATTTGTTTCTGCTTTCGTGTTGTATGTATTGGTGACGAAGATGTTCAAGAAGTGGTTCGCAGTGCCGATGTTCAAGTGATGGGGTGGACTTACCACAGAGTAACACAGAGTCTCACAGAGAATAAATAAATTTTATTAAAATAAAGTTCGTACACATATACTAAAATAAATCTACATTAACTCTCATATTAACTATCGATTTGTCCACTCTACTCTGTGGAACTCCGTGTTACTCTGTGGTGAGTCCGTCGAATATCCGGAAGAGTTCTTCTACCGATTCGGTGCGTAGCATGGCAATGCGTGTCTCACGGAAATTGGGGATTCCTTTAAATAGGGGAGTTGCTGCCAGATGACGGCGGATATGGATGATCCCCCTGCGTTCGTCCAGTCGGGCTACACTGTTCAGCACCTCTTCGCGCAACACATCGAGGTACCACTCGAATGATTCCCGCGGAAGTTCTTCTCCGGTTTCCAGATAATGCTTCACTTCGCGGAATATCCAGGGACGGCCGATACTGCCGCGTCCTATCATAATCGCATCTACACCATATCGCTCAAAGCACTCTTTGGCACCAGTGGCCGTAGTCACATCACCGTTTCCTATAATAGGTATGTGCATACGTGGGTTATTCTTGACTTCTCCTATCAGGGTCCAGTCTGCCTCGCCTGTATACATCTGCGCACGGGTACGTCCGTGAATGGCCAGTGCCGCAATGCCGCAATCCTGCAGTTGCTCTGCCAGGTCCACTATTATTTTATGATCGGCATCCCATCCCAGTCGGGTTTTCACGGTGACAGGTATTTTGACTGCATCTACCACGGCACGGGTTATTTCCAGCATCTTGGGGATATTCTGCAACATGCCGGCTCCGGCCCCTTTCCCTGCTACTTTCTTTACCGGGCAACCGAAGTTGATATCCAATATATCCGGTTGTGCTTCTTCTACAATCCGGGCGGCACCCACCATGGCTTCCGTGTCTTTACCGTATATTTGAATGGCGACGGGGCGTTCTTCATCGCAGATGGTCAGTTTTTGAGTGGTTTTATTGACGGAACGTATCAAAGCATCACTCGAGACGAACTCGGTGTATACCATATCGGCTCCAAACTTTTTGCACATCAGGCGAAAAGCGGGGTCAGTGACATCCTCCATCGGAGCCAGAAATACAGGGCGTTCGCCCAGGTCTATGTGGCCTATTTTCATCTTTTTACGATTTTCTATTCATTATTTGGCTGCAAAAGTACGGAAAAAACCCCTACCTTTGCACCTCATTCATTTATTTAACTGGATAGAAATTATGAAAAAAAGACTATTTTCCATTGCTCTGTGCCTGACTTTTATCTTGTCTGCCACTTCCGTCTCGGCCCAGGATGCTGCCTACAGAGAGGCATTAAGCAAGATGCTTGAGGCTTCGGGTGCCATGACTACAGTGAAGTCGATGGTTCCGCAAATGATCGGGATGATGAAACATACTTATTCGAATGTTCCGGATGAATTCTGGAAGAACTTCGAGGAGCAATTATCGGAGAAAGCAAACACCCAGTTTCTGGATATATACGTGTCTATCTATCACAGATACCTGACGATAAGCGACCTGAAGAAGATCACTGCATTTTATGAATCGCCGGTAGGCAAGAAGCTGGCCGAGTCCACTCCTGTGATGACTGCGGAAGCCATGGAAGCGGGCCAACAGATCGGTATGGGAATTGCCAAGGAGATAATGGCAAACCTCAAAGAAAAAGGATATGTTCAGTAAGTAGTTACGACTCCGTAACTTATAATTTGTGACTATGTATAAGATAAGCGATTTTGAAATAATGGCTCCGGTTGGCTCACGCGAATCGCTCGCGGCAGCTATCCAGGCAGGAGCCGATTCTATTTATTTTGGTATTGAGAACCTGAACATGCGTGCACGTTCGGCCAATACATTTACCATCGAAGATTTACGCGAGATAGCCCGGACCTGTGATGAACATGGAATGAAGAGTTATCTGACAGTGAATACCATCATTTACGATAAGGATATCGAATTGATGCGTACCATTGTCGATGCGGCCAAGGAAGCGGGCATTTCGGCCGTAATTGCGGCTGACGTGGCAGTGATGAGCTATGCCAACAAGATTGGGCAGGAAGTACATCTGTCTACTCAATTGAATATTTCGAATGCGGAAGCCCTGAAGTTCTATGCGCAATTTGCCGATGTAGTGGTGTTGGCTCGTGAACTGAATCTGGAGCAGGTGGCGGAGATCTACCGGCAGATTCAGGAAGAGCATATCTGCGGTCCGAGTGGTGAGCTCATTCGTATCGAGATGTTCTGCCACGGTGCGCTTTGCATGGCTGTTTCGGGTAAATGCTATCTGTCATTGCACGAGATGAATCATTCGGCCAACCGGGGAGCTTGCATGCAAATCTGTCGCCGTGCTTACACCGTCCGTGACAAAGATACCGATGTAGAGCTTGAGGTTGACAATCAGTATATCATGTCGCCGAAAGACTTGAAGACCATTCACTTCATGAACAAAATGATAGATGCCGGGGTACGTGTGTTCAAGATTGAGGGTCGAGCCCGCGGTCCCGAATACGTACGTACTGTCGTCGAATGTTATAAGCAGGCCATCCGGGCATATCTGGATGATTCGTTTACCGACGAGAAGATTGCGGCATGGGATGAACGTCTGAAGACTGTATTCAACCGGGGATTCTGGGATGGCTATTATTTGGGACAGCGTTTGGGCGAATGGACCAAGAACTACGGGTCGGCAGCCACTGAGCGTAAGATATATGTGGGTAAAGGCATCAAATACTTCTCTAACATTGGTGTGGCCGAATTCTTGGTTGAAGCGGCAGAGGTAAGTGTGGGTGATAAACTGTTGATTACCGGACCTACTACCGGAGCTGTGTTTGCTACGCTTGACGAAGCTCGTGTAGATCTGAAACCGGTGGAGACTGTGAAAAAGGGAGAACACTTCTCAATGAAACTGGATAAGATACGTCCGAGTGATAAGTTATATAAATTGGTTTCGACCGAAGAACTGAAAAAATTTAAAGGGCTTGAATAAAATGGAAAAGTATATCTATGAACTTACTTTAAAGGTACGCGACTATGAGTGCGACCTGCAAGGCATTGTGAATAATGCGAATTACCAACATTATCTGGAGCATACCCGTCACGAGTTTCTTTCATCGGTAGGCGTAAGCTTTGCAAAACTGCATGAAGAGGGAGTCGATCCGGTGGTAGCCCGCATCAATATGGCTTTCAAAACCCCGTTGAAGAGTGGCGATGAATTCGTTTCCAAATTGTATATGAAGAAAGAAGGCATCAAATATGTATTCTATCAGGATATCTTTCGGAAAAGCGATGATAAAGTAGTCGTTAAGTCGACCGTAGAGACCGTATGTGTCGTTAATGGACGCTTGAGCGACAGTGAGTTATTCGATCAGATCTTCGCACCCTATCTGCAATGAGTACGGACGAAGAGCGGATATACAGCATTGCTCTGACACAAATACCGGGTGTGGGGCACATAGGTGCCAAGCGCCTGGTAGACGGTATGGGAAGTGCTACCGATGTATTTCGCTACCGTACCGAGCTGCCCGACCGTTTGCCCGGAGTGAACCGGGCGGTAGTCGCGGCATTAGACTCCCCGCAGGCCTTGAAACGTGCCGAGCAAGAATATGAGTTTGCCCGGAATAACCGCATCTCTTGTTTTACACTGGCAGATGAAGATTATCCTTCCCGCTTACGGGAGTGTGACGATGCTCCTGTCGTGCTGTTCTTTAAAGGGAAGGCCAATCTCAATGCCTTACACATTATTAATATGGTGGGGACCCGTAATGCGACAGACTACGGGAAGCACATTTGTGTCAGCTTCCTGCAAGAGTTGCAGATGCAGTGTCCGGATGTGCTTGTAGTCAGTGGATTGGCTTATGGAATCGATATCAATGCCCACCGCTCAGCACTGTCTGTCGAACTTCCTACTGTGGGGGTATTGGCTCACGGTCTGGATCGCATCTATCCGTCCCTTCACCGTAAGACAGCTATCGACATGCTTCGGCAAGGCGGATTGCTGACAGAATTTCTTTCCGGAACGAATCCGGATAAACACAACTTCATAAGTCGGAATCGCATTGTTGCCGGTATAAGTGATGCTACTATTGTGGTGGAGTCTGCCGCTAAAGGCGGTTCGCTGATTACAGCGGATATTGCCGGAAGCTATCATCGCGATTGTTTTGCTTTTCCCGGGCGGGTCACGGACGAATATTCAAAGGGATGCAACCAGTTGATACAAGATAACAAAGCTGTTTTGCTGGAGTCTGCATCGGACTTTGTGAAAGCAATGGGCTGGGACAGCGATTTGAAAAGTGTCAAGCCGGAAACCGTACAGCGAAACCTCTTTCCGGATCTGTCTGCCGAGGAACTGAGAATTGTCGATATTCTCGGAAAGCTGGGCGATCTGCAAATAAACGCATTGATGGTTCAGGCCGATATTCCCATTAATAAGATCAGTGCTATTCTGTTTGAACTTGAAATGAAAGGCGTTATTCGGGTTCTGGCAGGAGGAGTTTACCAGTTACTCAGATAAAAAAGGCAAAAAAAAAGGAGTCACGCCTGACTCCAACCTTTTGTTAACCTTAAATCTAATACTATGAAAAAAATCACTTTACAAATGTAGGTTTCTCTTATCTATTATCCAAATATTCTTCTTAATATTGGCTCTCTTTGAGTTTCTTTTACTGTTTTTTACTGTTCTCTTTTACAAGTGGGCTAAACATCGGCAATAACTCTTTTGCTTTTAACCTCCCTTCACTTTCCTCGAAAAGCTTTCTTCATTAGGTTCCCACTCTTCATAGTCTGACATGGGGATGTCGGGAGGTTTAACATGGGGGTGTCGGACGGTCTGACACCCCCATGTCGGACAACGTATGTCGTAGAGGCAGATCTATTTTCTTGCCGGGATAAGTAAGTCAGGTGGTAAGTAAGAAGATTTAAGCAACGGCAGTACCCACTTTTAGAGGCCGGCATTGGCCGGAAAGCTACCCAAGTGCGGGGGTGCTTCACCGCCAAACTTGCAAATTCCTTTCAATCGTTTCACAGAAGCATTCAGAGCTTGTATTTAGCTTTGATTAAATTATTATGTATCGATTTGAACTTCTATATTTGTATTGCACAAACAGACAAATTATGGAAAACCGTATCTGCATACTGACCCTTTTTGTTTTTCTCTTTCTGCTTTCGGGAGAAAGCCGGGCCATGGTAGCAATGCCGGATGCCTGGACCAGAATGATGATTGGTGTAAACCAGAAGGATTGGTCGCTGTTACGTGAAAGAGTGCAGACTGACCTCCACGTTCCGGATCGTGAGGATGTGCTGATGTTGATCGATTATCACCGCGATGACCGGATGAAATGTGAGAATTTATTACGCAGGTTGAACGGTGGAGAAGCATACCGCTATATTATGAATAAAATCTTACCGCTTTTATATGTATACAGAGAACATTCACCTGTACCCATACCGGATGATAAAGCTGCCGGTGTGTTTTTGAGTACGGCGAATGTATTGCCTCGAGTGAAATTCGTACATCCTCAGCCGGTGGTCCCGGAAGAGGGAAAAATAGAAACACCAGTAATAATAGAACAGAGAACAGTGCTTGCACTGAAAAACAACCTGCTATACGACCTGGCATTGGCACCGAATATAGAGGTGGAAATACCATTGAACAGACGCTGGTCGGTCAATGCCGAGTATAAATGTCCGTGGTGGCTCAATAGTAGCCGGGAGTTTTGCTATCAATTGCTTTCGGGAGGCGTTGAGGGTCGTTGCTGGTTGGGCAACCGGAAGCGGAGGAATCGCTTGGCGGGACATTTCATTGGAGCTTATGCCGAAGGGGGAATTTATGATTTCCAGTTTAAAGGAGACGGCTATCAAGGAAGATATTATGCAGCTTCAGGGCTGACTTATGGATATGCAAAGCAGATTGCACGGCATCTCTCGTTTGAATTCAGCCTGGGCATAGGTTATCTGACTACGGAGTACAAGAAGTACACTCCTTATGAGGGAGACTTGGTTTGGAAAAGTAGTGCACGCTATAACTTCATAGGCCCCACCAAGGCAAAAGTATCTTTGGTGTGGCTTATAACAGCAAGGAGATGATAATGAATGAAAGATATAACAAGGTTGCTTTGCATGGTTCTCCTCTCGTTTCTGGTGGTGACGGGATGCAGCCGGCGGGATGTTCTGGACGATTATCCGGTGAGTGGTGTGGAAGTGCGGCTGGATTGGAGCGGAGTGACGGAGAAGTTGCCGGAAGGAGTTCGGATTATTTTCTATCCGAAAGACGAAAAAGGTAGAAAGATAGATACGTATTTGTCGGTAACAGGTGGGGAAGTAAAAGTTCCTTCGGGACACTACGCTGTTGTTATTTACAATTACGATACTGAAACGGTCTTAATTCGTGGAGAGGAATCTTATGAAACCATTCAGGCTTATACCAATTTTTGTAAGTTGGGTATTGCAGGTACAGAAAAGATGGTTTGGGGACCGGATCCGCTTTATGTGGTAAATATAGATGATTTGGATATACAGAATAGTGAAGAGACATTGATTCTGAAGCTGAAACCAAAATTGGTGATAAGAACTTACTCCTTTAGTATCAAAGTGCAGGGATTAAGTAATGTTTCAAACGTGATAGGGAGTATTGGTGGGATGGCAGATCATTATTTTTTAGGAAAAGCTTATGCTATGTGCGATGACTATCCGATTAATATTGACCTGAATGTGAAAGCCGGGAAGATAGAAGGGGTATTTACCACTTTTGGATTACCGGAAGCTATTATTACCCGTTTAGAAATAAAACTTCCGGTGATGATGAACCTGATGATTATTAAGGTGGACAATTCGGTACAGGAGGTTAAGATTAATATAACGGAAGCTGTACAAGAACCTACCGGCGGTGGTGAAGGAGGAGAAGGAGAGGAAACAAAACCGCCGGCATTGGTTGAAGTTGAAATAGAAGATGAAATAAAAGTAGATGATGTGGAAACTCCTCCAAGTGGAGGTGGTGGCATTGGTGG
>OGML01003315.1_pt1 | contig 10039 bp, 9 predicted proteins | sample 1572951 | NCBI WGS metagenome assembly OGML01 (sample SAMEA2581883, study PRJEB24529) | metagenome | biome: Human gut stool | place: China | collected 2011 | reverse complement strand
AAAAAAATTATAAAAAAATTAATAAAAATATATAATCAATTGGAAATTAAAGGAGGTGAATATATTGAATGCTAATATAATAAAAAAATTAAACGAACATACACCAGATTTTGCAAAGAAAATATTTGCACCAATGATAAGGGGTAAATTAGTGAATAATAAAGTGTTTTTAGATCAATATAATGAAATAAAAACATTTAAACAATTAAGTGAAAAAGAAAAAAGAAAAAAATCATTAGAAAAATTAAAACAACAATTATGTTATGCGTATGAAAATATTGAATATTATAAAGAAGCATTCAATAAAGTAAGTTTTAATCCATACGAAATTGAGAGTTTTGATGAGTTAAAGAAGATACCCTATATTAATAAAGAAATAATAAATCAAAATTATGAAAAATTTATATCTAAAGAAAAGATAGACTTTTATAATACACAGACGGGTGGAACAACAGGGGATCCTTTAGTTCTATATATGGATAAGGATTCGATTTATAAAGAAAAAGCATTCATTTATAGTCATTGGAGTAAGCTGGGATATGATTATAAAAAATCAAAAATTATAACATTTAGAGGGATTCAATTCAATAATAAAATTTATAAATATAATCCAATCTATAATGAGATAATTTTATCACCATTTGAATTAAACACAAAAAACATACAACAATATATAAATATAATTAATAAGTTTAATCCGGAATATATTCATGGATACCCTTCATCTATAGTGAATTTATGTAAAATTCTTGAAGAAGGAAGTTTAACATTAAGTTGTAGAATAAAGGGGGTATTTATTATCTCGGAAGAGCTAAATATTAATGATAAGAAATTTATAGAAGATTTTTTTAAGTGTAAGACCTTATCATTTTATGGTCATTCTGAAAGAGCTGTTTTTTCAGAAGAATATGACTCAAATTATACATTTAATGAATTATATGGTTATACAGAATTAATTCCAATGAATGAAGAAAATACTTACAACATAGTTTGCACAGGATTTTTAAATAAAAAAATGCCACTAATTAGATATAGAACTGATGATTATGTAATTGTTAAGGATAATAAAACTATGATTAAAGGAAGAGAAAGTTCATTATATTTAATAGGAAATAATGATGAAAAAATCTCATTAGCATCAAAGGTATTTCATAATTTTACTAATGAAAAAATAAGAGCTTATCAATTTATACAAAATCAAAAAGGTATAGCAGATGTCAACATAATTTCTGATAGATTAGAGCCTAAGGAAATATCTAGGATGGAAAAAGAATTAAATAATAACTTAAGAGGAAGTGTTCAATTAAAAATAAAAAAGGTTGATACTTTGATTCTAACTAATAGAGGCAAAAAAAAGATATTAATTCAAAAAATATCTTAATAGGTGATTAACATGAAGAAAGAAAAGATTAAATGGTATTTTAATAGACTAAAATCAATGGATATAAAAGAAGTTGTATGGAGAGTTGAGCAAAAAACCTTAGAGAAAAAAGAAAAGCAAATTTTTAATTCCAGTAGGCCTCAAGTTATTGATGAAATATTTAATAAGGAATTAGTGAGATTAAAAAGTAATTTTAAATATGAAAATTTAGGACTAAATTTTCATAATAATAACTATTCAATTAGTAATAAATTATGGCTTTTTGATAATTATATTTATGATGATGTTAAAAATAATTGGAGTTATGGATTTAATACAGAAAATAATTGGCCCAATATATTTTCCTATGATATAGATTATAAACAAAATGATGAGATAGGTGATGCTAGAACAAATTGGGAATTAAATAGGCATTTCCAATTTACTATTTTAGCAAAGAATTATTTTATTACTAAGGATTTAGAATATTATAATGAATTAAAAGTTTTGTTTTACGACTGGAATAGAAGAAATACATTTTTAATAGGAATATCATGGACAAGCGTAATGGAAATTGCAATTAGGGCATATTCATGGATTGTAACTTTATCATTTTTAATAGCAGCTAATATAGAAGATAGCGAGGATATAATTAATGATTTTAAATTTGGAATTATTAATATGATAGATTACTGTAACAATCATCATTCTAGATATTCATCAGCTAACAATCACTTAATTATAGAAATGTTTTCTATAGGCGTAGCGGGAGTAATGTTTGAAAATAAAGAGTGGTATGAAAAAGCAATTGATGTATTAAATAAAGAGCTATTTATCCAAAATTATAAAGATGGAGTTAATAAAGAACATGCGCTACATTACCAAAGTTTTGTAATGGAGGCGGTTTTGCTTTTAATGCTTATATTTAAAAGAAATAATATTACTTATCCAAGTGAGTGGTATAAATTAATGTACAATATGAGTAGTTTTATTAAGGATAATATGGATTCAAGATATCAGGTAAGTCATTTAGGTGATGATGATAATGGAAAACATCGAGTTCTTGTGATTGAACTTAAACAGTGGAGTCGAGATGGAATAGAGTATTATGCAAACAAGGGATTTCCAGCAATAAAGGTAAACGCAACAAATCCATATCTCTCGCGACATCCAGTAAATCAAACTAAAGAGTACACAGATGCATTGATTGGAAATCATAGTAATGTTGTTAATGGACAGTTAAGTGTTTCTGGATGCCAGTATTTGCATGAGTTTGAACTTGGTGAAAAGAATTTTTTCATTCAGGATAGGTATTCAGATATTGATATTTCTATGATGTTTGTAAAGGGAGAGGAAAAAGTATTTGCTGATTATTTAAAGTCTGTTTTTTCTCCATTTACGGATAATGAATTGGCTAGAAACTTGTTTATTGAGGGGGATTATGTTACTACGGAAATGGATATGGAGATAATAAATAGAATTACTGAATCTCCTGATAATATACCATTATGGCACGACCAATCAAAAATACTTGATTATATCATGCCGTTACTTAAACAACAGGCAGAGGGTAAACTGAGAACAAAGCATATGATTGTTATTGCTGGTGCAGCCGGAACGGGAAAGACAATTGTTGGATTTCGGATTTTAGCGGAGTATTGGCGACTGCATCCTAACGCCAATAACAACTACAAGTGTAAGTACACATTGCCAAGGAGCCGTACAATCAAACAGGTACTTGATGGGTTATGCAATGACCAGGCAGGTATACGAGCAGTGTTTTTAGATTCTATTAGGGGACAGTATGATTTATTGGTAATTGATGAGGCACACAGAATAACTAAATTTAATAATTCGATTAGTTCTGCCCAGATTGTAATTGTTCTTCAAGATGACAGGCAGCGGGTGAGAGGTAATGAAATTGGTACAAAGGATAATTTCAAAACTTTTGCGAGGAGAAATGGTTATACATTTACTGCATTTTCATTAGAGTATCAAAAGCGATCTGGATTAGGAAGCTATGTCGATAGATTAGATAGACTACTTTATGGGAAAGAATATCTAAATGATGTTGGATTAGGGATTGAAGTTACTGTGTGTGACAATATTCAGGATATGGAGTTATGGATGAACAATTGTCATAATACAACAACAAGTATAAAATATTATGCTTCTTATTGCTGGGAGTGGAAAAGTAAAAAGAAACCTACAGAAATAGATATTAAAATACCCAAAATTAATCCAGTATTTCAAAAGCAATGGAATCCGATGTATAATCAGTATGATTGGTATTTGGATTCAATTGATAAAGTTGGGTGTATTTATACGGCACAGGGGTTGGGATTTGATTATGTTGGATTTATTTGGTGGGATGATCTTGTATGGAGAACAGATCATTGGGAGAGTCATATTGATAAGGTTACCCGATACGATGAGCAATTGAGGGATTCTATTACCAATAACACAAATGCTCAGGAGTTATTGTTGAACATTTATCGAGTAATGCTTACGAGAGCAAAAAAAGGTTTGTGCATATGGTTTGAAGATGCAGAAACAAAAAAACATTTCAAAGAGGTGTGTCTGTTGGAGGAATAGCGATGGAAAGATTAGAAGAATTATCGGCACGAATAAAGAAATTTAATGAAGACAGGGATTGGGATCAGTTCCATACACCATCTAATTTGGCAAAGTCTATTTCGATTGAAGCAGGTGAATTGCTGGAATGTTTCCAATGGAATGATACTAATTATAATATGGATAATGTTCTTGAGGAACTTGCAGATGTAACAAATTATTGTCTGCAGATGGCGCAGGTTCTTGGTGTTGATATCATTGATGTAGTGAATAAGAAAATGGATATTACAGAAAAGAAATATCCTGTTGAAAAAGCCAAAGGAGTTTCGACAAAATACGATAAGTTATAAGGAGAGGTACGAATGGCAAAATACTCTATAGTAGAGTTGGCAGTCAGCAATGGTAATTTGGTGGGTGTTGACCAATTAAGCAATAATCAAAAGAGAGCATTAGAATTAAATAATGCTATTTATATATACAGAGGAACAAGGTCAAAGAAAGTATATATTGGTCAGACTATGCACTTTATTGAACGCCATAAGCAGCATTACAATGGAATGGAAGAAAAGTTTAGTACTGCTGATTTTAATAAAGTAATAGTAATCTTTTCGGTGTATTTTAATCGTTCTGCCATGGATGATGTGGAGAGCCAGCTGATCACATATTTTATGGCCGATAACTCAAAGAAGGCTGGAGCAGTATCATTTGATCATGATGATGTAATTAATAGAACTGGTGGTAACAGTGTAAATGAATATGTTGGCAGAGAAAATGTTGCTTCAGATGTGATTCTTCCGTTATGGGAGAAAGAGTTATGGTCAAGAGGCTGGGTGAGTTCATCTACACTTGAGGAATTAAGGACAAAAGAGTTGGTGAAATATAGTCCTATCAAGCAATTGACGCCTGAACAGGGACAACTGATAACAGAAATCATTCATAATCCGGACAGGAATTATGTGATCAACGGGGATGCAGGGACTGGAAAGACTGTATTATTAACACATCTTGTTGCCAGTATACTTAAAGAAAGACCGGAGGCAAAGGTAGGTGTTGTTGTACAGCCAAACTGGGAGAAGACAGGAGCAAATATCTTTAAAATATATGGAATGAATAGCAGATATCTTTCTGTTACTACTGCGACAAAGATCATTACCGGGAATGAAAGATATGATGTCATTATTGTAGATGAGGCGCATAAGCTTTCCAGAAAGTATGGAAAGCAGCATCCTTCATTTGGACAGGTATATAAAATTCCGGGCTTTGAGGATTGCAATTCTCATCTTGAAATACTTCAGAAGATGGGAAAGCAGATCATTCTCATGTATGATGTATTGCAGGCTATCAGACCTGCAAACATTACAAGAGAGATGTTTCAGCAGCTAACGGCCGGTTATGAGAAAAAGTTTTTACATACGCAGTTTAGAATTCAGGCACCGAAAGGAAAAAGTTATACTTCTGATGATTATGTAAATGGTATCAAGTATCTGCTTTATAAAGATACAGGGCTGCTTGCTTCTGACTTAACTAATTATAATCCGGATTTTAACAGAGATGTTTTCAGGGACAAATCCGAAGATGCTTATTTTGGATATTTTACAGGAAAACCTATGCATCAGCTGATTGATTGGATCGAGGAAGATAGAAACTTCCATGCGGAACATATTAACAGAGTACTGTCCGGAATGTTTTGTTGTGCTACGGCTGATAAATGGAATCGTACACATGGCAAAGATCCATCAAGCACACATTTCCATGAGGATGGCTTGAATAGAAGATGGAACTCTACGCAGGAGAACTGGATTAATATTGGCGATGAAGATGCCGAGGATCAGATAGGTTCGGTATTTGCTGTGCAGGGAATCGACTTAAATAAGGTTGGGGTTATGATAGGACCTGATATAAGAGTGAATGAGGATGGAAAACTTGAGGCAGTTCCAGATAAACATAATAATACAAATAATAAGTTTTCTGTTGAAGAAATGACAGATCCGATGAATCAATTTGAATTTACGCTATACATTTTAAATCAGTATTATGTCCTGTTAACACGGGGGATTGATGGAATTCGCCTTGGTTTTTGGGACGGAAACGATTCTTTTAGAAAGTATATGGAAGATACTTTGGATATAGGAGCATGAATAGTATGAGAATTTTATTAGGCACAACAAATCCTTCAAAAGTGAAACGATTTTCGGATCTGTTAAAAGGATATGATGTAGAGTTTGTTACTCTAAAGGATCTTGCGATTACAGATGAACCTGAAGAAAATGGAACAACACCGGAAGAAAATGCGATCGCAAAAGCAAAGTTTTATGGACAGTATTTTGAGGTTGTGATCTGCAATGATTCAGGACTCTATTTTGAAGAGCTGGCATTGGATGATGTGCGCCAGCCGGGATTAAATGTCAGAACTCCAATGCAGATGGACAGATTGTCAGATGAAGAGATGATTGATTACTATTCGAAGCTTATTGATACGCTTGGAGGTAAAGTGTCAGCCTATTATCTGGATGGAATTGCAGTCTATTATCATGGAACTATCTATTCCTTTATGGATGCAGATGAGGCTAAGAAGACAGGCTCTTTTTATATGATCGGGAAAGCCTCGTCAAAAAGATTTGAAGGATGGCCGCTTGATTCGCTGTCAATGAATAAAGAAACCGGACAATATTTTGTTGATGGAAGTATGGAAGAGAGTAAAGAAAATATCATTAAAGATGAATATGAAAAAGAGATTGTAGATTTTTTGACGAAGTCTTTGCATATTACATGAAATTGACAAGTCCACCTATCCATGTATATAATACAAAAGATATAAATATCAGAAGAAAACAAATATCCTAAGAAAGGAGAGCAGACTATGCGCTGGAAAACAACGAATCTTCACCTGCAAAAAGGCAACAAATTAGCTGTTTACAGGGATAGTGCGCTCTTTTTCAGGTAAACAGTTTCTAAAATTAAGAATGTAAATATGAAAAAAACACTATCTCCTGTTCAAAAATATTGAAAAGATATTATTTTGAAAAGGAGATTTTTTTATGCGTAATTTTAATATAAAAAGACAGATCAATAAATTGTATACACTTACTACGGTAAGCTATTTTCGGATTGCGGGAGCATCGTGGGTGGCGCTTCTTGCACTCAGAGGGTTTTCATTGTTACAGATTGGAATACTGGAGAGTATTTTTCATATCGCAAGCAGTTGTTTTGAGATTCCATCAGGTGTTGTGGCAGATGTCTTTGGAAGGAAAAGGACGCTGGCTCTTTCGAAGCTGGTCAGTGTGCTGTCTTGTCTGGCTATGATTTTATCTGACAATTTTGGAACGGTGGCATTTGCGATTGCATTCAGCGCGCTCAGTTACAATCTGGAATCGGGAACCATAGAAGCTTTGGCGTATGACAGCTTAAAGTCGGTAAAGCAGGAAGAGAAATACAACCAATATGCTTCCACGGAAATGATGTTATATCGGATCACAAGTTCTACAGCAACACTTTGTGCAGGGTTTGCATTGTGGCTTGGGTACAAAAAGGCATATGCGATTGATATTTTCTTTGGGATGATCGCACTTGGAATTGTATGCAGTTTAAGAGAAATTTCCGGTTTCACTGGTGCTGACGATAAATTGATAAATTCACAGACGGATGAGTATAATAAAAAGCAGATGAGTGAAGAAAGGCAAGAACGGATGAATGAAGAGGAAACTGATCAGAAAAACATTCAGAACATCCGCATTTCAGTGAGAATTCAAAACGTTGTCACAGAGAGCTGGCATTTCATGAAAAACAATCGCAAAGCCAGAAGCATTATGATCGTAAATGCATTGATCGGTGCAGTGTCAACACTTGTCCTGTTTTTCCTGCAGGCAAAGCTGCCACTGGCGGGATTGAACGAGGCACTGCTTGGCCCGGCTCTTTTTGTCATGGGACTAGGAGCCGCACTCGGCGCAAAAGTAGTGGGATATTTTCCAAATTGGAAATACAAAAAGTATATTATTTTAAGCGGAATCGGTACTTTAGTTGCATTTGGAATGACGTTTTCGGGCAATCCATATCTGATGGTTCTTGGCGGATTTGCTGGTTCTTTTGCAGATGATTTTCTGGAAGTGCGCACAGACATCCTGTTAAATGATATGATTCCATCGGAGCAGAGAGCTACGCTTATTTCGGTGAATTCTTTTACTTTTTCGTTGGTGATGATCGTGATGTCCACGTTGATGGGAAGTATTATGTAGGATATTATGATTCAGACATTAGCGGAAGTGTTAGAGCGCATAAAGGAATTAGAGACAGAGAATGAGGGGGTAATCAGCCGGAGGACGGCATACCGGTATAAGGCTTATTATGACGAGTTGAAAAAAGTCGGGGAGCGGGAGAATGGGAGAGAATAGAAAGGAACACAACTTATGCAGTTAACAAAACCGAAAATGGTCATTTTTGATGCAGGAAGAACACTGATGAATTACAAGGAAATCAACATTCGAAAAGGAATAGAGGCATATTTTCCGTACATCATCAGTAATCCGCATAACTATTCCATAGAAGAGATAGAAAAACAGGACGATGAAATATTTGGAATATTTGATTTATGTCGTGAAAACCAGTTTGAAATACCCGTGAAGAATAAATTAAGGTTATTATTCGATCTGTTGGAAATCCAACTTTCCATATCTTTAGATGAAGTAGCAAAGATAGAATGGGAAGAGGATCCTGTTATAGAGGCAGTGAACCATGCAGCAGAATTACTGCGCTGGCTTATTGAGAAAAAAATTAAAACAGCAGTGATTTCCAACATTGATTACAGTGGAACCTTGTTGAAAGAGAAATTGAAAGAAATATTTCCGGAAAATCAGTTTGAATTTGTGATTGCATCGAGTGATTACGGAGTGATGAAACCAAACAGATATATTTTTCAGGCAGGAATCGTAAAGAGCGGTCTGGAAGCAAAGGACATCTGGTATGTCGGGGATAAAGTGGAGCTGGGAGAAAAATGACGGAAAAATAACCGGAAAACACAGTAGTTACACAAACGATGATTGAATCAATATGGAAATTTAATATTAGGGTATGTTATACTAAGAGAAAGCAAGTAAAAATGGGGGATTTCAAATGAGTGCACAGACAGATTGTGAGATGCTTTCTATTGAAGTGATGGAAGCATATGCAGGTAAATATAACCTTTCTGGTAATAAAGTTGTAGAATTATTTCAAAAAAATCAAGTTTTTGAAAAGATGCTGATTCAGCATGAGTATCTACATCAAGTTAGTTTTGAAGAGGTTATGGAGTTTGTAGAAAATGCAATAGCAGATGATTCAAGGGAATTGGTAGTATATCATGGTACTTGTTCTGAATTTGAGAAAATTAATCTCAATAAATCGCATAACCGACGTGATTTTGGAAAGGGATTTTATACAACGATACTGCAATCACAGTCAAAGGAATGGGCATACAGGCTTTCATTACGAGAAAAACGGAACGATTATTATGTATATGAATTTTTATTTGAGGAAGTGCCTTCACTAAAAGTGAAGCGTTTTGACAGGTTAAATGACGAATGGCTAGAATTTATTAAGAAAAATAGAAGTAAAGGCGGTTTGCAGCATGATTATGATGTTGTAATTGGACCAGCGGCGGATGACAATACCATGGAAACAGTGCAATTATATATGGCGAATATACTTACAGCGGAAGAGGCGGTGGAAAGACTTCGCTATAATAAGGTAAATAATCAGGTATCGTTTCATACAGAAAAGGCATTGCAATATGTGCAATTAGTTAGGAGGGTTTCTTATGCCAGAAAAGATATATAGTTTTAATGGAAAAGATATTACGATGAATATATGTATACAGATTAGAGATGTGGTGAAATTACTACAGGAACATTTTCATATTGCTTTTGAAGAAGCAGTATTGCTTTTTTATAAATCGGAGACATATAAGACACTACAGGAGACAGAAAACGGTTTATGGGCTGAGTCAGCGGAATATATAGCTGACAGATATTACGAAGAACAGGGAAAATAACACTTTTCTTACAAAAATGTAAGATTACGACAAGGAAATGTAAGCCAAAGAAAGGGCACTACATTTCCTTTTTTGCTATGATA
>OGML01003305.1_pt1 | contig 10053 bp, 10 predicted proteins | sample 1572951 | NCBI WGS metagenome assembly OGML01 (sample SAMEA2581883, study PRJEB24529) | metagenome | biome: Human gut stool | place: China | collected 2011 | reverse complement strand
CGCCGGGGTTCTCCTCAAAGAACTCCATCAGCTTGGAGTAGACCATGTTGGAAACAAGGGTGCGGATCTCGGTATTGCCCAGCTTTGCCTTGGTCTGACCCTCGAACTCTGCCTCCTGCAGCTTGACGGAAATGACGCAGATGAGGCCCTCGCGGACATCGGAGCCGGACAGGTTCTCGTCCTTATCCTTCAGCAGGCCGTGACTGCGGCCGTAATCGTTGAACACACGGGTCAGGCTGGTGCGGAAGCCCTCTTCATGGGTGCCGCCGTCCGGGGTGTTGACGTTGTTGGCAAAGCTCAGCAGCAGCTCGTTATAGCTGGAATTATACTGCAGCGCGATCTCGGCCATGCCTCGCTCGGTCTGGCCCTTGAGGTAGATGACATTGGGGTGGAGCACCTCCAGATTGCGCTTTTCGCCCAGATAGGTGACAAAGCTCTTGATGCCGCCCTCATAGCACATGACTTCGGTGCGGTAGCAGGGGTCGCCCTCCTGGCCATCCTCCAGAACGGGGGTGTAAAGCTCCCGCTCATCGGTCAGGGTGATCTTGACACCGGCGTTCAGGAAACTCTCCTCGCGCAGGCGCTTTTCCAGCGTCTCGAAGTTATAGACGGTGGTGTCCTTGAACATCTCAGGGTCAGGCTTGAAGGTGACGCGGGTACCGGTGACCCCCTCGGCCACCGTGCCCAGACACTTCAGGGGGCCGTCCGGGTCGCCGCGGCGGAAGGTCTGCTCGTATTCATGGCCGTCGCGGCGGACATTGACCCTCAGCCACTCAGAACAGGCGTTGACTACGGATGCGCCGACACCGTGCAGACCGCCGGCCACCTTGTAGCCGGAGTTCTCACCGCCAAACTTACCGCCTGCGTGCAGGATGGTATAGACGACGGTGACGGCGGGCAGACCGGTATCGGCCTGGATATCCACGGGGATGCCGCGGCCGTTGTCGGTGACCTGAATGATGTTATCCTTTAAGATCTTGACCTCAATGTGGTTGCAGTAGCCGGCCAGCGCTTCATCAATGGCGTTGTCCACGATCTCGTAGACCAGATGATGCAGGCCCCGCTCACCGGTGGAGCCGATATACATGCCGGGACGCTTGCGCACGGCCTCCAGACCCTTCAGGACCTGGATCTCGCTGGCATTATACTCATGGTCGGTCGCGGTTTCCACATTGGTGCTGGTGATGATTTCCTCTGCCATATCCTTTCTCCCTTTACTTGATATTTTTTCAATCGATTGGATCGTTGTTGATTTTTTCAGAACGACATCTCGGTGCGCCGCTTCATGGCCGCGCTGGACAGCTCCGAAAGATAAACGGTGTCCACAGGGGCATCGGCCAGAACATAGCACTGGGGCAGATCATCCGAAAGGCTGACCACGGCCCCGTTCTTCTGGGCATAGTTGAGAAATTCCCGCCCCCGGGGGGAGACGGTGGTGGTCTCCAGATTGAAGATGCCGATGATATCACGGTCATTCAGGACATAGTCCCGGCCCAGATGGATATACATTGCGTATATTCTCCCGCAGATGCAGACTGCATATTCTGTCGCATTTTCCGCATTCTATGCAATGCAGTGACGCAACATTTCTCCATTTCAGATTTTACTCAGGACACCGCCGTTCATGCGGTAGACCTCGCCATCCGTTTTCAGGAAGGCCGTATCGTCACAGCTGGTGACGAAGGTCTGCTTTTCCCGCATCCGGGTCAGCAGATACTGCTTGCGGCCATCATCCAGCTCACTGAGCACATCGTCCAGCAAGAGGACGGGGTGCTCGCCGGTGATGGCGGCAGCGGCGGCGGCTTCGGCCATTTTCAGGCTGAGCACCACGCTGCGCTGCTGCCCCTGGCTGGCAAACACTCTGGCGGGCTGGCCGTCCAGCAGCAGTTCCAGATCTTCCCGGTGGGGGCCGCACAGGCTCTGCCCGGCCCGGACTTCCTCATTCTGGCGGGCTTTGAGCAGGGCCGCCAGACCACCCGGCTCAAACTGGGCGGCATACCGCAGCTCCATCCGCTCCGCCCCATGGGAAAGCTCCTCGTAATTGGCACAGGCCAGCGGGGCCAGCCGTTCCAGGTAGGCCCGCCGCCGTTGCTGGATGGCTTCCCCCTGCGCGGCAAGCTCGGTGTTCAGCACCTCGAGCAGGGCCATTTTTTCGGCGTAGGGACGTTCCTGCCCGGCAGGGGAGCTGCGCAGCAGCGCGTTTTTCTGCTGCAGGGCCCGCAGATAGCGGCGATACACGGTCAGGTAACCGGGGTAGAGCTGGCAGAGGGCGGCATCCAGAAATTTGCGCCGCCCCTCGGGCGCTCCCTTGACCAGACTCAGGTGGCCGGGGTCGAACACGACAGCCGGAAAACTGCCGGCAAGCCCTGCCGCCCGCCTGGGTGCTGCCCCGTTCACCGAGGCGTACCGCCCGGGCCGCTGGGAATCCGGGGTGCCCACCGTCAACCGGACACGGTTCGGCTCGTCAGGCTCCTGTTCCTCCTGCTGTGCCCGGAGCGTGGAAGCTTCCAGCACGGCAAAGGGTTCGCCCCGCCGCACCAGCTCTGCATCCTTGCCGCCCCGGAAGCTCTTGCCGCCGGTCAGCAGCCAGATGGCCTCCAGCAGGTTCGTTTTGCCCTGACCGTTGTTGCCGCAGATCACGGTCAGCTCCCGGCCAGGTTCCAGCTGCGCTGCCGCAATATTGCGGTAATTCGCAACTTCCAGTGAAAGCAGACGCATTACTGGCCCTGACCCACTTCCACGGTCTGGCCGTCCAGCTCGATCACATCACCGGCACGGCACTTCTTGCCGCGCATGGTGCACACCTCGCCGTTCACCTTCACGGCACCGCCCTGCACCAGCTCCTTGGCTTCGCCGCCGGTCTCGCACAGGCCTGCATATTTCAGCAGGGCATCCAGCTTGATAAATTCCGTATGGATGAGAATTTTCTGCATAATTTCGCCCTCTTAATCGTTCTTGAAGCGCACCGGCAGCACCAGATACAAAAAGTCGTTGCCCTCGGCAGGCAGCACCTTGACCGGGCTCAGAGGGCCGCTGATCTCCATGCGGACTTTCTCGGTGCGGGCGTTGCGCAGCGCATCCAGCAGATAACGGTTGTTGAAGCCGATCTCCACCTCGTCGCCCTCGCAGTCGGCGTTGAACTCGTCCACCACGCGGCCAAGGTTGGTCTGGCAGCGCACCACGACTCTACCCTCTGTAAAGGAGATGCGGAGAGGATTTTTTAAACGCTCTGTAATAATCAGCGAAGCACGCTCGATGGTCTCGATGAATTCCTTGGTGTCGATGGTCACGCGGGTGCGGCTGTCGGCGGGGATCACGTTGCGGTAGTTGAGGAACTCGCCCTCGATCAGACGGCTCATGATGGTGTAGCCGCCGGCCATAAAGACCACATAGCGGCGGTTGGCGCTGATATGCACCGGCTCTTCGTCGTCGTTGGGCAGCAGGTGGGCGACCTCGGTCATGGTTTTGCTGGGCACGATGATGCGGATATCCTTTACCGCCGTCACCGGGCGTTCCACGATGGCCAGACGGTAGCCGTCCAGTGCCACCACAGTCAGTTTGTCAGGCAGGATCTCGAACAGCTCACCGGTGTGGGCGGGCTTTTTCTCGTCCTGACTGACAGCATATAACGTACGATCGATCATATCTTTCAGCACGCCGGTCTTGATGGTCAGGGTCTCTTCCGCTCCGGTATTGGGCAGCTCGGGGAAATCGTTGGCCGGCATGGACTGGATCTCGAACTGGACCACGCCGCTCTGGATGGTGGTCTTGCCGTTCTCGGCAGAGAGGATGCTGACCTGACCGGCGGGCATTCGGCTGATCATGCTGCTGAGCAGCTTTGCATTCAGCACCACCTCGCCGGCTTCCTTGACATTGGCTTCGATGGTGGTCACGATGCCCATTTCCAGATCGTAGCCGGTGAGGTTGAGCTGGAAGCCTTCGGCTTTCAGCAGGATGCCTTCCAGCACAGGGATGGCAGAACGCATGGTGACGGCTTTGGACACACCATCGATGGCTGCGCTCAGCAGAACTTTATCACATACGATGTTCAAACTGAATTCTCTCCTTTGTTTTTCGTTTCTGATGTTGTTTTGTGTTTGAAAACAGTTTCAGAACCGGTCTATCTTATTGAACTTGTTGTAGTAACCGTAGTAGGGGGTGGGGAACTTGTGGAAAACCCCGAAAAGCCTTGTCGGAATGCGGGGGTTTTGGTTTCCACGGGGTTGTGAATGTGTTGTGAATGGATCGTGGAAAGGTTGGGATCGGTCTTTCTTTCCACAGACCATGTGGAGAACGGAGGTTGAATGTTGAAAACTCTGTGGAAAGTGTGGAAAGGTTTGCGTTTTTACCACAAGATATAGGTTCTTTTTCCCCGTTTTGTTCCGTTTTCTCCCCATATTTTGGGGTTTCACCCATAAATGAGTACGACTTTTGCACGATTTCTGCGGTCAGGCCTTCACGTTCTTGATGATGTCGCTCACGGTCTCGCGCAGGTGCTGGTCGTTCTTCATGTCACGCTCCATGGTCTTGAGGGAGTAGACGATGGTGGAGTGGTCACGGCCGGAGAATTCACGGCCGATCTCTTCCATGCTCATGCCGGTGACCTCGCGCAGGATGTAGATGGCCACACGGCGGGCAGAGGCAACGTTGGCGTTGCGCTTGGTGCCGCGGATATCGGCAGGGGAGACGTTGAAGGTGCGGGACACCTCGCCAATGATCTTCTCGATGGTCACGGGCACCGGCTGGGTCTCGTTGAGGATGTCCTTGATGGCATTCTGGGCCACACTGATGACCGGCTGGATGCCCTCCAGCATGTAGTAGGCGTTCAGTTTTTTTACAGCGCCTTCCAGCTGGCGGATGTTGTTCTTCAGGTGGTTGGCAATGAACTCGGCCACATCCTCGGGCAGGTCCAGATGCAAAAGCTCTGCCTTGCGCTTGACGATGGCCACGCGGGTCTCAAAATCCGGCGGCTGCACATCGGCGGTCAGGCCCCACTCAAAGCGGGTGCGCAGACGCTCTTCCAGACTTTTGATCTCCTTGGCCGGGCGGTCGGAGGCAATGACGATCTGCTTGTGGGCATCGTGCAGGGAGTTGAAGGTGTGGAAGAACTCCTCCTGCGTGGACTCCTTGCCGGCGATGAACTGGATATCGTCTACCAGCAGCAGGTCTGCCACGCGGTACTTCATGCGGAAGTCCTCGGTGCTGCCGGCGCGGATGGCGGCGATCAGCTCATTGGTGAACTGCTCGCAGGTCACATACATGATGACGAAGTCGGGGTGGGTGCGTTTGATCTCGGTCTGGATGGCCGTCAGCAGATGGGTCTTGCCAAGGCCCGAGCCGCCGTAGATGAACAGCGGGTTGTAAGCGCCGGAAGGGTTGGCCGCCACCGCCTGCGCCGCAGCAAACGCAAACTGGTTGGAGGGGCCCTTGATGAAGTTCTCGAAGGTGAACTCGTAGTTGCCCTGGGGGGAGGCGGGGTTCGCCTCGTACTGCTGGGCCAGCACCACCTCGTGGGGCGGGGTGCTGGGCACCACCAGCGTGATGTCCACGTCAAAGCCCAGCACGGTCTTGAAGGCCTCCTTCAGCAGGCCCAGGTAGCGGTCGGTGACGATCTTGCAGATGAAGTCGTTGCGCACCGACAGGGTGATGTGGCTGGAGTCCTCAAAGCTGATGGGCTCCAGGCCGTCGATGTAGAGATTATAGGTCGGCTCGGCCATCTGCGTTTTGCAGTACGCCTGGGCGGCCTCTAAAACGTCCTTAAAAGAATCCATAAAACATCCACTCCGTTAAAGTTTTCAACAATGCTGCTGATACTAGGTTAGTATACCACAAAAAACGCTGTGCGTCCATATTTCTATAATGTAATTTATAATACATAAGAAAAGCCCCTGCACGGCCGTTGTGGCATGGTCAAAACAGGGCCACAATATCTTGTGGCAAAAGAGTTTTCCACGGCAGAATGGTGAAAAAGTTGAAAATCTTTTCACAAAAAAGTTTGAAGGAAAGCGAAAAAAATGCTTGACAGAACGCCATACTATGCGATATACTGTTGAATTGCAAGCCTGTCCCCAATCTGGGACCACATCAGACCCCATACCGGGGATAAGTTTTTACGGAGGATACAACCATGAAGAGAACTTTTCAGCCCAAGAAGCGTCAGCGCAAGGAAGTTCATGGCTTCCTGACCCGCATGAGCACCAAGAACGGCCGCAAGGTCATCAACGCACGCCGTGCTAAGGGCCGCAAGAGCCTGACCGTCTGATCCTGAGCAGTATGCATCAGGTCCGGCGCAGAATGGAATATGCGCAAAAAGGCCGCTGATATTGGATTGGCGGTCTTATTTTTTTACCCGGCATTCGGGAAAACAGGCCGGAAAGCTGCGGTGAATAGTCGCATTGCCTAAAAAAACTGTCAAAGATTTGGCAGAAAAAACGCCCGGATGAGCTTTTCATGTCGGCGTTTTTTTGCTATACTGAACACTGAGCATTGCTTTTTTCCGGGCGGTGCTCCCACATCACCTGAAGGGAGGCGCACAGGATGCGCTATCGTCCCATCCGCCGCAACGGCGAGTTTGGCCGCGTGTATGCCCGCGGCAAGTCCTATGTCAACCAGGCGCTGGTGCTCTACGTGCTCAAAACGCGGAGCAAGCGCACCCGGGTGGGCCTGACGGCCACCAAAAAGATCGGCCACGCCGTGCAGCGCAACCGCGCCCGCCGCGTTATGAAGGCCGCCATCGACGAGCATCTCGACTACAACATCGGCGGCTACGACCTCGTTTTCGTGGCCCGGGGCATGACCCCCCGGCTCAAGAGCTGGCAGCTCAGCGCCATCGTGGCAAAGCTCTTCGCCCAGGCCGGCCTGCCGGATAAGGCAAAGCAGCCGGGCGCAAAGCCCCCAGCCACCCTGCCGCCGGTCCGGAAGCCTGAGGCGTGAGCATCTTTCAGAAAGCCCTCTGCGGGCTCATCCGGCTCTACCAGAAATTCATCAGCCCGGGGCTGGGGCGGAACTGCCGCTTTTCGCCCTCCTGCAGCCAGTACGGCATCGAGGCCATCCGCACCCACGGCTGCGTCAAAGGGCTGCTGCTGACGGTGTGGCGCATCGCCCGGTGCAATCCGCTGGGCCGCTGGGGCTACGACCCCGTACCGGAAAAGGGCCGCTGGAAAAATCCGGCCCGGCATCTCTCGGTCTCGACTCTGTTTTCCACCAGACACAAAAAATAAGTGGAAAACCTCTTCGTCAATGCTCTTTGAAAGAGCGCTGAAGCGGGGAATACCTCTCCGTCACGGCTTCGCCGTGCCATCTCCCCTGGCGAGGAGAGGCTGAGAGGAAATGCTATTATAATGCTTCTTGTGACGTGCTGAACTGTGGGCGGCGTGTCCTACGATAAAAATAACCGTCCCGCACCACAGGCGGGGCAGAATGGACAGAGACATGAATATTTTGTACATCCTCGGTGTACCTCTCGGCTATGTGATGGAGTGGATCTACAACCTCATCCCGAACTACGGCTGGGACATCATCATCTTCACCATCGTCATCCGCCTGCTCAGCATCCCTCTGCAGCTCAACCAGCAGAAGAGCATGGCCAAGATGTCCGCTTTCCAGCCGATGATCGCCGACATCCAGAAAAAGTACAAGGACAAGCCCGAAAAGCAGCAGGAAGAGCTGCTCAAGCTCCAGCAGGAGTACGGCTATAAGCCCACCGCCGGCTGTATGCCCATGCTGGTCAACTTCCTCGTCATGTTCGGCGTCATCGAGGTCGTGTACCGCCCGCTGCAGCGCATCTTCCACATCGGCGCAGACGCCATCACCGCCGCAGGCGATGCCATGACCGCTCTGGGCATCAGCTTCACTCAGGTGACCCGCGACACCAATATCATCGCACAGGTGCTGGCCGGTGAGTCCACCGTCACCTCTGTGTTCACCGCAGACCAGCTGAACACCATCACCGAGTTCGGCCAGCATATGGACTTCTTCGGCATCGACCTGACCCGTGTGCCGCAGTACAGCCTGGCAGCGGACAACCTGCCCCTGCTGATCTTCCCCATCCTGGCTGTCGTCACCATGTTCATCTCCACCCACATCAGCATGAAGGCCTCCGGCCAGGAGATGCAGGGCAGCATGAAGCTGACCATGTATATGATGCCTCTGATGTACGTCTTCTTCTGCTTTACCGTTCCCTGCGCATTCTCTCTGTACTACGTCATTTCCAACATCGTGATGACCGTCCAGACCCAGGTCATGCGCAAGATCTATGACCCCGAGAAGATGAAGGAGCAGGTCAAGGCCGAGATGGCTTCCCGCAAGAAGGAAGAGAAGCGCGGCGTGAAGAGCACCACCATCAAGGTCAAGGACGAGAAGACCGGTGAGGTCGTGGAAAAGAACATCTCTGCCAGCGAGATGAACAAGCGCCGCCTCGAGTATGCCCGCCAGCAGGATGCTGAGCGCTACAAGGACGAGCGCACTGTCCCGCTGAGCGAGCTGCAGAACAAAAAGGAGGATTGACGGTTATGATCCGTACGCAGGAAGCGACCGGCAAGACGGTCGATGAAGCACGCACCAACGCCTGCGCTCTGCTGGGCGTGGAAAAGGACGACATCAACGTCAGCTACGAAGTGCTGGAAATGCCCCAGAAGACCGGTTTTCTGGGCCTGAAGCTCACTCCCGCCAAGGTCCGCGTCAGCGTCGAGCTGCCGGACGAGCCTGTGGCAGCTCCTGCTGCCCCCGTTGAAGAGCCCACTCCCGTTGTGGAGGAGAAGGCTGCTCCTGTGGCGGCTGAGCCTGTCGTCGAAGAGACTGCCCCTGAAGTTCCCGCTGCTGTGGAAGAGCCTGCTGCTCCCGCTGAGGAAGCTGCCCCTGCCGAAGAGCAGGCTGCTCCCGCCGTCGAGGGCGAAGAGGTGGAAGTCCCCATCAACATCGAGGAAAACGCCAAGGTCAAGGCCGCTGTGGACTACCTGCAGGAAGTCATCGAGAAGATGGGCGTACAGGACGTCAAGTTCAGCGCTGTGCAGAAGGGTGAGGCTACCATCATCCGTCTGGAAATCTTTAATTTCTTGCCAAGTCTTTACTACTTCATGCTTACTTTCTAAAGAATCAGTTATTCTTAATGTAGCAATACCTTTCTTTTTTATTTCATCTAATACTTCTTCTTTATCATCTATAAATAAATCAACATTATTTTTAATGCATGCATCAAACTTACTTTTTTGTTTAAATATTATTTTATCAAAATAAATATCTTTACTTGCAAAATATAATCCAGTTTTTGAAAATGCATCCTTATAATTATCACGACCTCGGGCTGTAATAAAAATAATTTTTATACCTTCATCATGCCATAACTTTAATGTATTAACTACATCTTCTTTAAGGGGTACACAATCATAAATATTACCTATATACTTATTTATAAATTCATCATAATCATCACTATTTAAATCATGATAATCTATTACATAATTATATTTATCATCATTTTTTAATAACTTATTAGCACACTTGCTCGTTTTTGTTATTGTGTCATCAACATCTATACCTATAACCATTTTTGCACCACCTTTACACACTAGGTTTATTATATAACAAATTTGCAAATTATCCAAGCAAATTTTCTCATTTCATTACAAATCAATTGTATCAAATATATGTTTGATAGTCAAGTGTTTTAGAAAATTTTTAAAATTAATGAAAATGCATTGTGAAAATGATAAATATAGTGTATAATATTATAAGAATAAAGGAATTGTGTGATACAGATGTTTAGAGATTTTGACTATGAAAATAAACCTGTTGTTGATATCGTAAACGAAATGATAATAGATGCTATTAATAAGAAAGCATCAGATATTCACTTCGATCCTACGGAAGATTGTCTTAATGTCCGCATTAGAATAGATGGGGAACTTTTAGAATATGCAAAAGTACCAAACTTTGTTAAGAAGAACTTACTTACAAGAATTAAAATTATATCTGGTATGAATATTACTGAATCAAGGCTTCCTCAAGATGGTGCGATAAAAAGCTTATCTGATAAAGTTGATTTAGACTTGCGTG
>OGML01003300.1_pt1 | contig 10063 bp, 9 predicted proteins | sample 1572951 | NCBI WGS metagenome assembly OGML01 (sample SAMEA2581883, study PRJEB24529) | metagenome | biome: Human gut stool | place: China | collected 2011 | reverse complement strand
TACCTGACCGCTGTGGGAAAGGTTTGGCAGCTGACCGCCATTGACGCGGGCGAGCGTGTTCTGGGGCTTGGATTGAGCCTGCTCCTGCTGCATTTTGCGCCGCAGACTGTGTCCGGGGCCTGCTTTGCGCTGCTGGGTGGGGAGCTGCTGTCCTCCTGCGCGGCGGACGCGGCGCTTTACGCGCTTTACCGGCAGAGCTGGCGCGGTGTCCGGCAGACGGACGCGCCCGGGATGGCCCGGCGCGTAGGCGCTCTGGCAGCGCCGCTGGCGCTGAACGATCTGCTGCGCGCAGCGCTCCGGGCGCTGGAGCAGTTCCTCATCCCGTGGGGTCTGACGCGGGCCGGTGCGACGCGGCTGGGCGCGATGGCGGCATACGGGACGGTCATGGGCATGGTGTTTCCTGCGCTTATGCTGCCGTCGGCGTTTTTGTACGCGCTGGTCGATCTTCTGATCCCGGAGCTTGCCGCCTGCCGCGCACAGGGCCGCCGGGAGCGGCTTGCCTCCGTGACCGGGCAGTGTCTGCGGGCGGGGCTGCTGTTCGCTGGCTTTACGGCGGGTCTGCTGTATGCGCTGGCAGAGCCGCTTACGGCAATTTTGTATCAGAGCGAACAGGCCGGGCGGCTTCTGCGTGTGTTCGCGCCGCTGGCGTTGGTTTTATATCTGGACGCGTTGACGGATGGGATGCTGAAGGGTCTTTCCGAGCAGGTCGCAAATGTGCGCTATAACACGCTTACCTCGGCGCTGGACGCGGTGCTGCTCGTGCTGCTCTTGCCGCGCTGGGGGCTGGGCGGCTATATTTTCGCGTTCGCCGCGACGCATCTTCTGAACTTCACGCTGAGCCTGCGGCGGCTGCTGATCGTCACCGGCTGTCCGCTTCGACTGGGCGCGGCATTGGGCGTCGGGGCCTGCACCGGAGCCGGCGCGCTTGCGGCGCAGCTGCTGCCGGAGCTGGAAAGCGATCCGGCGGGGCTGCTGCTCCGCGCGGCGGTCTTTTCCGGTGTGTTTATTCTGGCTGCGTGTCTCAGCGGAACGGCGGAGCGCTGTCTGCCGCCGAGTTTGCGGGGGCTGCTGTATCTGCCGGAACGCAGCGAAAAAACGCAGGCGGTTCGTTGACTTTTTCACCGAAAAGTCCTACAATCAGAGTAAAATCTGAAACAAGGACGGGCTTTTCCATGATCTCTTTCCGCAATGATTATTCCGAGGGCGCGCACCCGCAGGTGCTCGCCGCACTTGAGAAAAATAACCTTGTCACGACCTGCGGCTACAGCATGGACGATTTCTGCGCCGAGGCGCGCGGCATCGTCCGTGCGCGCTTTTCCTGCCCGCAGGCGGACGTGCACTTTATGGTCGGCGGCACAATCGCCAACACGACGGTCATCGCCGCTGCGCTGCGCCCGTGGGAGGGCGTGATCGCCGCCGATACCGGCCACATCAACGTCCATGAGACGGGTGCGATCGAAGCCTCCGGCCACAAGGTCTGCGCCATTGAGGCGCCCGACGGTAAGCTGACGCCGGCGCTTGTGCGCGAGGTCATGCGCCGCCACTGCGACGGACAGGACGAGCATATGGTCCTGCCGCGCATGGTCTATATCTCCGACGCGACAGAACTTGGCACGATCTATACAAAATCGGAACTTTCTGCGCTGCACGACGTCTGCCAGGAGTATAGACTGTATCTGTTCCTGGACGGCGCACGCCTGCCCGCCGCGCTGGTCGCGGAGGGAAACGATCTGGCCCCGGCGGATTTTGCAAAGTACTGCGATGTTTTCTACATCGGCGGCACGAAAAACGGCCTGCTGTTCGGCGAAGCGCTTGTCATCACGAATGACAGCCTCAAGCCGCATTTCCGGAACATGATCAAGCAGCGCGGCGGGATGTTCGCCAAGGGCTTTTTGTTCGGGACGCAGTTTAAGGCGTATTTTAAAGACGATCTCTGGCTGTCCATGGTGCGCCACGCCGTCTCGCAGGCACAGCGAATTCAGGCAGCAGCCATCGAAAAGGGATATTCCCTCTATGCCGTCTCACCCACGAATCAGGTCTTCCTTGTCCTTTCCCATGCACAGATCGAGCGGCTGAAGCAGAACTTCGCGTTCGAGCTGAACGGGCGCGTGGATGAAGACCACGAGGCCGCGCGATTCGTCTGCTCCTGGGCGACAAAGCCCGAAGCGGTCGACGCACTGATCGCAGCGCTGTGATGGACAGGCTTTCCCATCCGTTTCCGCCGCTCTATGACGCGGATTCCCGGATTCTGATTTTGGGTTCGTTCCCCTCGGTCAAATCGCGCGAAGCCATGTTTTTCTACGGCCATCCGCAAAACCGCTTCTGGCGCGTCGTTTCGACCGTGCTGGGCTGCGATTGCCCGCGCACAATTGAGGAAAAGCAGCAGATGCTGCACGTGCACCACATCGCGCTCTGGGATGCCATTGCAAGCTGCGAAATAACCGGCTCAAGCGACAGCTCCATCCGTGAGGCTGTTCCGACCGACCTCACGCCGATTTTAAAGACCGCGCCCATCCGGCAGATCTTCTGCAACGGCGCGACCTCCTATCAGCTCTACTGCCGCCATCAGCAAAAGCTGACCGGCCGGGAGGCCGTCAAGCTTCCCTCCACCAGCCCCGCCAACGCCGCCTGGAGCATTGAGCGCCTCACGCAGGCCTGGTCAGTGATTCTGGACGCGCTGGACTGACGACACAAAAATTCGCCTCCCCTTGTCATAGCACTGCATGACAGGGAGAGGCAGATTTTTACGCGCCGCCGGCTTTCCCGGCGGGGATTGTCCTCAAATGAAGCCTGAAACGCATCTGGTTCGTGCAGAGAACGGCAGAAAATCGAATGGAGCTGTCAGGGACGGAGCAGACTTCGCGCCTACCGGCTGCATACGCGTTTCGCTTGGTATGCACGGAATAAAAATTAGCTAATTTTCGATTTTTTGTTCGCAAATTTCGGACAGATATGCTATACTGGGAGCAGAAGGAGGCGAGCGGATGCAGCGGCTGATTTTTCATGTGGATGTCAACAGCGCGTTTTTGTCGTGGGAAGCGGCGCGGCGCGCTGCGGCGGGGGAGGCAGATCTGCGGCTCATCCCGTCCGCCATCGGCGGCGACCGGGACAAGCGCACCGGCATTATTCTGGCAAAATCCATCCCCGCAAAGGCCTTCGGCGTTACGACCGGCGAGCCGGTCGGCATGGCGCTGCGCAAATGCCCGCAGCTGGTGCTGGCTCCGCCGGATTTCCGGCTGTATTCGAAAAACTCCAAAGCGTTCATCGCCGTCTGCCGCCGCTACGCGCCCGTTGTGGAGCAGGTTTCCATCGACGAATGCTTCCTCGACATGACCGGCACGGGGCTGCTCTATCCGGACCCGGTCGCCATCGCGCACACCATCAAAGATACGATCTTCTCCGAGCTGGGCTTCACGGTCAACGTCGGCATCGCGCCCAATAAGCTGCTGGCGAAAATGGCCAGCGACTTTGAAAAGCCGGATAAGGTACATACGCTTTTCGCGCATGAGATCCCGCAGAAGCTCTGGCCGCTGCCGGTCGGTTCGCTGTTTTCCGTCGGGCGCTCCACGGCGGAAAAGCTGACCGCCGCGCGCATCCGCACGATCGGCGATCTGGCGCAGGCGGACCTTGCGTATATCCAGCGGCTGACCGGCGTCAAGCTGGGAAAGCTCATTCATGACTATGCCAACGGCATCGACGATGCTCCGGTCCTTTCCGAGCCGGAGGCCGTCAAGGGCTATGGCAATTCTGTCACGCTCGAGCAGGACGTGACGACTCAGGCACAGGCCAACCAGATCCTGCTTGCCCTGTGCGACAGCGTTGCGTCCCGTATGCGCGCAGACTCCAGGCGCTGCGCCTGCGTGACCGTGACGATCCGCGGAAACGACTTTCGGAACCGGTCGCACCAGCGCCGCCTGCCGGAGCCGACGGATGTGACGGCGGAGCTGTACGCCATGTCCCGGACGCTGTTTTCCGAGCTTTGGGACGGCGTGACACCGCTGCGTCTGCTCGGCGTGACGCTGAATGATCTGTGCGGGGACGACGCCGTACAGCTGTCCCTGTTCCGCGACGAGAAAAAGGAACGCGCCCGCAAGCTTGACCAGACCGTCGATCAGCTGCGCGGCAAATTCGGCGTCACAGCGATCTCACGCGGCAGCGTCACGGACGCGTCCCGGCGCGTGGGCAGGAAATACAAGGCAGAGCTCGACCCTGGTCAAAAATAATCAGGCAGACAGGCAAATGCTTTTCAAAAACTCCGCCCAGAGCTCCGGAAACGTGCGGGCGGGGACGGCCTCCGGCGCGACGAGCGGAATTTCGGCAAGCAGCCGCTCTCCCACCGTGGCGGTCATTGTGCCGAGCCGCTGCCCGGCTTCGACAGGGGCCTGCACGGACTCGTCGACCGTAACCGCAGTCTGCACCTGCGAGGCCAGCGCCTTTTCGAGCAGAAGCGGCTCGCTGCGCTCCGGTACGGGCGTGATGGAATCCTGCCGTCCCAGCACGACCGGGACGGGCGGAATGCCGCCCTCCGGCTGCGGCGTGACGAGGGCGTAGCCGGAAAAGCCATAGTTGAGCAGCGCTTTGGCCGATTCGAACCGGTCGACCGACGTTTTGCAGTGCAGCACGACCGCGACCAGCTCCATGCCCCCGCGCTCGGCAGAGGCCGACAGGCAGTATCCGGCGGCGGAAGTATAGCCGGTCTTGAGGCCGGTCGTGCCGTCGTAGAAGCGGACAAGCTTGTTGGTATTGGACAGGCCAAACTGGCCGTTTCGCACGGTGTCCATCCAGATGGTCGTATACTCCTTGATCTCCTCGTGCTTCAAAAGCTCACAGGACATGAGGGCGATATCATAGGCCGTCGTCAGATGCGTGTCCGCGTCCGGCCCATCGTCCAGCCCGGTGCAGTTGACAAAATGCGTGTCCGTCATGCCAAGCTCGGCTGCGCGGTCGTTCATGCGCGAAACGAAGGCGGCCTCGCTGCCCGCCACGTGCTCGGCCAGTGCGCAGGCGCAGTCGTTCGCCGACGAGACGACGACGGATTTGAGCATCTCCCGGAGCGGCAGCTGCTCGTTTTCCTCAAGATAGATCTGGCTGCCGCCCTTGGCGGCTGCCGCGGCGGAGGTCGTGACGGTGTCGTCCCAGCCAATGGAACCGTTGTCCAGCGCCTCCAGAACCAGCAGCAGCGTCATGATCTTCGTGACGCTGGCCGGGCGGAGCTTTTCGTGCGCGTTTTCTTCATAGAGGATCTGCCCCGTGTCCTTCTCCATCAGGATGCACGACGGTGCGGGCAGCGCCAGATCCTCCGCCTGCGCCGTCAGGCCCAGTCCCACTGTGAAAACAAACGCAAGCGCGATGCAGAGCAGCTTCTTTTTCATAGAAAAACACCCTTCCGTTTCATTTGTACAAGCATATGAAACGAAAGGGTGCGATATCACTTTGTTTATGTTATGCGTCCGGGTCGCAGCGGAAATGTGCGATGTCCGCGAGAAAGGGGCCGTCGGCTGCGCGGTCCGGCAGCTCGACCGTAACGGGCGTCCGCAGCGGGAGCGCACAGAGGCTCAGGATGGATTTCGCGTCGAGCCGGGAATCCTTGTAATTGAAATGAACCGGGAAAGGCTGGCGGTTCGCAATCGTGGCAAACTGCGCGATCTCGTTCACGGAATGGAACATGATGGTAAACTCTCTCACGGAAAATCCTCCTGCAATGGACTGTACAATCGGCTCGAAATCCAGTATAATCATACTGAAAAAAGAAGAAATGCTGGGATTGGATTCTCTTTTATCCAGTATAATCGAAAACGGTATTTTATACTATCCACAAAAAATACAAACCTTTTTTGTGCATAATCTCTGATTTTGGTGGTTTTATGAAATTTGCTTGTTATACGCTCGGCTGTAAGGTCAACCAATATGAAACGCAGGCCATGGAGCAGCTGCTCATGCAGAGCGGCCATACGCTCGGCAGCTTTGACGAGATCTGCGACGGCTACATTATCAACACCTGTACCGTCACAGCCGTGTCCGATAAAAAGTCCCGCAACGCCATCCGGCGCGTGCGCAAGCTGAACCCCAACGCCGTGGTCGGCGTGTGCGGCTGCTATGCGCAGAGCAGCCCGGACGAGATCCGCAAGCTCGACGTAGACGTGCTGATCGGCACGGACGGGCGGGAGGCCTTTGTCCGGCATATGATCGGCGCTGCGCAGACGCGGCAGAAATGGGACTGCGTGGACGACGCGGGCGGCCCGCGTACCTTTGAGATCCTGCCCGCAGGCGGACTTGCCGCGCGCACAAGAGCGCTTTTGAAGGTCGAGGACGGCTGCAACAATTTCTGCACATACTGCATCATCCCCTACGCGCGGGGCCGGGTGCGCTCCATGCCGCTGAACGCGGCTGTGGAGCAGGCGAGGGGACTTGCCGCCGAGGGCTACCGCGAGATCGTGCTCACGGGCATCGAGGTCGCATCGTGGGGCCGCGATCTCAAAGACGGCAGCACGTTTTCCGATCTGGTCGAATCCGTCTGCCGCGCCGTGCCGCAGCTGCGCGTGCGCCTTGGCTCGCTCGAGCCGCGCGTGGTGGACGAGGACTTCTGCCGCCGCCTTGCCGCGTGCCCGAATTTCTGCCCGCAGTTCCACCTGAGCCTGCAGAGCGGCAGCGACGGCGTGCTGCGCCGCATGCACCGCCACTATGACACGGCGCGCTATCTGGAGAGCGTCCGCATGCTGCAAAAATGGTTCCCCGGCTGCGCCGTCACGACGGACCTGATCGTCGGCTTCCCCGGCGAGACGGAGGAGGAATTCGCCGAATCCCTCGCCTTTGCCCGCACCTGCGGCCTTGCCATGATCCACGTCTTCCCCTATTCCCGCCGCGCGGGAACGCCCGCTGCCTCTATGCCCGGCCAGCTCTCCCGCGCGGAGAAGGCTGACCGCTCCGCCCGTGCCGTCGCCGTTGCCGCGGAGCTGCACCGCGAATTCCTGACGGCCATGTGCGGCACGGAGCAGGACGTGCTCTTTGAGCAGATCGAGGACGGCTGGTTCACCGGCCACGCCCCGAACGGCATGAAGGTCTATGCCCGCGGCGAGGACCTGCATAACACCGTCCGCCGCGTCCGCATCGAGGGCCTGCAGGAAGAGGGCCTGCGGGGGGAGATTTTGTAAGGCTACCAAATATGTGTTGTAGGGTCGGGGACAGCCCAACCCGGCACAGCGCTGCCGACTGGCACAGGGCATCGTTAAAATGGAATTGGCCCCAAATTGTCATTGCGAGGAGGCCGGAGGCCGACGTGGCAATCTCGCAGTACACGGCCGCATCATGGGAAAATGATCGGCGAAACCGCAACTGCCTCCCCGAGATTGCACCCCAAGGGCACTTCCTCGCGCTTCGCGCTCAGGGCGCCGCGGCCCCTCCGGGGCCTCGCAATGACAAATCTGGAAGTCTCACGCCGCTGAATCGCTACTGCAATACCTGTAACTGCCTTAGGCGCTCTCTGAGCGCCGCTACAGACGCAATCGGTGCATACCATTTTATCGCCAGCCTGTACTAGTCAGCAGTGCGTCGCCGGGAGCGGCATGCCGCTCCCCTCATTTTTCATTTCCAAATAATTATCCCCGGATGCGGCGCATCCGGGGACGTTTTTGTATTCTCTTACAGCTCGCGGAGGGCATCGACGAAGGCGGTCTTGGAATTCGTCTTTTCGTCGCGCTGCTTCAGCACGCGGGCGGGCGCGCCCGCCACGACGGCATTCTCCGGCACGTCCTCCGTGACGACGGCTCCGGCCGCGACGACGGCATTTTTTCCGATATGGACGCCCTCGAGCACGACGGCATTCGCGCCGACGAGCACGCCATCCTCCACGATGACCGGTGTGGCGCTGGGCGGCTCGATGACGCCCGCCAGCACGGCTCCCGCACCGATATGGCAGTTTTTACCCACGGTGGCTCGGCCGCCGAGCACAGCGCCCATGTCGATCATGCTGCCCTCGCCGACGACGGCGCCAAGATTCAGGATCGCGCCCATCATAACGACGGCGTTCGCGCCGATCTCCGCGCCCTCGCGGATGATGGCGCCCGGCTCGACGCGCGCATGCAGGCCCTTGAGGTCCAGCATGGGGATGGCGGAGTTGCAGGCGCCGTTTTCCACATGCAGGCGGTCGATGTGCGCGGCCTGCGCCGTAAGCTGCGGACCGAGCGTTTTCCAGTCGCCGTAGAGGATATGCAGGCCGTTCCCGCCGGAAAAAACCTCCGCGCCGGGGAACTCGCAGGGCGCATTGGCCTGCAGCACCACGCGGACGGGCGTCTTCTTCTCCGACGTGCGGATGAGTTCAATGAGTTCCGTTGCTTCCATGAAACTGCTCCTTTCAGCGGACGGAGCGCTTGCGGCGGATCATCTCGCGCCAGTCCAGGTCACCGCGCTGCAGGCCGAGGATGAGCATCTCCGCCGTGGCGAGGTTCGTGGCCATGGGCACATTGTGCGCGTCGCACAGGTGCAGCGTCTGCACGACCTGCTGATCCTCCCAGGGGTCGCTGTTATTCGGATCGGTGAACAGCAGCACCAGATCGATCTCGTTATAGGCGATCCGGGCGTCGACTTGCTGGTGACCGCCCTGATTGTGGGAAAGGTACAGCGTCACGGGCAGGCCGGTCGCCTCCGCGACAAGGCGGCCCGTTGTGGCCGTGGCGGAGAGGTTGTGCTTGCTCAGCACGCTCTTATAAGCCGTACAGAACTGGACCATCAGTTCCTTTTTCTTGTCATGCGCCATCAGCGTAATATTCATAAGATCACCTCATCTTCAAAATCGCATCAAGGGCATTGGCTCACCGCGCAGGCGGCGGGAGATGCGCAGGCAGGCCTCAGCGGCACCGCCGGAGGAATTCAGGATCAGCGCCTTGCCCGCTGCGGCAGAAAGCACGACGGCCGGGTCCTCCGGCACAAGGCCGAGCAGCGGCAGGCCGGTCTGGTCCATCATGTCGTCCACCGTCAGGTTCATGCGCGAAAACAGGCGCGGCTGCACGCGGTTGACCACAAGCTGCAGCAGCTCGTGCCCCTCGAGCGCAAGGGCGTCTGCCGCGCAGGCGGCATCCCGCAGGGAGGCGGGATCCGGCGTGGCGGCGACGATGCAGCGGTCGGCAAACTGCGTGGCAAGTCGGAAGCTCGTGCCGATCCCGGCGGCCGCGTCGATCAGGACCCAGTCGAAGGCCTCGCGGGCCTCGCGCAGCAACGCACCGAAGCGCTGCTGCTCCACGAGAGCGTCCTGCTCGCGCACCGGGGCCGTCAGCAGGAACAGGCCCGGCAGGGCCGGATGCTCCGCGGCGTCGGACAGCTTGCAGAAGCCCTGCGTCACGTCCGTGAACGCGACAGCGGGCTGCTCGGCCATGCCGAGCGCGATGTCGAGATTCCGCAGGCCGATGTCGGCATCGATGCACAGGACGCGCTTGCCCTCGGCGGCAAGACAGGCCGCGATCCCGGCGCAGAGCGTCGTTTTTCCCGTGCCGCCCTTGCCGGAAATGACGGAAACCGTTACACCCATGTGCATGCCGCCTCCTTTGGAGTTTTCTTCCTGTAGTATAGCCGATTCTCAGCACAATTTCAACAAAGATTTTTGCCGCAATCATGTTTTTCCATACGCATCGCTCTATTTTCCGGCATGGCATCCGGTTTTTTGCCCGCGCGTAAGAAATTCCGGGCGATATTTGCCGTGCCCACTTGCGCGGCGCGAAAAAAAACATTATAATGAAAGCACACCGTCGGGTAAAACCGACAAATTTTTGTTTGAAACGGAGAGGCTATTTATGAAAAAGATCCTCGCATGCATTTTGGCAGTGGCTCTGCTGACGTGTGTCTTTGCCGCCTGCGGCAAGACGGAAGACAAGGGGGACTCCTCCTCCGACCTGAAGCTCGCGCTCGTCGTGGCCGGTACGTTCGGCGACCGTTCGTTCTACGACTCGTCCAAGGAAGGCGCAGACCGTCTGGCCAAGGACTTCGGCGTGCAGGTCAGCACCATCGAGTGCAACAACGAAAACCACGCAACGCAGATGAAGAACGCCGCCGATCAGGCAGACGTCGTCGTGTG
>OGML01003298.1_pt1 | contig 10065 bp, 6 predicted proteins | sample 1572951 | NCBI WGS metagenome assembly OGML01 (sample SAMEA2581883, study PRJEB24529) | metagenome | biome: Human gut stool | place: China | collected 2011 | reverse complement strand
GATGGCGAAGAAGTCGAGCAGGGCGTCGGTGACGAGGTTGGCGATGGGAGAGTTCTGACCGCGGACGAGCTGCGTGGACCATTCAAGGTTCTGCGCGCTGTAGCCGACGACCTTCTCCAGCGAGGCGGCGACCTCGTCGTTATAGCTGTCGACAAGGGCCTTGACGGTGGGATCTTCGGCGTAGGCATCCGTCAGGAAGATCTGACTGTAGATAACGCCGGTCATCTTGCCGTTCAACACGACGACGTTGATCTGATTCAGGGCTTCGCCATGCTTGCTGGGGTTGATGAGGTACTGCGTGCCGTTGATGATGGTCGGGCGGCCTGCGATGTCGTTGCCGCCGCCGATGGAGATGTCAACGGCGGGATTATCGGTGATGAGCTGCGTGTTCTTGCTGTGCACATGGGACAGCGCGATGACGACATCGCAGGACTCCTCGTTCTTCAGGCGGCTGACAAGCGTCTTGGCCGTGGTCAGATCGTCGTCCCACTCGATGTCATAGGTGTTGCTGTAGAGCGTCGTGGCAGCGCTCTGGTCGTCCGTCACGCCGAAGATGCCGAACTTCAGACCGGCAGCTTCCTTTGTGATGTAGTCGCCGAAGGGATATTCCTTCTCGCCCGCGTAGGCCTTGCCTTCCTTGAACTTCGTATTGGCGGAGAGCATGGCATACTGTGCGCGGTCGCGCAGGCGGAGCAGGTTTTCCAGAGAGTAGTCAAAGTCGTGGTTGCCGAGCACGGTGGCATCGAGGCCGAGAGCACTCAGGGCGTCGACGGAGACATTGCCCATGGAGACGTTGGCCAGCGTGGTGTTGTAGGGGGAGTCGCCGCCGTCGACGTAGATCACATGATCCTCGCCGAGTCTGGCCTCGACCTCATTCATGACGGTCTTGATGCGGGCTACGGAGCCGATCTCGAACTTGCCGTCGCTGGAGGTGTAGGGGATGTAGTTGCCGTGGATGTCGGCCGTGGCGAACACGGAGACGACCTGCATGTCCTGCAGGAAGGCGAACAGCGTCTCAACCTGCGTGGCTGTGATCGGCTCATCTGTGAGGTCGGAGGCCTTCAGCAGGCCTGCGTCGATGGCTTTCTGCAGATGATCGATCTTCAGATCGGCACCGTAGAGCGCCTTGGCAACGGCCGTGGCCATTTCACGCACGGTGATGGGCGCATCCGGGCGGAAGCTGAGATGATCGTCGGCCAGGGAGAGGAGCTGCGCGTTGATAACGGCCTCGATCTTCGGGGCGGTGGGCAGGTCGACGCAGTCCTTGGCGGCGGCGATGACGTTTGCCGCGGTAATGGCGTCGGAGCTTGCGGAATAGCCCATTTCCTTGGGGGTGGTTTCATAGCCCTCGATCCGGCTCGCATGGATATCGGCCAGACCGAAGGTCTCTGCCAGATACACGGCCGCGTCGGCGCGCGTATAGGGCGTTTCTGCCAGTGCCGAGGCCGGGAGCAACGCGAGCACGAGCATCAGGACGAGAAGTGCGGACAGAACTCTTTTCACAGGGTTACCTCCATCTTTTCCAATATTCGGGTGGGCGGACCGCGCCGTTTCGGGCGCGTAAAAAAGCGTATCATATTTTCAGGAAAAATGCAAGAAAATGCTGCAAATTTGCTAAATATTTTTTGAATTTTATATAGTTTTTACAAAATATAATGAGAAGCTTCCGGATTTGTCATTGCGAGGAGGCCAAGGGCCGATGTGGTGATCCCGGCAGGGGGGCTGCCAAAATGGACAAGGGCATCGCCGACCGTGCGTGCTTACAGATTTGACTGTAGCGGCGCTCAGCGAGCGCCATGGGCAGCTGCAGGTTTTGCGGCACTCTGCCGACCGCACACGCCTTGTAGGGGAGCGGCATGCCGCTCCCGGCAGTGTACTCCCGATTCGTACTGGCTGCCGTTAAAATGGTATACACCAATTGCGTCTGTAGCGGCGCTCAGTGAGCGCCTTGTGCACTTACAAATCATGCAGCGCAAATTCATTGGCATGAGACTTCCGAGTTTGTCATTGCGAGGCCCCGAAGGGGCCGTGGCAATCTCAAGCAACCGCTTACGTTTTCGCCGGGGCCTCCCTGTTATCCAATTGTGTACTGCGAGATTGCCACGTCGCTTCGCTCCTCGCAATGACACATCAAGAAGCATGACGCAGGGAACGGTGCGCTGCACAGAAATGGCCGTCCTATTGCCGCTTCGCTGACGGGCGAGGCATGCCTCGCCCCTGCGATTTGCACTGCATTCCATAACAAAAAACTGCCGCACCCCGTGGGGTGCGGCAGCGGAGCGTATTTCTTACTTGCTGAGAGCCAGATAACGGCAGGCGACAGCGGCAGCCTGGCAGCGGAGCGCCGTGGCGGTCGGGTCAAGGTAGTTGACCTTGTCGTCGTGCGTGGAGCCGTTGACGATCTCGGTGGAGACAGCCCAGTTCATGGCGTCCTTCGCCCAGTCGGCGACGGAGGCGGCATCCGGGAAGGAGGCCAGCTTGTCTTCCTCGACCTTTTCGGCCTTGGCCAGACGGTAGAGCATCGTGGCCATTTCCTGACGGGTGATGTTGTCGTTCGGGGCGAACGTGCCGTCGCCCATGCCGTTGACGACACCGGCCTCGGTGGCCCAGACGACGGCGTTATAGTACCAGTCGCCGGTCTTGACGTCGGAGTAGGTGCTCTCGGCCTCGGCCGCGGGCGTACCGGCGATGCGGTAGAGCATCGTGGCGAACTCAGCGCGGGTCAGCGTGCCCTGCGGCTCAAACGTCGTCTCGGTCATGCCGTTGACGATGCCGGAGGCAGCCAGCTCCAGAACGACATCATGGAACCAGTCTTCCTCGGTGACGTCCGTGAACTTGTTCTCAAAGGGAACGTTTGTGATCTTCCACTCGGAGGTGATAACGGGATCGATGGTGCCCTGCTCCGTGATGTAGTCAGCCAGCAGGTTGCGGGCCTGGCCCTTGTCCTCGCCCTGGATCATGTCATACTGGGTGGAGTAGATGACGCGGCTCTCGTCGTTCGGGACGAAGTTGCAGCCGTGCTCGTTGATGTACTGGATGAAGTTGCCGCCGCCGTTGAAGCGGTAGTTGTTGATGACGACGGTGAAGGTATCGGTGTCCTGCACGGCCTTGCCGTTGTAGGTCATGTTCTCGATGCGGTGGCCGGAGGGAGCCGCAGCGTTGATCTCATAGGAGAAGCCCTCGCCGGAGATAACGTCGTAGTACGTCAGGCCGCCCTGGATGCTGAAGGTGCCGTCCTCGTTGGCCCTAACCTTGGAGGCGGAGTACTCGAGCCAGGTGCGGACTTCCTTGCCGCTCATGGTGATCTGGTAGAACCAGTTCTCATAGCGGTACAGGCGGAACATGTCGCCGAGCTTGATGTCACCCTTCGGGATGAGGTTCTCGGCATTGCCGGAGGTCAGCGGAGCGGTGATGGACAGCTGAGCGGGCTTATCGTCGGTCTTGTCGTCGGGGGTGTTCTTGCCGGTGCGGTCATAAGCGCCCCAGATCTGGACCTTGTTCACGAGGTCGACGAAGGCGGACGGCGCAGTGCCGAGGCCAGAGGCGGTGAAGTTGTCGCTTGCGGTGCCGATGGGCTTGAGCATGTACTCGTTCCACGTTGCATCCTCATAGGGCTGCAGAGCGGCGGTCAGCTCGGGCTCCGGCTCATAGAGGGGCTTCGTGGTGCGGCCCTCGCGGACGGTCATGGGAGCATTGGCGGCTTCGACCGTGTAGGTCTTCGTGGCCTTGTTGTAGGTGAACAGCGCGCGGCCGACAACACCAGCCTTCGTGCCCGGGGAGATGACGGGGATCTCCTTGCCGTCGGTGTTGGCAATCTTCGTCACACCGTTGCGATGCTCGTGGCCGGAGAACACAAGGTCGATGGAGTTCGTGGTGGAGACGAGCTCACGGATGAAGTCGGACTTCTCGGGGTCGCCGTCGATGCCGCTGTGGCTGACGAGGACAATGAGGTCGGCCTTGGCCTTCATCTCGGCTTCGTAGTGCTTGTAGGTCTCCACAACGCCTGCGAAGTAGATGCCCTTCCAGTTCTCGGGGACATCCCAGTTTGCAATGTTGGGGTTGCCGATGCCCATGACAGCGACCTTGACGCCGTCATATTCCTTGATGACATAGGGAGCGTAGCCGTTCCAGGTCTTCCAGTCGCGGGTCTTGTCGTTGTTCGTGTTGGCGTCGAGGTAGTTCGCCATGGAAACACCGACCTTGGACTCGGTCTCGGTGGACTCAGAGGTGAGATAGTTCAGCTGGCGCTGGAGAATATCCATGCCGTAGTTGAACTCGTGGTTGCCGACGACCCACATATCATAGTCCATCATACGCATGACCTTCATGGCGGGATCGTCCACGTCCTTCTTCATGAAGGCGTAGTAGTACGTCAGCGGCGTGCCCTGGATGGTGTCGCCGGAGTCGCTGAGGAATACGTTCTTGTATTCCGCACGCTGCTCCTTGACATAGGTGGCGACGCGGGTCATGCCCTGATAATGGGTGCCGGACAGGCTTGCATCCTGCGTGTAGTCCGTTGCAAACTGCTGACCATGGACGTCGGAGGTGTCGAGGAAGAGGATCTGAACCTCATTCTCATCAGCCGCGAAAACGGCCGGCACCAGCGCCGTGACAAGGCACAGCACAAGCAGCAGAGACACGATGCGAGAAAGTGCTTTCTTCATGGAAATACTCTCCTTTTCGTTTTTACACCGGAATACCGGTGCATCTGAGAATACTATACTCCATGCGGGGGGAAATGTCCATAGGGTCCGGAAAAATCAGCAAATTGCCAAAAAACGGCCGAGAATGAATGGAAATAATGTAAGATGAAATTCATGCATGGAGCATTGTCCGCTCCGCAGAGACGGCTGAACGGAATATGACATGAGATGAAACAAAGAGCTCTGCCGCAGGGGATGCCCGCGGCAGAGCTTTTCAAAGCGGAATTATTCGGCGGAGATCAGATAGTAATAAACGGGCTGGCCGCCGTCGATGAGCGTAACCTCACATTCCGGGCAGACCTCGCGGAACAGCGCAGCCGTCTCCTCGGCCTGGCCGGCGGGCAGATCGGCGCCCGCATAGACCGTGACGAACTCGTGGCCCTCCTCATGGACCTTTTCGGCCATGCTGCGGAGCAGGCCCTTCAGGTCGGCGCTGCTGCCGAACAGAGAGCTGCCCCACAGGGCGAGGTACTCGCCTGCGTGGATGTTATGCCCGTCGATATCGGAGTCGCGCGCGGCATAGGTGATCTGCATCGTGGTCACACCGGCCATGGCGTCCGTCATGGCGGAGAGATTGTCCTCCGCCGAGGCGTCCGGATCAAAGACCAGCATGGCGGAGACGCCCTGCGGCACGGTCTTCGAGGGAACGACGACGACTTTTTTCTCCGTCAGATCCACCGTCTGCTCGGCCGCCATGATGATGTTCTTGTTGTTCGGGAAGACGAACACGACCTCGGCGGGTGTGGCGTTAATCTTCTCGAGAATATCCTGCGTCGAGGGGTTCATGGTCTGACCGCCCTCGATGATCTGGTCGGCGCCCAGTTCCCGGAACACGCCTGCAAGCCCCTTGCCTGCGCACACGGCGACCATGCCGAAGTGCTTTTCCGGCGCGGCGACGGTCTCTTTGGCCTCGAGCTCCTGCTCGATCTTTTCAAGATCGTCCGTGCTGCGGGCGGCGCGGCCTGCGGCAAGATCGTCGTGCTGCATCTGCATGTTCTCGATCTTGGCAAGCTCGAGCGTGCCGTATTTCTGCGACTCTGTCAGGGCCTCGCCGGGGATGTTCGTGTGGACGTGGACCTTGAAGGATTCGTCGTCCTCGCCGATGACGATGCTGTCGCCGATGGTGTCAAGGTAGGCGCGCAGCGGGGAAAGGTCAATGTCCTCGTGCGCCTTGCGCATGATATACACCGTGTCGAAGGCAAAGGTGATCTCGCCGGTGTCGAACTCGGTGAAATCGGCCTGCTCGCGAACCTCCTGCGGCCGCTCACCGGCCTCGGGCGCTTCAATTTCCACGCCGCGGTGGACGGAAAGCATGGCTTCGAGCACATACAGCCAGCCCTTGCCGCCTGCGTCCACGACGCCCGCCTTCTGCAGGACGGGGTTCTGGTTCACGGTCTGCGCCAGCGCCTCCGCGGCGGAGCGGACCGTCGCCTCGAGAACGGCCTCGCAGTCCGCGCCGCTGTCGGCCGTTTCCATGGCCGTGTCGGCGGAGACGCGGGCCACGGTCAGGATCGTGCCCTCCGTGGGCTTCATCACGGCCTTGTAGGCCGCTTCGACGCCGCCGCGCAGGGCCATCGCCAGCTGCTCGCCCGTGCAGGCCTCCACGCCCTTCAGGGCCTTGGAGAAGCCGCGGAACAGCAGCGAGAGGATGACGCCGGAGTTGCCCCGGGCCCCCTGAAGCAGAGCGGAGGCGGTGACGGAGGATGCCTGCCCCACGGAGGCGGGAGCAGCCTTGCGCAGCGCCTCGGCAGCGGTGGCGATGGTCATGGACATATTGGTGCCCGTGTCACCGTCCGGCACGGGGAATACATTTAAATCGTTGATGGCCTGCTTCTGGGCCGTGATAGCGGCGGCCCCGTGCAGGATCATCTGCTTGAAAAGCGCGCCGGTGATTTCTTTACTCATTCTTCTGCTGTCCTCCTCACAGGATCATGGAATCTACGAACACATCCACAGCGCGGACCTCCGCACCGGTGTTCTTATTCACCACGTAGCGTACCTCGTTCATGATGGAGCGGCACACTGCGGGAATGTTGACGCCGTTTTCCACGATGATGTGGAGCTCAATAGAAATGGATTCGTCCTCGTTATAGATCACGTTGACGCCCTTGCTCATGGCCTCCCGCCGCAGCAGATGGACCAGACCGTCCGTCATGGAGCGGTAGGCCATGCCCTTCACACCGAAGCAGTTGGTGGCAGCCATGCCGGTAATGTTGGAAAAAACAGCGCTGGAGACGGAGATCTCGCCCTGTTCCGAATGAAATTTCAGCATAGGATAACCTTCCTTTCCGCTGCTCCGACGCAGAGCGCACTTCCGGAGCATAATTATCAGGCTATTATTATATATGATTTCTTTCAAAAGTACAAGATAAAAAAGGAAACTGCCTTATTTCCGTAGAAAAGTCCAAAGCGCCTGCCATTTCCGGCAGACGCTTTGCGGCTTATTTCAGAGTTTCACTGTTGTTCAGCACCGGGGCGCTGTAAAGGAACAGCACATCCTGATCGGTGAAGGTCAGGTACTTTCCCATCTGGCTGCTGGGAAGGTAGCGGATGTCCGCCAGCGTCACCTTGACATAGCCGGGGACCAGCAGAGGGGCCAGAGAACTGCCGAAGGAGTCCCGGAAGATCACCAGTTCCCGGTCTGTATCCGCATTGGGATTTTCGATGGTCAGCAGCGACACGGACCCGGAGAGGAACAGCTCGTAGGGGTCCTTGCCGGCACCTTTTGCCAGATCATAAATAGGCCCGGTCTTGCCGGTCTCGTAATTGTACACCGTGCAGGCGTCCAGAAGGTCGCTGGTGAGGTAAGTCAGATGGTCTGGCTCCATAGGCAGGGCGGCGTAGCCGTAATACACACCGTAATATGGCCGGTCCAGTGTCCATTCTGTATAGCGGTTGTCAGGCAGCGCGACGCCCATGGCGGCGGCCAGCGTATCCGCTGTGGTCAGCAGATTTTCCTGCCGCCAGTGGGAATCGGTGCGGTAGTAGTCATCTGCGGTCAGCGTGCCGAACAGGTCGATATACCGCATCAGATCGTCCTTTTCAGCCGCCATAGCCTCCAAGAGCAGAACAGTAGCCCGGGCATCGTCCACCGCCCGGTGACTGTTTTCCGCCTCCGTCAGACCGTAGGCTTCGATGGCGTTGCACAGCTTGTGGGGATAGTCCCGCCGGTCCCGGTACACTGTCAAAGCATCCAAAAATCGGGGCTTTCGCAAAACGGACACCAACCCCAAGGGTTTCAGCAAATAGTAGAGGAAATTCAGGTCGAACTGGGCATTGTAGGCCACCAACAGAGGATGCTCTGCCCCCTCTAACAATCGGCAGAAGCCCTCCGCCGCCGTGCGGTCATCCACGCCTTCCCGGTTCAGTTGCTCATCTGTGATGCCGGTAAGCTCCGTAATGAAAGGCGGCAGCATCTGTCCTGCCGGAAGGCGGACAAGGGCGTTGAAATTCCCCCGCTCCGCGCCGTTTTCCAGCGCCACAGCGCCGATCTCAATGATCCGGTCCCGGCCGAACTCAATTCCGGTAGTTTCCGTATCGAACACCACCAGCCGGTCAAAATTCTTCCAAAGTTCCATTATGCCTCCCAATTCTCCCCGGTGGCGTAGTCGATCTTCACGCCGGGCTGTACGTTGTAGCAATAGACATGAAAGCAGACGCCCCGACCCTGATCTTCCACGGAATATGCCTCCATCTCCACGCCCCGGGCTACCAGTTCTGTGCCTGTAAAGGCGGGGGTCACCCGGTAGAGCACATGATTCCCGGTGGAGGCCACATAGTCCGCCACCTGATTTTCAAAGGGCAGCATCCCCTCCACGTTCATATACCGGGTGCCGGTGATGAGATTTTTTTCGTTGGCGTTTTCGCCGGTAAGCTGAAAGCCGATGAGGTGGCAGCGGTTATAGAGGTTCCCGCCGTCCACAAAATCATATTGGTTCTGCACCCAGCCGGTGGGCTTCACCTTGCTGATGCTCTCCCGCTCCTCTGTGGGCATCAGGTCCACGCCGACGCAGGCCTCTGTGACACCGCAGCGGCCCAGACTGTCCAGCTCGCTGTAATACTCATAGGAACCGGTGGTGTATTCCTCCTCCGTAAAGGAGGGCTGATTCCGGTCGATGACGGCGTAAGCGCTGGTGCCGTCATAGTCCGGGATATTCGATAGGTCATAGCTGGGGGCCAGCATTTGCCGGGCCAGACCGACGAGCATCGTCAGGACGATGACTGCCAGGGCCTCCTTCCGGCCGGGTTTTCGAGTTGTACGCCGTTTCTTTGCCATTTTGTTTCTCCTTTGGGTCCCGCGAAATTTTCACTGCCACATCATAACAGCTTTCGCCGGGTTTCGCAACCGGGTATGAAGGGGGTTCCCTCCGGGCAGACTAATGAAAATCCATTCTCAGGAGGAACGTCATGCGCAAACGTCTGCAAATTTTCTGTCTTCTGCTTCTGCCCTGTCTGACGCTGATGGGGATCCTTGGCCGCGGCTCCCCCGCCGCCCTGTCCGCGTCCAGCGATGCCGCCATCCCCGCCTCCGCCGATAACTGGGGACTGTCCTTCCCTGCGGAGCACGAAACCCCCATCGGCAATGCCACAGCGGACTTTCTCACCCAGTATGACGCCTGGTATGTGGGGGACACCAGCCAAAAGGTCATTTATCTCACCTTTGACTGCGGCTACGAAAACGGCAACACCGGGGCCATTTTAGACGCGCTGAAAAAGCACAGCGCTCCGGCGGCTTTCTTCGTGGTGGGCCACATGATCGAATCTGCCCCGGACATCGTCCGCCGGATGGCGGCGGAAGGGCATATCGTAGGCAACCACACCTACCATCACCCGGATATGTCCGCCATTTCCGACAAGGCCAGCTTCCAAAAGGAGCTGGATTCTCTGGCGGCGCTGTATCAGGAGACCACCGGACAGGAATTGTCCCACTTCTACCGGCCCCCGCAGGGGAAATACAGTGAGCAAAACCTGAAACTGGCTCAGGAACTGGGCTACCAGACAGTGTTCTGGAGCCTTGCCTACGTGGATTGGTATGCCGACAACCAGCCCACAGCGGAGCAGGCCTACGCCAAGCTGCTGCCCCGCATCCACAACGGAGCCATCGTGCTGCTGCACTCCACCTCCTCCACCAACGCCGCCATTCTGGACGATCTGCTGTCGAAGTGGGAGGACATGGGCTACCGCTTCGCCCCCCTGACGGAGCTTTCCGCCCCGGCCAAGCCCTGACCAGCTGCCCCGCCGTTTCTAAAAAATTCCACTGCCCAAAATAACGCTGGAGACTGTCGATAAAGTGGTTAATTCTCAGTGATGGTAAGGAAGGGTGTGCGCGGGAAACCCAAGAAGGGTGTCCTGCGCCATTGAA
>OGML01003276.1_pt1 | contig 10131 bp, 8 predicted proteins | sample 1572951 | NCBI WGS metagenome assembly OGML01 (sample SAMEA2581883, study PRJEB24529) | metagenome | biome: Human gut stool | place: China | collected 2011 | reverse complement strand
CGCAGTCGTGGCGGTCACGACTGCCTGATAATACGGAGTTCCGAAATCGTTCTTCTCTACGATCGGCGTTGTCGTTTCTTCGCCGCCGTTGATCGTATAAGTCAGAGTGCCTTCACCGAGTTCGTAGTTTTCCATTGCATCCAGCGTGATTGCAAAGGTGTAGGTCGTATCAGGCTTAAACTTACCGCTATTGGTGGGCTTATCCGTGACTTCCGGACCTTCGTAGCAATTGACGCCATTGCTAATCAAGCCAGCTGTGTCCTTCGGCTCAATCTTCAAATCCCAGTGGATATCATTTCCCTTGGCAAAGCCGGTGATCGCCACCTTGGGATTGGTGATTTTCTTCGGGATGATGGTGAAGGTTGCTTCGGGGGCAGATGCGCCCTCTGCGAGTTTGCAGTTAGTGCCATCCGGGGTAGCTACAACGGTGTATATACCGACGTTTGCGGGATTCTCGGCAGAGACAGTCAGCTTGTTGCCATCGATTGCAAGGCCGTCGCCGGTGTAATCCTTAATCGTAAAGGTAACAAAGTCGGTGAGATCCTTGTCAGATGCGGATTTTGCACTCAGCGTGAGTTCTTTGCCGCTGGCATACTCAGCCTCAGTCTCGTCGATAGAGACGGAAGCGAGGGTGGGAGTTGCGCCCTTAATCGCGAGGTCATATTTTGCTTCTGAATAGTCGCAATCAATATAAGCTGTTCTAGTTCCATCCGGGTCGACCAATGCTTCAATAATGGTCTCCGCCTCTGTATTTATTGCGAATTCATAGCTGCCTGTTTCAGCTGTGGACTTGACTTGAAACAAAAAACTTGCAATGTGCGCCGTTGCATTTGCATCGACGTATATCCAGCCAGATGTCATCAAGCCAATCTGAACAGTACCCTCAGACGTTATTGCAGATTCAACGCTTCCAGAAAATCCAGCCGGAGCAATACCGTAGCCAACTCTCCCCGAACTTGAATTGAACCTATACGGTACAACAGCGTCGGGATCATAATTTACACTCAACTGAACGCCCTGAATATACCGTTCAGCTGCGCCATTCTCCAGATTCACTTTCACAAGGAAATAGCTATCCGCTGTATACTCATGTCCCTCGCCAGTGATTTCTGTCATGGTCTTGTTCTCTATCGTTACTGGAACGACGCTGAGCGAGATCGACGCTTCCTTCTCTGCCGCAGAAACCGGAACTGCGGTCACTGTGACCAGCATCAAAATCGCTAATACAAGCGAAATTACTCTTTTCATTTCTGTTGTCTCCCTTTTAGTCAATCAAAAAGATGAAATAGAACCAACTGCGTATTTTAGAATCAGCAACGCATCACTTACATTAACGGCGCCATCCGAATTAACATCCGCAGTTATTTTCTCAATTTCTGTCGGCGATTCAATCGACCCTACTGCGATTTTCAGCGCGAGAAGGGCGTCGCTGACATTGATGGTGCCTTCGCCAGTCACATCACCCAGCATATATCCCGGATTTTTGCCGTACTTAAACGACGCAACTACCTTGAGTTTCTCGTAAGTCGTGCTGACGTAGATGTAATAGGTGCCTTCCTTCAGCTGCTTGGGTTTCAGCGTGAATTTTGCCGCGCCGTTTACCACTTTCAGCTGGTCGATGTACTGAATGTTGCTTTCTGTGGGGACGGGGTCGCTGCCCGCGAGGAGCAGGACGAGGGAATATTGGCCGGTCAGGCCGGTGCAGTCCAGCTCGAACGTGTCGGCGTTCGCGTAGAAGCCGCCGTCCGATTCGACGCCCACGACCTTCAGGCCGCCCGTCAGATTATACGCGCCCTGCTTTTCCGCGTCTTCCGCGAATGCAGCAGCGGTGAGCATTGTCAGCGTCAGCACTGCGAGCAGCAGCGCAAGGATTCTTCTTTTCATGCCGCCTCCTCCATTGTCATAAATTTATCTGCATACCGCAGCAGGATCGCCGCGATCTGTGCGCGGGACGCGTTGGCCTCCGGCGCGATGCGGCTGCCGCCGACGCCGGAAACAAGCTCGTGGTAGACCGCCCACCAGGTCGCGTCCTTCGCCCAGGAGGCGATGGTCGTGCTGTCGGCGAAGGTCTGCTCATAGATGCCGGTCAGCGTCAGCTCTGTGCCGCTCTGCCCGCCGTTCAGGCGGAAGAGGATGGCCATGGCCTGCTGGCGCGTGATGGGGGCGTCGGGGCCGAAGCGGGTGCCGGACAGGCCGTTCACATAGCCTTTTTCTACGGCCCAGCTCAGTGCGTCCTGATACCAGTCCGCGCTGGCGTCTGCAAACGAGGCCGCCTTGGCCGCAGCGGGCTTGCCGCACATGCGCCAGAGCATGAGGACGAACTGTGCGCGGGTCACGGCGGTATCGGGACGGAAGGTACCGTTGGAATAGCCGGTGACGAGGCCCATTTCCGCCGCCCGTTCGACCGAGGCGAAGGCCCAGTGCGCACTGGTCACGTCGCGGAAGGAGCCGGTTCTGACTTCTTCCTGCGCGGCGTCTGCGGGCTGCTCCTCTTCGGACTTTTTATCGTCTTCGGATTTCTTATCGTTGTCAGACTTCTTATCGTCCGCGCCCGGCTTTTCGGCGTCAGAGCCGGAACCGCTGCCGCTGTCGGAGCCGCTGCCCTGCGCGATCAGCGCCGGGAGCGAATAGGAAAGCGAGAGCGCCTTGCCGTCAATGTCAGAAAGGAGCGCATCGGCGAGGGTCAGCTTCGCGTCGCCCGCCGCCTTGACGCGGAAGGTAAACACGGCGAGGCTGCCATCGGTCTTGACGGCGGTGGTGGTCGCCGCTGCGAGGATCGCGCCGACGCCGCCGCGCGTTGCGTACGGGTTGCTCGCGGCGAGCATACCGGCAACGAGCGCGCCGTTTTCAATGCCCGTGCATTCGACAACGGAATCGTCGTAGCCCAGACTGAGCTGCACGGCGGCAAGGCCTGTGTTGCCGGTCAGCTCCGCCGTGACGGTAAAGGTCTGTCCAACGTCCGGCAGCTTGTCCGGGGCTGTGAGCTTGAGCGTCGTGCCTGCCGCGCAGGCAAGCGGCGTCAGCAGCTGCACCGCCAGCAGCAGTGCGATGCCTATGGCCAATATTCGGTTGCGTTTCATTCTTCGCATTCCTCCTCATCTCGGTCGGACGTACAATCGGGGTGAAATTGTAACAGGGTGCTGCAAGAGTCTACACTACCCCTAGTATTCGTAGAATAATTATATACGAACTGTGCCGCAATTGCAAGATGCTGGCTGCTTTATTTGTGGGGAATTTGGAGAAAAAAATTTTTCCGGATGGGCGGCGATGCTGTGAAGCTTCAACAATTCGCGGCTGCTCCCCGCCCTCATCCGGCCCTCCGGGCCACCTTCACCGGCGGGGAAGGCTTTGGGTGCGTGCGGATTCGCCGGACTGTCGGCGGTTTAACCGGGAATTGATTTGGATTTAAGATTCTGCGGGAAATATCACGAAGATTTAACGTAATTCTGGACGCGCATTTGACATTCTCTTTCTATATTTATATCAGATAAAACGAATTTGGAAAGAGGTCTGTGCGGATATGACGATTTTTAACTTTTTAACATTGCTCGGCTCGCTGAGTTTGTTCCTGTTCGGCATGAGTGTGATGGGCACGGCGCTGGAAAAGCGCGCGGGCGGGTCCTTGAAGGCCATTCTGGCGAAGCTGACGAACGGGAACTTTTCCGGGCTTCTGACGGGGCTTGCCGTTACGGCGGTCATTCAGTCGTCCTCGGCTACGACGGTCATGGTCGTGGGCTTTGTCAATTCGGGGCTTTTGAGCCTCAAGCAGTCCATTCCTGTTATCATGGGCGCGAATATCGGCACGACTGTGACAGCGTGGCTGCTGTCGCTGTCCGGCATCAGCGGGGACAGCCTGTTCGTGCAGCTGTTGAAGCCGTCGTCTTTTACGCCGATTCTGGCTGTGATCGGCATTGTGCTGTATCTGACCGCAAAGGGCAAGAAAAAGGACACGGGCCTGATCCTTCTTGGCTTCGCGACGCTGATGTTCGGCATGGAATCGCTGTCCGGCTCCGTCTCCGGGCTGCGGAACGACCCGAACTTCACGAAATTCTTCCTGTTGTTCTCGAATCCCATTCTGGGCGTTCTGGCTGGCGCGATTCTGACGGGCATTGTGCAGTCCTCGTCCGCGTCGGTCGGTATTCTGCAGGCGCTGTCCTCGACCGGGGCTGTCAGCTACGGCGCGGCGATCCCCATTATCATGGGACAGAACATCGGCACGTGCGTGACGGCCATGCTGTCCTCCGTCGGTACGAACAAGAACGCGCGGCGCGCAGCCGTCGTGCATCTGAGCTTCAATATCATCGGCACAGTCGTCTGGCTGGCGCTGTTTGAGGCTGCAAACGCGATTTTCCGCTTTGCGTTCGTCTCGACCGCTATCGATACGTTCCATATCGCACTCATTCACTCGATCTTCAATCTGGCCTGCACGCTGATGCTGCTGCCGTGCTGCGGACTGCTGGAAAAGCTGTCGTACCGGATCATCCCGGATGGCCGCAGCACCGACACCGCAACTGTTCTGGACGAGCGCCTGTTTGCAACGCCCGCCATTGCGCTCGTCAAGAGCGAGGAGCTGGCCAAGCGCATGGCTGCGGACTCCGAGCTTGCGCTGCATGAGAGCTTACAGGCCGTGCTCGGCTTTACGCCGGAGCTGGCCGCCTCTGTCCGGCAGCGGGAGGACGATACCGACCGCTATGAGGACACGCTGGGAACCTTCCTCGTACATCTGGCCACGCAGCCGATGAGCGAACAGGACAGCGTGGAATCGTCGAAGCTGCTGCACCTGATCGGCGATTTTGAGCGCATTGCAGACCACGCCGTCAACATCATTGAATCGGCGGAGGAGCTGAAGGAAAAGGGCGTTTCGTTCACGGACTCTGCAAAAAAAGAACTTCAGACGATGCTGAACGCCGTGAGCGAGATCGTTGATCTCACAAGCCGGGCGTTCTTGCAGGACGATCTGACGCTTGCGCGGCAGGTCGAGCCGCTGGAGCAGGTCATCGACAAGCTGAAGGACAAGCTGCGTACGAATCACATCGCCCGTCTCCAGCGCGGCGAATGCTCGCTGGCCGCAGGCTTCGTACTGTCCGATCTGCTGACAAATCTGGAACGCGTGGCCGACCACTGCTCGAACATCGCAGGCTGTCTGCTCGACATGAAGAACGAGCGTATCGATCTGCACAAGTACCTCGGCGACGTCAAATCCGGCAGCAACGAATTTTTGATGCAGTACAATACGTTTGAGGAAAAATACAAGCTGGCGTAACCGCGCCGGACGCACAGACAATATCAGCACGCACCAGCGCCCCCTGTCATGTCACAGCATGACAGGGGGCGCTGCGGGTATTCACAGCAGGATGCAGATCATCCCGCCGGTGTTTTCGTTGATCATGCGGCCAAGGGTCTTTGTGAGCTTCTGCCGCGCGTCGTCCGGCATACGCATGATCTTGGCCGTGACGCCCTCGGAGACAAGCTCATAGAGCGATTTGCCGAAGATGTTGCTCTGCCAGAGCTTATCGGTGTCCTCTTCATATTCGCCGAGCAGATAGTCGATGAGCTGCTGTGATTCCTGTTCGCCGCCGACCATGGGGCTGATCTCCGTCTCGATCTGCGCGCGCATCATGTGGATGGACGGCGCGCTGGCGCGCAGCTTGACGGCGTAATTGCCGTTTTTCTTCACGATTTCCGGCTTTTCGAGCTTCAATTCCTCTGCGTCCGGCATGACGATGCCATAACCGGTCGCCTTGACCTGTTCGAGCGCGGTCTGTACCTTTTCGTAGAGCTTTTTCGTCTGCGAAAGCTCCCGCAGCATCTGCATAAGCGCCTCGTCGTCCGCGATCTCCACGCCCGCCTGCTTGGACAGTTCTTCGTAGAACAGCGTCTCCGGCAGATGCAGCTCGCAGGTGACCGTGCCGGTTCCGAGATCGACCTCCCGCACGCGGAACGCGTCGACCGGATCTAGCTCCCGCAGCGACCCCATGACGCTTTCCGCCTCGCTGAGGCTTGTGAGCCTTGAGGCGCGGTCAAGCATTGCGTCATACAGGGCGGCTTTGACCGGGTGATCGTCCGGCAGCGCCCGCACCCAGCTCGGCAGGAAGAACCGCAGCTCCTCGACCGGGAATGCGTACATGACCGCTTCGAGCAGCCGCGCAATATCCTGCGTCTGCATCACCGCACAGTCCATCGTCAGCGCCTGCACGCCGTATTCGGCCCGGATACGGGCGCAGATCGCGTCCGCCTGTCCCTTTTTCGCGTCCTGCGTATTGACGACGACCACGAACGGCTTGCCCGTCTTCTGCATATCCGCAATGGCGCGGGCTTCCGCCTCGCGGTAATCCTCGCGCGGGATATCCGTGACCGTTCCGTCCGTCGTGACGACCACGCCGATGGAGCTGTGGTCCTCCATGACCTTTTTGGTGCCAAGCTCCGCCGCCTGTGCCATGGGAAGCTCCTCGGAGGCCCAGGGCGTCGTGACCATGCGGGGCTTGCCGTCCTCCGTGTCGCCGACCGCGCCGGGGATCATGTAGCCCACAGAGTCGATCAGCCGCACCTGCAATGTCGTTTTTCCGTCCGGGCTGATGCGGGCGGCCTCGTTCGGGACGAATTTCGGCTCCGCCGTCATGATCGTCCGGCCCGAGCCGGACTGCGGCAGCTCGTCGGTGGCGCGTTCGCGCTCATAGACGTTTTCGATGTTCGGCAGCACGAGCTGCTCCATGAAGCGCTTGATAAAGGTGGATTTTCCCGTCCGCACAGGGCCGACGACGCCGATATAGACCGTGCCGTCCGTGCGGTCCGCGATCTGCGCGTAGATCGAACGTTGTTCCATATTCCCGCCTCCCGTCTCACATGGGGATCAGCAGCAGCCGTCCGGCGTCCGCCTCCGGCTGCGTCAGATGATTGGCCTGCTGGATCGACTGCGCCGTCGTCCGGTACTGCCGCGCAAGGTCCCAGAGCGCGGCGTTTTCGCTCATGCGCCGGATGACGACTGACGGCCGCTGCGTGTTCTGCTGCTTCGTCAGGTCGAGCGTCCCGCCGGACAGATTCTGCAGCGTCTGCCGGGAAAACGTCTGTACCTGAAAGACCGCGTCATAGCGCAGCTCGACCGCGCCGCTGCCTGCCGAGGCGTAGCCCTCCGGCTGGATCGTACACACGGCCTCGCAGAGGCCGTTTTCGCTCAGCGCCGTATGGCAGCTGACCTCCGTGCGGAACGTCTCGGCCTGCACCGCGCCGTCCGGGTCGGTATAGACGAGGTCCGCGCGCAGCGGCACATGGACGGTAACGCCGTCGTCTGTCCGCTCAAGCGCCTGTGCGTCCGGGTAGACCCGGCAGTCGAGCACGGCGGCGGCCTGCACCGGGAACGAGGCGCGGACAGGCTCGCGCAGCGTCTGCGCGTCGAGGCGCATGGTGTGCTCCTGCGTTTCCCACTGCGGCTGGAACTCGCCCTTGGTCGAATATGCGTCCTCACAGAGCGTCAGCGCCTGCGGCTGCACGACCATGCACTGCGCCAGCAGCCCCGCGCCGAACAGCAGCTTCTGCGACTGCTCCGACGCGACCGGCTCCAGCTGCACGCCGGTCACGAGCAGCACCGATTCGAGCGTTTCGTCCTGATCGTAGTCGCCCTCCATCTGGCAGTACTGCGAAAACGGCACGGAAAAACTCAGCGTCCGCAGGGCGTTTTCATTGTCCAGATAAGTAATTTGCAGATTTGCGGTTCCCTTCAGGACGGCCTTGCTCCCGACCAGCCCCTGCTCCTGCACGACCGGTGTGAGCGAACAGCTGACCAGCCGTGCGATCTGCGGCCTGCCGTCCGGCAGGTTCAGCTCCTCGCTGACCTGAAACGCGCGCTCGGAAAGCTCCACAGGCGCATTCGTCTCATAGGTCTGCGTTTTCAGCTGCAGGCAGGCGGGCGGATCCTTGAGGACGCTCATGCTCTGCGTCTGCGGCTCATAGCCGTCCGCCTGAACCAGAACGCTCACGCGCAGAAGCACCTTGCGCGAGTTGATCAGGCGGCTGTCCGCGCTGCGGACGCAGCAGCGCACGAGCGTCTGCGTGTCCTCGCGCAGCTCGGCGCACTCCAGCTTGACCGTAAACGGCAGCTCGGAGGTCAGCAGCTGCAAGCCGCCCGCTTCGTCTGCGTACAGGCAGCCCGTGCGCAGCGTCCCCGTCACGAGAAGACTGCCCTCCCGGTTCGTTTTGCTCTGTACCTCCGGCTCGGCGCAGCAGATGAGCGTGCGGGAAGCGTCCGGCATACTGTCGGGTATGATGAGCTCCTGTGTCTGCTCCTGCGCAAGCGAGAGATGCGCCGTGCGATGCAGACAGGACCGTTGTTTCTGTTCAAATGCAAGCTCCATAGTCTCAACTCCTTGTATATGTTCTGGGATATATATACGCGGAGCCGGACAAGGATATGTTTCGGAAATTATTTCAGCAGCAAAAGTCCCAGCACGATCAGGATCGCCGCGATCAGCACCCGCAAAAACCACCCGCACAGCGCAAACGACAGCAAAAGTCCAACGCCCGCCCCGATCAGAAGCAGCCCGAGCCGCTCGGTCTTTACACACATAAAAAATCCCCCCTGTCAGCATACGCGGGCAGGAGGAATCTGTGCGGGTCTGAACGCGTTTTTACAGCTTCCAGCCCACGGCCTGTTCGCGGCCGGTGATGAAGCGGCGGTAGATGCCGCCCTGCGCCATCAGCGCCTCGTGTGTGCCGCGCTGGACGATCTGTCCCTTGTCCACCACGAGCGTATCCCCATCCATTCCGCCGGCATTGACATTTTGCCCGCGTACTATGAGGAGTTCCCGAAAACGCACTACCCGGAGCTTTATTTTGATCTTCCGGCAGCGTTTCAGAGCGTCGATCAGGCGACGGACTTCCCTGCCATGTCCCGGCTGCTGTTTGAGATCGAAAATTACCGGAGCGAGGGCGCGGCGGCGGCGCTTTTTACGAGGCTAGGGTGTATCTGAAAACTCCCAATGTGACCGGCAGCGAGAAATTTTTGCGCTGAGCAAGACATTTTTTCGCAGGAATACTGACGTATTTCAAGGAAAAATGGTGCAGCGCAGCGTGAAAAGATCCGCTGTCCGGGTGCGTTGGGAGTTTTCAGATACACCCTAAGGTCACGGAGGCCATTATACTGCGGCTGCACGGGAAACGCGGAGTCCGGACTGTGCGCAGGCGGGAGGACCGGCTGTCTGTGATTTTTGTTCCGGCGGGGGTTGACAAGGACTGTTTCCTGTTATATAATTTGCATTATATATAATCCAGATTATATATGGAGGCACAGCGATGCCGGCAAAAGCAAAAGTTACAAGGGAAATGATCGTGGATGCAGCCTTTGCGGTTGCCCGTGAAACGGGCGCGGAAACCATCAGTGCAAGGACCGTATCGGAACGGCTGCACTGCTCCACGCAGCCCGTCATGTATCATTTCGCGACGATTGAAGAACTGAAACGGACAGTCTATGCGAAGGCGGACCAGTACCATTCGGACTATCTGATGCGGATCAAAAAGCCGCAGAAGGGCGCTGCGCTTGGGATCGGAATGAATTATATCCGCTTTGCGATCGAAGAGCCGCATCTGTTCCGGTTCCTGTTTCAGTCGGATTACTTTAACGGAAGCACGCTGCTGGAGCTGATCGACGCCGAGGCGCTTACCCCTGTTCTTTCGGCGATGCAGGGAGCGCTGGGAATCGGCATGGCGCAGACGAAGCAGGTCTTTTTGACCGTTTTTCTGTTTGCGCACGGGTATGCAAGCATCATCGCCAACAATTCGATGAAATACGATGAAGCGGGCATCGATTCGCAGCTGCAGCAGGCGTACCGGGGTGCGATATTGGCCGCGCGGGAGGACGCAATATGAAGCCATTTGGCGGATTCGGCGAGGTGTGGTATAAATGACGGAAAATCTGCAAACAAAATCAGATTGGCTCTGCTGCCCCAAATGCGGCGGCAAGACAAGAACGCAGATACGCTCACATACGGCGCTGGAGGATTTTCCCCTGTTCTGCCCAAAGTGCAGATATACCTGTGTGATCCGTTTTAAGGACGGTAAAATCGAAGATATTAAACTGCCAGACGCTTAGGGTGTATCTGAAAACTCATGATGTGACCGGCAGCGAGGGATTTTTGCGTT
>OGML01003273.1_pt1 | contig 10139 bp, 7 predicted proteins | sample 1572951 | NCBI WGS metagenome assembly OGML01 (sample SAMEA2581883, study PRJEB24529) | metagenome | biome: Human gut stool | place: China | collected 2011 | reverse complement strand
CTTCGGGCAGCGAGCAGCCGCTGGTCGCCCGGACGTATTCGATCAGATTCACCAACACCTCGGAGTCGGTGCTGCTGCGGAAGGTGTATCCGTTCTGTTCGAGGGCGTCCTTCAGCACGCGGTAGTTCTCGATGATGCCGTTGTGTATCAGGGCTATGTTCTCCGATTCGGAGTAGTGGGGATGGGCGTTGGCGTCGTTCGGAACCCCGTGCGTGGCCCAGCGGGTGTGGGCGATGCCGATATTGCCGCCGAGGTCCTTTCCGTCGAGGAAATGCTCCAGATCGGAGACCTTGCCCTTGCATTTGAATACGTTGAGACGCCCGTCCGGGTTGACCAGCGCGACGCCCGCACTGTCGTATCCCCTGTATTCGAGGCGGTGAAGCCCCTTTATCAGAATCGGGCACGCGTCGCGCCGCCCGACATATCCGACTATTCCGCACATGTTGTTCTGTTTTTTTGTTCGGGTCAAAAATAAGAAAAAATTTTAATAAACACACATGTGTAAGGGCGGGAATTTACTCCCGCCCTCATTCAGAATAGGCTGCAACGCTTGCAACGATTTGGTTTTCGGTGAATTTACCGCACGTACTTCAAGATTTCCTTCACGATCGCGCCGTTGCCCGCGACGATCGAGATGCCCCGGTCGCGGCGCAGGTCGCAGACGACGCCCCCGGCCTCGGCGAGGATCAGTTCGGCGGCGCAGACGTCCCATTCGTGCAGCGCCAGTTCCCAGTAGCCGTCCAGCAGTCCGGCGGCGACGCAGCTGATGTCGTAGGCCGCAGAACCCAGCCGCCGGACATCCCGCACATAGGGGATGATCCGTGCGACGTTGTCGCTGTTGTTGTCCGGATTCACGTCCTTGTCGTAGGGGAATCCCGAGGCGATGACCGAGGTGGCGAGCGTCTGTTTCTCCCCGACGCGGATGCGTTCCGGCTCCCGCGAAGCGTATTGCAGATATGCCCCGCCGCCCTTCGTCGCCGTGAACAGCTCGTTCAGGTAGGGTGCGTAGACGACCCCCACGATGGTTTCGCCCCTGTACTGGAGGGCTATCGAAACCGTGAACAGCGGAAGTCCCTGACTGTAATTGGTCGTGCCGTCGAGCGGGTCGACGACCCAGCGCCAGTCGCTCGCGGCGTTGCCCCGGCAGCCGCCCTCCTCGCCCAGAATGGCATGGTCGGGATAACGCTCCGCGATCATGCCGGCAATCAGTTCCTCGCTCTCCCTGTCGGCGCGCGTCACCACGTCGTAGACGTTGGATTTGGTCTCGATCGACAGCCTGTCGCCCCGGAAGTAGGCGAGTTGTATTCCGCCCGCGGCCTTCGCCAGCTGCACGGCGAATTTCAGCAGTTCGTCGTACATGCTATTCGGATTCGGCGAAATACTTGTAGAACAGCGGAATGGTCTCCACGCCTTTGTCGAACTGCTCGAGTCCGTAGCTTTCGTTGGGCGAGTGGATGGCGTCCTCGGCCAGACCGAAGCCGATCAGCAGCGACTTGATGCCCAGGATGGACTCGAATCCGCTGATAATGGGGATCGAACCGCCCGAGTAGAAGGGCAGGGGCTTTTTGCCGAAAGTCGCCTCGACGGCCTTTTCGGCCGCCTTGTAGGCCGGCATGTCGGTCGGCGCGAAGATCGGAAGAGCGTCGGCGCGACGTAGGGCATGCCGCCGTGGAGCGATTTCACCACGACCTTCACGCTCTCGGGCGCGATGGCGCGGAAATGTTTCTCGAACAGCTCCGAGATCTTGCGGTAGTCCTGATTCGGCACGAGGCGCATCGAAATCTTGGCCGAAGCCTTCGACGGAATGACCGTCTTGGTCCCCTCGCCCGTGTAGCCGCCCCAGATGCCGTTGACGTCGAGCGACGGGCGCACGCCGGTGCGTTCCAGCGTCGTGTAACCCGCTTCGCCCTCCACGTCGCCGATTTTCAGCGACTTCTTGTAATCCTCGAGGCTGAACGGCGCCTTGTTGAACGCCTCGCGCTCGGCGGGCGTCAGCTCCCGCACGTCGTCGTAGAAGCCGGGGATCGTCACGCGGCCGTTCTCATCGACGAGTCCCGCCACCAGCCGCGCCAGCACGTTGGCCGGGTTGGCCACCGCACCGCCGAACAGCCCCGAATGCAGGTCCTTGTCCGGTCCCGTCACCTCGACCTCCATGTAGGCCAGTCCGCGCAGTCCGCAGGTGATCGACGGCGTCTGCATCGAGATCATCGACGTGTCCGACACCAATATAATATTGGCCTTGAGCAGCTCCTTGTTCTGCTCGCAGAAGCCGTAGAGGCTCGGCGAACCGATCTCCTCCTCGCCTTCGAGCATGAATTTCACGTTGCAGGGCAGCGAATCGGTGGCGCACATCGCCTCGAACGCCTTGGCGTGCATCCACAGCTGGCCCTTGTCGTCGTCGGCGCCGCGGCCCCAGATGCGACCGTCGCGGATGACCGGCTCGAAAGGTTCCGTGCGCCACTCGTCGCGCGGGTCCACGGGCATCACGTCGTAGTGGCCGTAGACCAGCACCGTTTTGGCCCCGGGATCGACGGTCTTCTCGGCGTAAACCACCGGATTGCCCTCCGTGGGCAGCACGTCGGCGCGGTCGGCCCCGGCCTTCACGAGCGCCGCCGCGAGAAACTCGGCGCAACGCTGCATATCGGGCTTGCGCTCGGACTGCGCGCTGATCGACGGGATACGCAGCAGGTCGAGCAACTCGCTGATAAACCGTTCTTTATTTTCCTTTATATAAACCTTTGCTTTATTCATTTATTCGGTGGTTTTTTGCAGTGTGTAATTGTCCGCCAGCGCGCCGGTCACAGGTTGTTTTTCGGCGTCGAGGCGGCGCAGGCGGTTCTCCTCGACCTTGTAGTATTGGGGCTGTCCGCCCTCCGAGGGCGTCAGCGTCAGCAGGTTCTCCTTAACGGTGAAAGCGCCCTTCTCGTCGAATTCCGAGTCGCGGTCGATGTATTTCAGATGCAGGGCATAGGAACCGTCGGGCGCGAGCGTCAGCGTCGTCTCGATTCCCGGGCAGTCGGCCGCAGGCAGCGTGCCCTTGTAGACGCCCAGATAGTCGAGCGAGGTCTCGGCATTGTGCATGTCGGGAGCCGCTGCCGTTGTCTGCTGCGTCCCGGCTGTCGCCGCCTTCTGCTGCGCATTTCCGCCGCAGGAGACCATCGCGAGGGCTGCGGCGAGGATCAATAAACTCTCTTTCATGGTCTTAAATGTTGCAGATCTCCTTGATTTCGGCAATGAACCGCTGCGCCAGCGCGTCGGCCTCGTCCATCGACTTCGCCTCGGTGTAGACGCGGATGATCGGCTCGGTGTTCGACTTGCGCAGGTGCACCCAGTTTTCCGCGAAGTCGATCTTCACGCCGTCTATATCGTTCACGTTTTCACCGGCATAACGCTCCTTCACCTCACGCAGCACTTTATCTACGTCGATGGCGGGCGTCAGCTCGATTTTGTTCTTCGAGGCGTAGTACGAAGGGTAGGTGGCGCGCAGCCGGGTCATCGTCATGCCTTTCTTCGCCAGCCACGTTAAAAAGAGCGCCGTGCCCACCAGCGCGTCGCGGCCGTAGTGCAGCTCGGGGTAGATCACTCCGCCGTTGCCTTCGCCGCCGATCACCGCGCCGACCTCCTTCATCTTCGCCACGACATTGACCTCGCCGACCGCCGAGGCGTAGTACTTGCCGCCATGACGCTCCGTGACGTCGCGCAGCGCGCGCGACGAGGAGAGGTTCGAAACCGTGTTGCCGGGCTTTTCGGAAAGAATGTAGTCTGCGACGGCCACCAGCGTGTACTCCTCGACGAACATCGAGCCGTCCTCCGAGACGAACGCCAACCGGTCGACGTCCGGGTCGACGACGATGCCCAGGTCGGCTTTCTCGCGCACGATGACCTCCGAGATTTCCGTGAGGTTCTGCGGCAGCGGTTCGGGGTTGTGGGCGAATTCGCCCGTGGGTTCGCAGTTCAGCTCCACGACCTCGCAGCCCAGTTCGCGCAGCAGTTTCGGCATCACGATGCCGCCCACCGAGTTCACGGCGTCGACGACGACCTTAAAACGGCGTTTGCGCACCGCTTCGACGTCGACCAGCGGCAGCGCCAGCACGCGGCGGATATGCTCGTCGTTGAAATCCTCGCGCGACAGCACATGGCCGATGGCGTCGATCGCGGGGTAGTCGTAATCCTCCTCCTCGGACATGGCCAGCACCTGCTTGCCCTCGGCGTCGTTGAGAAACTCGCCGTCGGAGTTCAGCAGTTTCAGGGCGTTCCACTGGCGGGGGTTGTGCGAGGCGGTGATGATGATGCCGCCGTCGGCCTTCTTGCCGATCACGGCCATCTCGGTCCCGGGGGTGGTGCACAGCCCGACGTTGACGACGTCCGCGCCGCAGGCCAGCAGGGTCCCTTCCACGAGGTTCGAGACCATTTCGCCCGAAATACGGGCGTCGCGTCCTACGACTATGGTAAGTTTTTTGCCCGGATTGCGGCGGGCGATCAGGCGCACGTAGGCCGTGGTGAATTTGACGACGTCGGGAGGCGTCAGGTTCTCGCCCGCGGGTCCGCCGATCGTGCCGCGGATGCCCGAAATGGATTTGATGAGTGTCATGTTTTATTCGGTTTTACGGATACTTATATTTATGAAAAATTCGCTTCGAAGTTTTGATATTCGAGGTAAATATATTACTTTTATGCCAATTATGGAAATTAAAAAACGACAATTATGAGAACCATTCCCGCTTCCGAATTGATTATCAACGACGACGGTTCGATTTTTCACCTGCACCTGCATCCCGGGCAGCTGGCCGACACGGTGATCCTGGTCGGCGACCCCGGCCGCGTGGCCCTCGTAGCCGGATTTTTCGACACGAAGGAGTGCGAGGTTTCGAACCGCGAGTTCAAGACCGTGACGGGCAGCTATAAAGGAAAACGCATGACGGTCCTCTCGACCGGCATCGGCATCGGCAACATCGACATCTGCGTCACGGAGCTGGACGCGCTGGCCAACGTCGATTTCGCCACGCGGCAGGAGAAGGCCGAAAAAAAACGGCTCACGCTGGTGCGGCTGGGCACTTCGGGCGCCATTCAGCCCGACATCAAGGTCGGTGAATTCGTCTTCTCGCGCACTTCGTGCGGCTTCGACGGCCTGTTGAGCTACTACAAGGGCCGCGACGCGGTCTGCGACCTGGCGCTCGAAGAGGCGTTCGTGAAGCACACGGGCTGGTACGAGAAGATGCCGCGCCCCTATTTCGTCGACGCCGACAAGACCCTGTTCGAGCATTTCAGCGACGTCACGCGCGAGGGCATCACCATCGCCGCTCCGGGATTCTACGCCCCGCAGGGCCGATGGGTGCGGCTCGAACCGCACGACGCCCGGCTGAACGAGAAGATCGAGTCGTTCGGCTACAAAGGCCGCCGCATCACCAACTTCGAGATGGAAGGTTCGGCGCTCGCGGGGCTGGCCGCCCTGATGGGGCACCGCGCCGCCACGATCTGCACGATCATCGCCCAGCGCATCGCGCAGGACGTGAACACCGACTACAAGCCGTTCGTGCGGAAGATGATCGAAACGGCCCTCGACAAACTGGCAATTTTAGAGTAAGAAACCATAAACAGACAAAACAGAAACAACGTATGAAATTTTCCGTATCAAGCTCGGCCCTGCTTTCGCTTCTGGCTACCACCGGCAAGGTCATCAGCAATAAGAACACGCTGCCCATCCTGGACTACTTCCTCTTGGAACTCAACGGCAACACGCTGCAAGTCACCACGTCGGACCTTGAGACGACGCTCGTCGGGCAGATTGAGGTGGACAGCGTCGAGAGCGAAGGTACGATCGCCGCGCCGGCCAAACTGATGCTCGACTCGCTGAAGGAGTTCCCCGAACTGCCGCTGACCATCGAGGTCAACGACAAGAACTGGGAGATCAAGATCAACTGGAAGAGCGGATCGCTCTCGATTCCCGGAGCCAGCGCCGTCAGCTATCCCGCCGTGCCGCAGCTGAACGCCGAGAAAAAGGAGCTGCGCCTCGACGTCGACACCCTCGTGAACGGCATCAACAAGACGATTTTCGCCACGGCGGACGACGAACTGCGCCCCGTGATGAACGGCATCTATATCAATCTGGCGCCCGACGCGCTGACGTTCGTAGGAACCGATGCGCACAAACTCGTGAAGTACGAGGCCGAGACCGAAAACGAGGTGACGGCGTCGTTCATCCTCCCGAAGAAGCCCGCCAACCTGCTCAAGTCGGTGCTGCTGAAGGAGGACGACGCGATCGAAATGGCGTTCGATTCGAAGAACGCCCTGTTCAAACTCAAGAGCCACACGCTCGTCTGCCGCCTGATCGAGGGCAACTACCCGAACTACAACGCCGTGATTCCGTCCAACAACCCCAACAAGGTGCTGGTGGACCGCATCGAGCTGGTCAACGGCATCAAGCGCGTGGCCGTCTGCTCGAACCCCACGACGAACCTGATCCGCATGGACATCGCCGACAACCGGATCACCCTCACGGCGCAGGACATCGACTTCTCGGTGTCGGCCAACGAGACGATCTCGTGCAGCTACGACGGGCAGCCCATTTCGATCGGCTTCAAGTCGACGTTCCTCGTCGAGATCCTCTCGAACATGGATACCCCGACGGTGGTGGTGGAACTGGCCGACTCGACCCGCGCCGGCGTCTTCAAACCCGTTTACGACGACAAGCAGTCGAGCGCGACGCTCATGCTGCTGATGCCGATGATGATCAACGCATAACGGCCGTCAGATGAAGCTGAACCTCAAACGACCGATCATCTTCTTCGACCTCGAAACCACCGGCGTGGACACCGCCCGGGACCGCATCGTGGAGATCTCGATGGTCAAGGTCATGCCCGACGGCGAGGAGATCACCAAAACCCGGCGGCTCAATCCCGGGATGCATATCCCCGAGGAGGCCTCGGCCATACACGGCATCACGGACGACGACGTGAGGGACTGCCCGACGTTCGCGCAGGTCGCGCGGTCGCTCGAACAGTTCATCCGCGGCTGCGACTTCGGCGGCTTCAACTCGAACCGCTTCGACCTGCCGGTGCTGGTCGAGGAGTTCCTGCGCGCCGGCGTGGACGTGGACTTCAAGCGCCGCAAGTTCATCGACGTGCAGAACATCTTCCACAAGAAGGAGCAGCGCACGCTGGTCGCGGCCTACAAGTTCTACTGCGACAAGGACCTGGAGGAGGCCCACTCGGCCGAGGCCGACACGAAGGCCACCTACGAGGTGCTGAAGGCCCAGCTGGACCGTTACGACGATCTGGAGAACGACATCGACAAGCTGGCCGAATACTCGTGCCGCGCCGAATCGGCCGACTACGCCGGGCGCATCCTCTACAACGAGAAGGGCGAGGAGGTCTTCGGGTTCGGCAAGTACAAGGGCCGTTCGGTGGCCGAGGTGTTCCGCATCGAGCCGAGCTACTACGCCTGGATGATGAACGGCGATTTCCCGCTCTACACCAAGAAGGTCATCACCGAAATCCGGATGCGCGATAAAATGAAATGACGATGAAACGACTCTGTGCCGCAGCTCTGATGATCGTGTGGGCTTTCTGCGCCGTTGCGGCGGGGAAGTCCGCAACGATCGTCTACATCAACGGTGCGAAATACTACATCCACACGGTGCAGGCGGGCGAGACGCTCTACGGGCTTTCGAAAACCTACGGGGTGGGCGAGAAGGTGATTCTCGAAAACAACCCCTCGATCGCCCGCGGCCTGAAAACCGCCGAGAACATCAAGATCCCCTTCGTGGCCGACGTTCCCGAACCCAAGTCGGACAAGAAGCTGCGCAAGACCTTCGACTTCCATTTCGTGTCGAAGGGCGAGACGCTCTACGCCATTTCGCGGCAGTACGAGATTCCGGTGAAAACCCTTCTGGAGGACAATCCGAACCTCGACCCGCTGCACATGCGCCTCGGCGAACGCATCCTGATCCGCAGGAAACAGATCGGCTCGGAGGACGAGGCCGGCACGAAGGAGCAGTGGGAGGAGTACCGGCAGTCGCTGAACAGCGTGGCCGAGGAAGGCACGGCCTACCACATCGTCCATCCGGGCGAGACGTTCTATTCGCTCTCGCGCCGCTTCGGGATCACCGAGGCGGAGTTCAGCGCGCTCAACGGCGGACTGAAACCCGCGGACCTCAAGGCCGGGGCCATGGTCAAGATTCCCGCGCCCGAGGCCGGACAGGTCCCGGAAGGCGCCGACAGCCTCCAACGGCAGGACAGCGTGCCGGAGACCGGGCAGCAGGTCGTGCAGATCGACTTCCGGGCGCTCCGGGCCGGCGACCCGCTCGACGTGGCGCTGCTGCTGCCCCTCGCCACGGGCGGCGAGCCTAACGGCAACTACCTGGAGTTCTATCAGGGTTTTCTGCTGGGGCTGGACAGCGTGAAGCTCAAATACGGACGTTCGGTGAACGTGGACCTCTACAACACGGCCCGCGACACGGCGCGCATCCGCGAAATCGTCGAAAGCGACGCCTTCCGGAAAGCCGACCTGATCGTCGGCCCCGTCTACGAGGAGGGGCTGTATCCGGTGATCCGCTTCGCCGAGGAGAAAAAGATTCCCGTGGTGTCGCCGCTGGCCAATATCAAGGGGATGAACAGCGACGTGCTGTTCCAGCTCGCGCCCGACCCTTCGCGCAAGTACGAGAAGGCGGGCGATCTGGTGAACGGCGACAAGCGCGTGACGCTGATCTGCACCGAGTCTGCCGACAAGGAGTTCGAGCGCGAGATGCTCGCGCTGCTGGGCGATTCGGAGTACCGCCGCTATACCTATAAATACGAGCATCCCACGGCCCGCTCGGCCGACAGCCCGAGCGACCTCACGCCGCTGCTGGAGAATACGGACGACAACGTTTTCATCATCCTCTCCGACAACGAGGTGGACATCGACCGCATTCTCGCGGCTCTGGCCTCGGCCGATACGAGCCTTACGAGCCGCGGCCGCACGGCGCCCCGCTTCGTGGTGCTGGGCAACACCCGCTGGAACCGCTACAACACCGTCGACCGCGCGATGTTCTTCAAGAACCGCGTGATCTTCTTCTCGACCTACCACGCCAAACGCGACTCGGAGACCGTGCGGGCGTTCGACGACGCCTACATCCGTTCGTTCGGCGCGCTGCCGACCCTCTTTTCCTACCGGGGCTACGACACGGCGATGATCTTCGCCCCGGCCATGTACGGCGACATCGAGTACGACCTCGAAGACCGCCGCTACACGCCGTTGCAGACGACCTATCGGTTCGGGCAGAACGAAGGCCGCGAGAACCACCTCAACCGCAACTGGACGCGGGTCAACTACAACAGCGACTTCACCATAACCATCGAATGACAGAGCCATGGCAACTTTGACGAATACGATTCCCGAGAAAACCATCGAGCGATTGAGCGAGTACCGCCGCACGCTGCTCGCCAGCCATCGGCAGGGCATCACGCATATCTTTTCGCACGTACTGGCCGGCATCCACGGCATCACGGCCGTGCAGGTGCGCCGCGACCTGATGCTGATCGGCTTCTCGAGCGACACGAAGAAGGGCTATGACGTGCAGGTGCTGATCGAGTACATCAGCCGCATCCTCGACAGCCCCTCGCCCATGAACATCGCCGTGCTGGGCATGGGCCATCTGGGCCAGGCCATCACCAAATATTTCAACGGCAAGGGGCTCAAGCTGAAGATCACCGCGGCGTTCGACGTCGACCCCGAAAAGGTCGGCAAGACGATCGACGGCATCCCGTGCTACCATATGGACTCTTTCGAGGAGGTGGTCGAGGACAAGGACATCTCGATCGTCATCGTCTCCTCGCCGACGAAGGTGGCTCCGAATCTCGTGCTGCCGATCATCAATGCCGGCATACGGGGAGTGCTGAATTTCACCTCCACGCCGCTGAACTTCCCGCAGGGGATCATCGTCGAGAATTACGACATCACCACGCTGCTCGAAAAAGTCGCCTACTTCGTCAAGGAGAGCGACGGGAGCAATTCGTAACCGTGTGCCGGAGAGGGAGAGAGAGATGAGGGTATTTCACGGTTTCGACGCACTTCCGCACTTCGTCCGCCCGGCGGTCACCGTCGGGTCGTACGACGGCGTGCACCTGGGCCACCGCGCCCTGATCGGGCGGCTGATCGCC
>OGML01003272.1_pt1 | contig 10140 bp, 9 predicted proteins | sample 1572951 | NCBI WGS metagenome assembly OGML01 (sample SAMEA2581883, study PRJEB24529) | metagenome | biome: Human gut stool | place: China | collected 2011 | reverse complement strand
AAATCCCCTGTTATCTTAGGTGTATCTGAAGGTGCTGGAAAGTACATGACAGGATTCAAAACTGTAGCAGCTATGGTAAAAGCTATGGATGAAGAACTTGGAATCACAGTTCCTGTAGCATTACACTTAGATCACGGAACTTACGAAGGATGCTACAAATGCATCAAAGCTGGTTTCACATCTATCATGTTTGATGGTTCTCATTATTCAATCGAAGAGAACATCGAGAAAACAAAAGAATTAGTAGCAGTTGCTCACAGATTAGGTTTATCTATCGAGGCAGAAGTTGGTTCTATCGGTGGAGAAGAGGATGGCGTTATTGGTATGGGTGAATGCGCTGATCCTAACGAGTGTAAAGCAATCGCTGATCTTGGTGTGGACATGCTTGCAGCAGGTATCGGTAACATCCACGGAAAATATCCGGCAAACTGGCCAGGATTAAGCTTTGAGACTTTAGCAGCAGTTCAGGAGAAAACAGGAGCATTACCATTAGTACTTCACGGTGGTACAGGTATCCCAGAAGATATGATCAAGAAAGCAATCGAACTTGGTGTATCTAAGATTAATGTTAACACAGAGTGTCAGTTATCTTTCGCAGATGCTACACGTAAATATATTGAAGCTGGTAAAGACCTTGAAGGTAAAGGATTCGATCCTCGTAAATTATTAGCTCCAGGTACAGATGCAATCAAAGCAACTGTAAAAGAGAAAATGGAATTATTTGGTTCTGTTGGAAAAGCTGAATAAGATAAGAATGCGAAGAGAGTGCTTCTGTTTTGGAGGCACTCTTTTTTTCTTTACAAAAAAACTTCGGACGATAAACTGCCCGAAGTTTTTGCGTGTATGAAAAAAGTAAATGGCTGTAAGCACCAGATCAGGGTTGTGGCAATATGGCATGCCACATATTAATATACAGGATTTTCTACATTGACTTTATCAACTTCCTGATAAGGAGCAAGTGTAGAAACCATTTTGATTGGTTTGTCATATGCATTTTTTACATAGTGAACTTCGCCAGGCTCGATATGGATAAAATCGCCTTCTGTTAAGGTATGGCATACGTTATCGACAACGATATCAACTTTTCCCTCTAAGATATAGAAGTTCTCTTCCATCACATTATGATAATGTGCCTGAAAATCCTGGCCAGGCTGGAACTGTACAAGTGCATAATTCATACGAGGTCCTTTCATTAAATATTTTGGACCACTGTCTCCAAAACGATATTCAAAATCTTTCTCATTAACTACAAACATATTTTTTTCCTTCCTTTTCTTAAGTTTTCTTCATGATTGAATTTTATAAACCTGGTGCAATCCACATATTTTTGGTAAGCTTACGGTCACACAAATCGAGATTGGCTTTGTAGACCTCTCTCCAGACTGGATACATTTCATCATATACTTTTTTGTTCTCTAAATTAGGTGTGTAAGTTTTATCTACTTTAGCACAGATTGCAGCACCCTCAGCGATGGATGGGTAAATGCCAACACCATATCCGGCAATGATCGCAGCGCCCAGTGCAGTTGCTTCTTTTACAACAGGAGTTACGACAGGTTTTCCGGTTACATCAGCAAGAATCTGTGACCATAAATCACTGACAGATGCGCCACCTGCAAAAATAAGCTTATCCGGTTCATTTCCGGTTGCTTCTTTTACAAGTTCAATATGTCCTTTGACTAACATAGCTGTATTTTCCAAAATGGAACGATAGAAAGTATATTTATTAAACTTTTCCGGTAACAGCTCAAAGTTTGTGAAGGTAGGTGCTGCATGTTTCCAGTTAATGAAGTTCATAATATCACTGAAACAGCACATCATGCCGTAACATCCGGCAGGGATTTTCTCTGCTGCTTGATTCATAAGGTTGTATGGATCGTCGCCAATCTCTTTTGCTTTCCGTTTTTCCTCCTGACAGAAACCATCACGGAACCATCTCATGACAAGTCCTGGTTTAAATGCAAGTGCTTCATATTGCCATACGCCTGGTACTGCATGGCAGTTGACACGGACACGGCCATAAGGATCGGTTTTACCACTTTCTGTGTTGAATTCATACTGCCAGAAGCTTCCACCGAATACGGCTGCTTCGCCAGGTTTGCATGCACCGACACCGATTGTGCCGAGCTGACAGTCACCACCGCCGACAACAACAGGAGTACCTTCTGCCAGACCGGTTTCAGAAGCTCCCTTTGCAGTTACTTTTCCTGAAATGGAACCACATTCTAAGATATCCGGGAAAATGTCAGTACGCAGATTACATTTGGCTGCAATTTCCGTATCCCAGGTGCGGGTCTGAAGATCGAGCAGTCCGGTTGTGGAACCATTACTTGGTTCGACTGCAAGTACACCGGTCAGCTTGTAAATTAACCAGTCATTAAACATACCGATTTTAGCAGTTTTCTCATAGATATCCGGCATATTATTTTTTACCCATAAAATACGTGGAATCGCATTAAGGGCATAACTTTGTCCGGATTTTTTATACAATTCCAGTTCAAGATCAGGATTCATGCGGATAAGTTCGGCTACTTCATCATTGCTGCGGGCATCGACATTGGCACACGCCCAGATTTCATTTCCGTCTTTATCGTATAGAAGTATTCCTTCACGCATACATGTTGTAGAAATAGCAGCAATCTCTGCCGGGTCGATCTTGGTCTCTGCAAGGACATTGCGAACACAACCGCTGGCGAGTTCCCAGTTGTATTTCCAGTCAAAATCCATACTTCCCGGAAAACGAGGATCTTCATTGTGCGTCCACTCATGCTGGGAGCAGCCTATCTGGTTTCCTTTCAAATCGAACAGAACAGCACGTACACTTCCTGTTCCAGCGTCAATTGCCATTAAATAATTTTTCATTGCAATGCACCGTCCTTTCTCTCAGTGTCTATATTGTTTTTTGATTGATAAAGATCTAATACTGCAGTAGCGGTATTTTCATCTGTGATGAGAACATCCAGATATTTTCCTGTCAATACAGCATAAATTGCTTCAATCTTGTGCGGACCACCTGCCACGCCGACAACGTTGTTATATTTTTCGATGTCCGTGAGTGCCGGGCTCATAAGCCGCTTTTCCAAATCTGTATCAATCAGATTTCCATTGATATCAATGAAGTGACTTAAAATATCGCCGACAGCGCCCTGTTTCTTCAAAAGAAGGTAGTCATCCGGTGTCAAAATCGAGTTTTTGATGATGGTTGCATTTGTATCAACGCCACCGATACCGACAACCGTAAAATCAGAAATCAAAGCCATTTTCGAGATACGCTGAATGGCAGTTTCTTTTTTTAATTCTTCCATTATAAAGGAAGAACTTAAAATTAAAGGACACGGAATCAAATGTAAGCGGGCATTAAAAACATTGGACTCCGTATTTGGCAGATAATAATTGACACCGCCAGTCAGTGAAATTACATTAATCGGACTTTCGGATCGCTGGGCAAGGTAGTTTAAGATTCGGCTTGGAGTATCTCCGTATCCCATATTAATGTAAGAATTTTCTTTAATACGCTGGTTGATATACATGGAAGCAGCCTGCGCAAGTGAATCATTTAAAGAATCACTGGAAGGAACAGATGGAATGATAAGAATATCATTTAAATGGAAGAGTTCCTTAAAAGTATTTTCCATATGAAATCTTTTTGCGTTACTGTTTCGAATCTGGAAGGTGATCAATCCATTTTCCTTTGCCTTGTCAAGCAAACGCAGGATTTTGATGCGGTTAATACCTAATATCTTGGCGATTTCCTGCTGGGTAAGATTCTCAATATAGTAGTACCACGCAATTTTGATCATAAGTTCTTCTTCATAATTATAGTTCGAATCCATATTTAATTCTCCTAACAAGTAAAATAAAACAATTGTTCATTAAACTGAAATATGTTAATTCATAGTATAATTATGATTGTGCAAAATGTCAAGATAAAATGTTTTTGTATAATTTATATAGGTAGAATGACCAAAAAAATAGAAAAAATCTCGAAAAGCTATGTTGACAAATGATAATACGAGTGTTAATATTAGTTCATCACTTGAACAAAAGTACTTGAAGATAACGGAGGGGATAACATGGAGAACAACAAAAAACCAGACGCTGAAAATCTTCTGCAGGTTTGTGATATTTATAAATCCTTTGGTGACAATGCAGTCTTAAAAGGCATGACATTGAGCCTGGCATCTGGAGAAGTTCTTTCTCTTATTGGAGGTAACGGAGCTGGTAAAAGTACCTTAATGAAAATCATTATGGGTATCTATACACACGACAGTGGAAAAGTCATTGTAAATGGAAAAGAAATGACAGCAGGAAAAACAACAGAAGCGTTATCCAGCGGTGTTTACATGGTACCACAGGAACCATTGCTTTTCCCTAATATGACAGTTGAAGAAAATATTCTGATCGGTTTCACAAAACCACAGTCAGAACTTCATAAAGAACTTGTCGATACAATGAAGAAGATCGGTTGGAATCTTGAACTTAATCGTAAAGCCAATACATTGTCAATCGCAGAACAGCAGTTGGTCGAGCTGCTGAGAGGCTTGCTCAGACATGCAAAGATACTGATTCTGGATGAGCCGACAAGTGCACTTACTTTTAAAGAGGTAGAAAGTCTTTTTAAAGTAGTCAAAGACTTGAAAGCACAGGGAATTGGAATTATTTATATCACCCATCGTCTGGATGAGGTGTTTGAGATTTCCACAGACGTTGGAATCATGAGAGATGGTCGAATCACTCTCATGGGAAAGATTGAAGAATTTACAAAAGCAGCCCTTGTAAAAGGCTTGCTGCCAGATGCCACTGATCAGCAGGAAATCGTGAATAAAAATACAGTTGATTACAGCAAAGATCCGGTTCTTGAATTAAAGAACTACAGTGGATATGGATTTAAAGATATTTCCTTAAAAGTATATCCGGGAGAAATCCTTGGAGTTGCAGGTGTTGTAGGTGCTGGAAGAACAGAGATGGCACAGACAATTTTTGGAATGGACAAAGTACTTGGAGGAAAAGTTTATCTGGATGGTAACGACATTACAGGACTGAGCACACAGAAAGTTATGAAAGCTGGTGTGAACTACGTTTCAGAAGACAGACATGCGGATGGAATTTTCAAGATTTCATCGGTTGCCTACAATATTACAAGCGGGGTGTTAAGCGAATCTTTCATGGGAAAAGTTTTCTTAAACCAGAAGAAAGAAAAATCACTCACCCAGCAGTACATTGATGATTTCCGCATCAAAGTTACCGGACAGGAACAGGAAGTTGGAAGCCTCTCAGGTGGTAACCAGCAGAAAGTAGTGATCGGACATGCGCTTGCTACAAATCCGAAGCTGATTATTCTGGATGAGCCGACACGAGGAATCGATGCAGGTGCCAGAACTGATGTCTACAATATTATTAAAGGACTTTCGAAAAAGGGATTGGCTGTACTTTTGATCTCATCTGATATGGAAGAAATTATCGAACTTAGCGACAGAGCAGTGACGATCCATCAGGGCAGATTAAACTGTGAGTTTGACAGAGCAGATATCAATCAGGAGAATTTAACAAAAGCATCCTTTGGTGTTATTGGAAAGGAGAAAGAATCATGAACAGTTTACGGGCAATCTTGAAAAAGAGAGAAATGACAAGTTTCCTTTGTCTGGTCTTGTTATTCATCGTGGTTGGCTGTATCAACCCGGCATTTTTTACAGTAGGAAATATATCCGCATGTTTTAACTCATCTGTTGTGTTTGTCATTATCTCCGTTGGTATGGCATTTACGATCATGATTGGTGAAATCGATGTTTCCGTTGGTTCCTGTATGGGTATGACGGCGGTTGTAGTCGGCACCATGATATGTGATGGAAAGAACTGGATACTTGCATTTATTGTCGGAATCCTGATCGGTGTGATCGTTGGATGCATTAATGGATTTGGTGTTGCAATTATGAAAGCACCTTCCCTGATTTTTACATTAGGTGTAAACGGAATCTTACGTGGTCTGATGTTTATTTACACAGACGGTGCAGATGTTAACAATATTCCAAAAAGCTTTAAAGACATCTCAGCAAAAGCTCTTCCGGGAGTGAGACTTACATATTACTTTATTGGAGCGCTGATTCTTACAATTATCATCCATTTGATCCTTACAAATACAAGAAAAGGAAGATATGTAAAAGCAGTTGGTGATAATGCAGATGGTGCGAAGTTAGTAGGTATTAACCCGGTTGCAACAAAATTTGTTTCCTATATTATATGTTCCGTTATGGCATCTATCGCAGGCATTTTATTCTGCAGCCGTATCGGTATTGTCACAACATCCAGTGGTAATGGTTACGAAATGACAGCAGTTGCCGCATGTGTATTAGGTGGTATCAGTCTTACCGGTGGTGTTGGTAGTGTGATCGGTTCAGCAATTGGTGCTGTAATTATGAGTTCCATCAGTTACCTTTTAGTATTTATGGGATTCTCATCTGATTATAATGATGCAATTACCGGAAGTATCCTGATTGTGATTGTGGTAGTTGACTCTGTAATGCAGATCAGATCAAGAATGAAATTAAGACATGAAAGACTGCAGGCAAGAACGCGGGATGACATGAATACGGAAGAGGGGGATGCATAATGAGCGGAATTTCTTCAAACGAGAAAAAAAGTAAGCATAAGGGAATGCTGAACTGGAATTTGTTTTTGATTGTTGTAATTCTTTTCGAATTTTTGATTTTTGGAGCTGCGAATCAGAAGTTTTTGAATATCTCTTCCATGTTTCGTAGTATGAACGACTTCGTTCCGATTGGAATTATTGGTATTTTTGTCACACTGGTTATGATTACCGGAGGAATCGATATTCAGGCTGGATCAATCGTCGGACTGACCTCTATCATTATTGGTGTTGCATGGCAGGACTGGGGAATGAATATCTGGGCTGCTGTTGTACTTGCAATTGTGATCGCTATCTTATGTGGAACGCTGACTGGATTTTTTATCGCATACTGTGGCGTACAGGCGATGGTCGCAACATTAGGTGGAAGTTTCTTATATGCAGGACTTGCCCTGATGGTTTCCACTTTGAGTGATACACCATCCTACATGGGAATTACAAACTTCCCGGATGCATTCCGAAACATTACCAAATTTAAAATCGGTACAATTTCACCGGGACCGGTTTTGGTATTTGTCATTATTGCAGTGATTATGGGAATTGTGTTACATAAAACCAAGTATGGACGTAAAATTTTCCTTGTTGGTGTCAATCAGAATGCAGGAGAGTTCTCCGGAATTAATACAAAAAGAGTAATTCTTTCTACTTATGTATTGAGTGCTGTTGGTGCAGCAATCGCAGGTATTGTACTTACATCTTATTATAATGTAGCAAAATCTGACCTTGGAAGTACATTTACAATGAATATCATTACGATTGTAGTACTTGGAGGAACTTTATCAACAGGTGGTAAAGGAAATGTATTCGGAACAGTATTGGCAACCATCATTATTGGACTGATCAAATTTGGACTTCCGTTATGCTTTGGTATTAATTCACAGTATCTGGATGCACCAATCGGAATCCTGCTGGTAGTTGTATTGTTAGGACGTGCATTAATGGTTCATCCGGCATTCATAAATTACCGCGCAAAGTTAAAAAATAAGCGGCAGAAAGCAGCTTAGTACAAAATTGTTAGAAAATATCTAAACATACATATCACACATATTAAGGAGGAAATGTAATGAAGAAAAAGATTTTATCAGCATTATTAGTTGGGGCAATGGTATCTTCCCTTTTAGCTGGATGTGGTGGAAGTGACAGTGCAAGCACAAGCGACAACAGCACAAGCGCAGGAAGCTCAGATGCGCAGACAACAGAGCAGGGCTCTTCTGATGCAACAGCAGAGGCATCTGGAATCGAAGGAAAAACAGTAGCATTCATTCCAAAATTAACAGGAAATGCATTCTTCGAAGTTGCAAACGACGGAGCACAGGAATATGCAGAAAAATGGGGAATCACTGTTGATTACATGGGAAGCTCTAACGCAGCAGTAGCAGATCAGGTATCTGTTATTAACCAGGCTATTTCTTCAGGGGTTGATGCAATCTGTATTTCAACTGTAGATGCAGCAGGTGTATCTGATGCATTACAGGAAGCAAAGGATGCAGGAATCATGGTTACAACATGGGATTCTGATGCAAACAGCGATGACAGAACTTTAATGGTTTCTCAGGGAACACCAGAAGTTTTAGGACAGATGTTAGTAGATATGGCAGTTGATGGATTAAAGGAGAGAGGTAAAGATCCTGAAAACGATGAGATTAAATATTGCTGGCACTACTCACAGGCAACTGTAACAGACCAGAACAGCTGGCAGGTAGAAGGCGAGAAGATTATCGCTGAGAAATATCCAAACTGGACAAACGTTTACCCAGACAACTACTACTCAGAGCAGGATGCTGAAAAAGCTATCACAGTTGGTGAAGCTGTATTAGATGCAAACCCAGATATCGATGTTATTATCTGTAACGACTCTACAGCTCTTCCAGGACAGTTACAGGCTGCTGAGAACAAAGGTTACAACAAAGACAACATTACAATTACTGGTTTCGCAACACCAAACGCTGTAAAACAGTATTGCTCAAACGGAACTCTTTACAACTGGGGTCTGTGGGATGCAAAACTTCAGGGTGCTATGGGTTGTTATGTAGCTGCTTACCTTGCAGCAGGTAACACTGTAAAAGTTGGCGACACAATTGACATTCCTGAAATCGGTTCCTGTGAAGTACTTTCCAACGATAGTATTTCAGCTGGCGCAGCAACAGGTGATGAAAACAACGGTGTTGTTCTTCTTCCAGAGCGTCTGGTATTTACCGCAGATAACATGGATGATTATGATTTCTAATTATTAACAAACAAAAGAGAGAAGAATTATTAACTTGTGATATGTATGTAGTAACAAATAGTTTATAGTGAAAAAGGAGATATATCGATGGCAGATTTAGAAGGACTTAAAGTAGCAAAAGATTATCACATTGATACACCATTTGCCAACCAGGATGGCTTTTATGTAAAAGGTGCAAACAGTCTGGATTGGGGAATGAAACGTCATTTAGCAAATATTTTCAATCCAAAGAGTGGAAATACTGTAATGTTTGCTTTTGACCATGGATACTTTATGGGAAGCACAGCAGGATTAGAGAGACTGGATTTATTATTACCAAAGCTGGCACCATATGTTGACTGTTTTATGGGAACAAGAGGTGCTATCCGTACATGCTTAAAACCTGAGTACACCAATGCAATCGCATTGAGAGTTACATCTGGTTCCAGCATGGTTCAGGCTGATTTAAGTCATGAAGTTGTTGCAGTAGATATCGAAGATTCCATCCGCATGAATGCAGATTGTATGGCATCACAGGTATTTATCGGAGCAGACGGACAGTTATCAAGTATTGATAATTTAAGCAAAGTAATCAATGCAGGTATGAGATACAGTGTTCCAACCTTAGGCGTATGTGCTGTAGGTAAAGACATGGAGCGTACCGACAGATTCTTTAAATTAGCTACACGTATTATCGCTGAGATGGGATGCCAGATGGTAAAAACCTATAACTGTGAAAACTTCGAAGAAGTCGTTGCAGCCTGCCCGGTACCAATCGTAGTAGCCGGTGGTAAGAAATTGGCTGAAAAAGATGCTTTGACATTAGCTTATGATGTAATCAGCAAAGGTGCAAGAGGTGTTGATATGGGAAGAAATATCTTCCAGAGCCAGCATCCGGTTGAAATGGCACAGGCTGTTCATAAGGTAGTACATGAAGGCTTTACAGACAAAGAAGCATATGAATTTTACGAAGATCTTATTCATTAATACAATGAGAGAAGAAGGGGCAGGCTGTTTTGGCCTGCCCCTTTTTTTGGAAAGAGGATGAGAAATGGTTATCAAAATACTGGAAATGGCATTGCCCGTGCTTATCATGCTGGGGCTTGGATATTTTTGCAAAGCAAAAAATGTGTTTGATGAAAAAGGGCTGCTTGGCTTAAAAGCGTTCATCAGCAATATTACGCTGCCGGTGGTATTATTCAATGCATTTTTGCGGACGGATGTTACATTGACGTCTTCCACGTCCATGACAAGATCCGTTGCCGGATATAAATCCTCGCCGTTGTAAGCA
>OGML01003240.1_pt1 | contig 10213 bp, 8 predicted proteins | sample 1572951 | NCBI WGS metagenome assembly OGML01 (sample SAMEA2581883, study PRJEB24529) | metagenome | biome: Human gut stool | place: China | collected 2011 | reverse complement strand
GAGGCCGGGACCTTCATCCGCCAGAACCTGAAAGAGTTCCCCAACGCCTTGGAAGAAACATGCTTCGACAACTTCAAGAACCCGCCACGCATCGAGTTCATCGCCACGACTTCGGAGAATGCACAGGCACGCTATATTCCCCAATGGCTGGACTCGGCCCTCACGGAACCGGAACAGGACACGGCTATCGTACTTTGCAACGAATCCTTGCTCCAACCGGTGCTCCATTCGCTGCCCGATGCCACATCGCCGCATCCCGTGAAACGCACCAACATCACCATGGGATTCCCCATGACCGACACGCCGGTGTACAGTTTCATCAACGCTTTGCTTTCCTTGCAGACCGATGGTTACGACCGCGACCGCCGCTGTTTCCGGGCGGAACAGGAAAAAATCGTACGCAGCCATCCCTACGCCGCCTTGTTGGAGGAACAGGATATCTTCTGTCCGCATGCGGAAAACCACGCCTTATTGGTCTATATCCACTCCTTGCTCGAAGGCTTGGCTGCAGCATTCGGACAACAAAAAGACCGGAAAGACGACGTGTACAGCCAGTTGTACCACGAAGCACTCTATCGTGCCCATCAGGTCATTAGCCGCTTCATCCGCCTGACGGAAAACCGTACGCTCGACGTACAGCCCTCCACCCTGCGCCGCTTGCTGCGCACCGTGCTGGGCACGACCACCATTCCCTTTCACGGCGAACCGGCCGTAGGCTTGCAGGTCATGGGCGTATTGGAGACACGCAACCTGAATTTCAGGCATATCCTGATGCTATCCGTCAACGAAGGGATGTTGCCCAAAGCCGTGAACGACACTTCGTTCATCCCCTACCACCTGCGGGAAGTGTTCGGACTGACCACCATACAACATAAAATAGCCGTATACGCGTTCTATTTTTACCGTCTTGTGCAGCGTACGGAACGTATCACATTCATGTACAACATCGCTACCGACGGACTGAACAAAAACGAGATGTCACGCTTCCTGCGCCAACTGTTGGCCGAAACGGATTTTCCCGTAGAACTGAAAATCCTGCAATCCGGCCAGGCCGTACCGGCCGACAACGGCATGGAAGCAGCCAAGACGCCGGAAGTCATGGACATCCTACGCCGTAACTATGGCAGCGGCCAACCCGGTTCGCGCCCCCTCTCCCCTTCGGCACTCAACGCTTACATCGACTGCCCGCTCAAATTTTATTACCAACAGGTGGCACACATACGGCAACCCAAAGACCCGCAAAACGGCTTGGACAACGCACTGTTCGGCACTATTTTCCACGAAGCGGCGGAACTCATCTACCGGAAACTGACCGAACGTAACCCCGTCATCCGTCGTCAGGACATCGAGCGACTGCTGGAGGGTGGGGAAACAACTTTACTTCCTTATATAGAAGCCTCATTCCTGAAAAACTTCTTTGAAGGACGTGAAGACACGGTGTTCTACAACGGGCAACTGCTCGTAGCACGCAAGGTCATGGCCAGTTACCTGCGCCAACTGCTCGCCCACGACAGCCGCATGGAACAATTCGTATTGGAGGAAATGGAACAGGAACACCACCGAAGTGTGGACATCATATCGGACGGACACCCTCTGTCCATCGACATCGGGGGAAAAATAGACCGCATGGACACGGTCAGGATGCCGGACGAAACCACGGGGCAGGAAGTGGAAACCTTGCGTATCGTGGATTACAAAACGGGCGGCACACCGGAAAAAGCAGCCTCGATGGAACAACTGGTACAGCCCGCCGAGCACCGTCCCTCATACATCTTCCAGATATTCCTGTATGCCTGGGTCATGACAAGCGAACAAAAGCGTCCCGTATCCCCGGCCCTGTTCTTCGTACACAAATCCAATGCTGAAGATTATGATCCGACCATCGTGTTCAACCGTGAACGGGTGACGGATTTCAGCCGCTTCAAAGAGGATTTCCAAAAGATGCTACAAGGTGTGTTGGAGGAATTGTTCAATCCGGAAATTCCCTTCCGGCAGACTTCCGTACCTAAAATTTGTGCCTACTGTGACTATAAGCTGCTTTGCGGACGGTAGAAAAGTTAAAAAAATCACGTATCCGGCTTGCAGAAATGAAAATAAACCTCTATCTTTGCACCCGATTTAAGGTCGGTTCCGTAGCTCAGTTGGATTAGAGCAACGCCCTTCTAAGGCGTGGGTCTTGGGTTCGAGTCCCAACGGAATCACAGGAAAATGCAATCATCTACCGGATGGTTGCATTTTTATTTTAATCTCCCAAAAAAATATTCTTTTTACCTGTCACAAAATGCCTATCTTCACGTATTATATATAGAAAGTCACAAAGGATGAATGCAGATACGTACAAACAGGAGGCCGCACGGCTACGCCCCCGGCTCATCCTCATTGCACGCCGGTACACCGGGAGCGATGAGGAGGGAGAGGACGTTGTACAAGACTGCCTTTTGAAAATATGGATGATGAGGGAAGATTTATCGGTTCCGCTCGATGCCCTGGCTGTGACCATCACCCGGAATCTCTGTATCGACTACTTACGCCAGCAGCGTCTGACAGCTCTACCCGAGAATCAGGCCACAGACATACCGGACATAAAAGACTGTGACGGAGAGCGTATCGAAAGAATGATGAGCATCGTCCGTACGCTACCCGACATGCAGCAAACCGTACTCCGGCTCCGCCATATAGAGGGTATGGAAATGGCCGAAATCGCCCAACTGACGGGAAGCACGGAAACGGCCGTACGGAAAGCCTTAAGCCGGGCACGGTTGGCCGTAAAGAAACAATATTCAAGGAGGAAAAACGATGACTGAAAGCGAAAACAACAGAATCAAGGAACTTACCGACCGTTTCTTCGAAGGAGAGACCACCGTGGAAGAAGAGCGCGAACTCTATGCACTCTATCTCGAGGAAGATATTCCCGAAGAAATGGAAGAATACAGGGAGATGTTCCGGGACTTTTCGGCCATCATCATGACCGAAGAAGAGAAAAGCCTGCGTCCGTCCACCGCCCATCCGGTACAAGAGACTTTGCCAACAAACACTTACCACCCCACTGCGGTAAAAGGAAAAACAAGGCACAAGCTTTTATGGCCATACATCAGCGGAGTAGCCGCCGTTTTGATTGCCGCCGTCGGCATAAGCCTGCTCCTCAACAGGCAAGAGGAAGTCCGGTTGGCCAAACTATATGGCGGAAGCTACATGATTATAAACGGGACTAAAATCGATAAATTGACGCGGATACATACAGATATCGAACAAGTCCTCTCTGAAGCTGACGAAATGGAACAGACGCTATCGACCGAAACCGTCATAGAAAAGGCGGAACAGGACGTACTGGAGGGCATAGACGATGAAGCGGAACGCGAACGCATCCGCAAATTAATGGAATAAAATAAACTGAAAGGAAAAGAGATGAAGAAACTATTGCTCACACTACTGTTCATGACAGGATTCAGCTTGGCAGGGCAGGCCCAAAACAGTATCGACCGACTGGTAGAGAAACATTCTACCACGGGGGAGTCTGTCTTTACTTCGGCCATAGAACGGGAACCTGCATCTCAAAAGGTCATCAAAGTGGTGAAGATATTGAAATCCAAACACATGAATGCCTTGCCATTCATAGCGGCCTTTGAAAATGAATCCCGACACGCAAACAGCAAACTGACCCATTCGAAGGATAAGACCACCCTTGTACTCACGACGGAAAGCAAGGACAACGTCAGGATTTATATGCTTAAATATGACCCGAAAAGCAAAATCGGCATAGAAGTAACCATTATCGTAAAACCTAATAAATAATATAAAACACATTTAAGATGAAAAAGTTAATGACTATTTTGCTCGTTATCACCACTGTTCTCGCAGCAAGCGCACGGAATCAAATGGTGAAAAAGACATTTCGGATAGAGGACTTCAACGCCATCCGCTGTGAATTCGTTGCGGATATTTACTACACGCAAGGCAAATCCTACTCCGTAGAAGCCCAAGCTTCGGAAAAAATCATGAACATGGTAAGTATCCATAAAAAAGGTAATACCCTCGTCATTGCCAAAAAGAAAGGTAATAAGGAAAGTGACAAGAACGAAAAGAGACTACAACTCTACGTCACAGCCCCTGAAATCAATGATTTGCAAATACCCGGCGTGGCAGATTTCCATGCCAAAGAAATGGATGTGGAAGACTTTAGCCTGAACGTCAAGGGAGTGTCACGTTTTGAATGCGAAAACCTGACTTGTAAATCTTTCGTTTCTTCCACCCCGGGAGTGAACAAAAGCCATGCCACGATCCATGCCCAAACGGCACGCTTCGATTGCAGCGGAGTAGACAAATCCACACTCTCCATCTATGCAGACGACTTGCATCTGCAAAGCAGTGGCGTAAGCAAGCAAACCGTGGAGTTTAAAGGTAAAAAGGTTGATATTCAGAACTCCGGAGTCGGGACTATACATATTACCATGGAATGTACTTCTTTGAAAGCCCGCAACAGCGGAGTAGGTAAACTTATCCTATCCGGAACAGCAGACCAGACTGAAATAAACTCGAACGGAGTGAACAAAATAGATGCCACTGAATTAAACAAATTCTGATTCCCGAAACCGGGTTTCTTCTATTTCGGTATCAAACTTGAAGATTTAGAAAACGACGTTAGGAGCGAAAAGCATGTAGTTTCAGTTTCAAAAAGACTGAAATTTACATGTTTTTCTTTTATATTTGTCACATAAAATCAAGCCAACGCTTTCATCGTGAAAAATCAAAAAGCCACGAGAATCGCTCAAAAACATCCATTCGGGGGAAAGCACACAAATACGGGAATCTCGTGCTTTTAGAAATACGCTCAAAAGACATTCGTCAATCGGCAGTCCAAACACGGTCGGCCAACCTGAGATAAGACGTCTCTGACCGACGACCGAAAGACACGGCATAGAGGCGCATGCCCCGTTGCTTCAATTCCTCTACATATTGTACCCACATCGGAGGAAGCGGATCCATCTCAAAATCCGAAAGCCAAAGCAAATCGGCATAACGAAAATCTTCACGCATCAAAGTTTTTACGGATTCTTTCATCGCACAAGTCATATCGGATCCTCCATGAAAGGAATTGCACAGAAAGGTCTCCAATAAGGCCAAGTCGGAATAGAGGTTATTCAACTCGATGACTTCGGTTTGGTCGGAAAAGAGTATCACGCGACAGGGGCGGCGCAATTTGTCGGCTATCAAGGCTAAACTCAACACTACCGCCTTGGACAATAACTCACGTTCCCCTTCCATCGAAGCGGAGGTATCCACACAAACCACAAAAGGGCCATGTTTGGCCCGTTTCTGTAAGTCGCGTCCTCTGTACGAAGAAGCTTCGGCATATTCTATCTGCCGGGATACGGCATCGAAGACCGCCAGTTTCTTTTCGACATAACGGCGGTAGAAAATCGGTTCCAAAGCGGCATCCGACAAGAAACAATATTCCATCGGCAGCAGGGCGTTCAGATTGTTCCCTTCCGTAATGCCCACAATGTCGGAGTGCGTGGCAGAGCGTAACAAAGTAACCGGTGTCTTTCCGCTCATGGCTTGATACAAACGCTGCTCATCCGCTTTCTTACGCCCTAAAACGTGATTCAGTTCCTTAATTAATTGGCTTTTACGGATTACCTGCGAAAGCTGTCTGAGTTTCACGCGAAGTTCCGGAGACTGCGTCAACTGAAGCCAGGCTAATCGAGGGGAAGGACCTTCACCCTTTCCTCCCACATTCTGCAACATACCGGCATTGGCCGACACCATACGGTAATAATCTTCACAGAGCCGTTCTATGTGCCGCTTCTGATACGTACGTTCCCGCCCTTCCAACAGATTCCTCCACTTCTTTATGAAATGTTGGCGGAGAGTCTGCCAGCGGCTATCCGTACGAGGATAACGCACCAACTGTTCCATATAATAGGACGCATCCAATTCGACCGGAACATATAAACGGACAAAAGCGGAACGAGCCTGTTGCAACATGGGCAAAAAGTCGGCATCCGAAGCCGCAACGACCTGATAATAATAGTCCCACTGTTCCCCATAATAGGAATATACGTCTTGTAAACCTGATTTCTTTTTGGCGAAATAACGCTGTATTTCTTCCTCCATCTCTTCGGGACGGATGACACCGGACGACAAGACCTCTGCATAAACCTCACCGGCTATTTCATGCAAACGCCTCAGAAAAAGAGCGGACAACTGGCGCACGCGCTCATATCCCTCATGATAATTTCCTGCCGGCTGCATGGCTCAATTCCTGACTTTCGATTTCCAAAGAGGTTATGTCGGAACGTACACGGCGTAAGGCGTTTTTCAATATATCCCTTTGCCTGTCTTGTAAAAACAAATGTGTCTGTACATATTCTGCTTCTTCCCTTTGCCATTGTTCCATACGAGCTGACACCTCGCCCAATTCGGCCACGATACGCTCGGCCATCGCTGATGAAAAATTCATCCGAGAAGAAACTTCAGTCTGGGGCACTGCGTTTTCACTATCCTCCCCTGCCTCACGAAGCAATTCATATTTCCGTCCATTCACCTGCAAACCGGTCGTAGTACGAACCACTTGAAGCAGATCCTTTGGAAAAACATCCGGATGGCGGCTTTTCTCATACTTGCGCAGTATTTGCGCTCCGGTTTTGCGACGGTCTGTAACCAACACAAAAGGTATCGGCTGGTCCGGACTCAACGCTTCGTATTCATTCGTATAAATCAGCACTGTACGTCCGGGATACATGGATTGTATTTGATAGAAAAAAGCCTTGACCACTTTAAAAGCCACATGCGTTTCCGAAACACCCATCCCCTCTTCTTTCAATGCAGCCAAACGGTCTGACAAGAGGGGGACACCGACATGCTCTTCACAGGCTGCCACAAGAGCGTCGGTCAAGAGGCGCTCCAAAACAGTCTCCTGAGCCGGAGTATCCCATACACAGACCTGCAACAGAAGCAAATCTGCCAAATGGATGACGGAACAACCGTTCAGAAAGGCAGAAGTCCGCCACAGATGTACCATCTTCTTCCAACGGCGGTCGGACACATAAAACAGGGACTCTCCTTTTTCTTCTGCCGATACATTGTAAGTCGTCAGAAGCCTACGGAATATATGAACAAATGAAAAGACAAAAACCGGTATCTCCACCGCATCTATCCCTTCGGCCCACACGCGTAACTCATCGACAGACAAGCGTATGGCATCCGACACTTCCACCTCGGACTGAACCGTAGAAGAAATCATCAAATTAAAGAGTTCTTTATCGGCAATGCCTCCCACCACACAACGGACAAGGAAACGATCCCACAACGCATCCAAATTTTCCCCCTCGGCCGGAAGTTCATTGGAAGCAGCGACCACCAACTTCAGCGGAAGCCTCATTTCTTCTTTGCCGTTCAGATATACTTTTTCATTCAACACCGTAAGCAAAGCATTCTGAATGCTGGGTCCGGCTTTCCATATCTCATCCAAGAAAACGACATCGGCTGTGGGCAAATACCCTTCGGTCATTCTCACATAACGGTCTTCGTCCTTCAGGGCAGAAACAGACACCGGTCCGAATATCTCATCCGGCGTACTGAAACGGGACATCAGATATTCAAAAGAACGACCGTTCCGGAAAGCCGATTTCAGTCTCCGGGCTATCATACTCTTTGCCGTTCCGGGAGGGCCGAGCAGGAAAATACTCTCACCGGCAACTGCCGCCAAAAGGGACAGGGAAAGCACATGTTCTTTCTCAAAAAGTCCCTTCCCCAAAGCCTCCAACAACTGGGCGATACGCTTCTTATCCATCATCCGGGCGACCCTTTCTTTCTATTCTTTCAGAAAACGGCGATAAAATATCATATCGAAAATACACTCAGCCACCAGAAACATCAAAAAAAGCAAAGCCGTAAACAAGGGTTGCGCAGACAAGAAAAAACTGATACATCCTCCGGCAAGCAACGATATGCCGACACGCCACAGGATACCATGGCGATAATACCGTAATATGTTCCGGCTATCTTCCAAAGCCTCCCTTGAAACTAAAAAGAATTGCAGCATCTCCCACAAAAAGAAGAATCCCACAATAAAATAAAGAGGCAAAGATTCAAGATAGCTGAGAGGATAAAGCACAAGACGCACCGCCACGGAAAGAATCAGCAAAAAGCTCAACAGAGCGACTTGTATCAACGTAAAAGACAGTATTTTCCTCTTAAATAACGTATTGTTTATCTGCATATTATTTTGTTCTATCTCTTATCTGATAAACGAATCAATAAAAAAGTAAACTCCAAGGCCGGCAAGCCACCCCACCATAACCTTGCCGGATATGTGACGGAAATACCACCAAATGGAAACGTTCTCACTTTTCATCAACGCATATCCGGCAGTGGAACCGATGGAAAGCAAACAGCCGCCGATTCCTCCGCTATAAGCTACTAATTGCCAATACTGACCATTCAGCGCGAATGAACGAAGGTATTCCGGATCCATACCGGGAATGCTTTCCGTCATCCCTACCACATCATACATGGATATGCTGGTCAGCACAAGTGCCACGTTATCCAAAAAGGCGGAAATTCCTCCTAATATCAAACTGTATACGTAGATATTATGAATATATTGGTCGCACCATACGGCAACCGTATAGAGTGCCCCCGTCTCTTGAATGGCAGAAATAGCCATGCTTACGCCTATAAAAAATAAAATAGTCTGGATACTCTCTGCCTGCATGAAGCGTGGTGTAGGGCGGAAAAAAGGTTGGTCGGATTTGATCAACCGCTGATTGCACAACTCGTTTACGACACTGAAAAGTGCCAATACACACAACGCTCCGACAAAAGGAGGCAACTTGGTCAGATTGTGAAACGTAGGAATAAACCACAGCCCTCCAATCCCCACGAACAGCATCAGAATACGCTGCCAACGCGTCAAAGTCGTATCATCCCCGCGATAGCGGATACGAGGCGTATTAATATCCATCTGTTCCGGCAACTTGCGGGAAATCAAATAAGCGGGAATAGCCACGGCTACAATGGACGGCAAGAACATGGCACCCGAAAAACTGGACGGTGTGACCGCTCCCTTGACCCACAGCATCAAAGTAGACACATCGCCGATTACCGTAAGACAACCTCCGGCATTGGCCGCAATTACAATGACCGCCCCATAATACATGCGGAAACGACTCCCCGGCAACAACTGACGCACGATGGCAAACATCATCAAAGCCGTGGTCAGGTTGTCGAGATTGGCCGACAAGACATAGGTTATGAAAGCCACCATCCACAGAAGACGCTTGCTATTACGGGTCGTAATCCACTCGCTGATGAAATCAAAACAACCGTTCGTATTCAACAAATCGACAATAGACATCGTAGCCAAAAGGTAAAGCACGATCTGACAAATATCCGCTACGTGACCGATAAAAATATAATTGGCAATAAAATTCTTAAGAGAAGTAACGTTAGAGACATTTCCGCCTAAGAAATCAGCATATTCCTCCGCGTACATCATTTCTACATACTGTTTTCCCGCCACCATGTAGAGTGTCCAAACAATAACTCCGAGAAACATCGCCACAGCGGCTTTATTGATATTGGTGATATGCTCTGTTGCAATAGCACAATATCCCAAGAGCAAAACAATGGCGATTATTATGGTCATGGAAGATAACTGATAAGAGAGCGACAAACGGGACTCGAACCCGCGACCCTCGGCTTGGGAAGCCAATGCTCTACCAACTGAGCTATTGTCGCAAATCGGATACAAAGGTATATCTTTTCTTGAAAAAAACACTCCGTATCCGGATTTCTTATTCACGTATTAATATACTTTAACTTTACTTGCCAGGGCTTTGCATTTATTCCTTAATGCTTCCTGGTCGGCATCCAACTTGTCCCAGCAAACCACCACTCCCATACGGCGTCCTATATGAGCTTCGGGCTTCCCGAAAATACGCAGATAAGTGTTCGTTGCCGCACAGACCTCCTCCTCGCCGGAATACTTCGGTGCTCCGTGGCTTTCCACTTCCGACAGGATGACCGCACTGGCTCCCATTCGTTCTTGTGTAATTTCCGGTATCGGCAAACCTAAAACGGCACGGCAGTGCAATTCGAATTCCGAAAGATTTTGTGTGCCTGCCAAAGTCACCATTCCCGTATCGTGCGGACGAGGACTCAACTCGGAGAATATCACGCCGTCTTTATGGCTCAGGAAGAATTCAACTCC
>OGML01003237.1_pt1 | contig 10225 bp, 9 predicted proteins | sample 1572951 | NCBI WGS metagenome assembly OGML01 (sample SAMEA2581883, study PRJEB24529) | metagenome | biome: Human gut stool | place: China | collected 2011 | reverse complement strand
CCTTTCTTGCGCCCTTCTCGTTGACATAGTTGAAGGTGTCCTCAAACGAGCCGACGCGAACAACCTTTGCAGGGGCGGTTTCTGCGGCAGCCTTCACAGGAAACAGAGCCGGCAGCAACAGCAGCAGGCACAGCATCGCACAGACGATTTTCCATATCGGGGTCTGCATGGCTTTGCGCGTTCCGGAGTATTTCATTCTTTCCCATCTTTCTCCGCCCCAGGCGGCTGCATTTTGATTTCATTTCCGTACCGCCGATTTTAGGAAGGTCATGGCAGCATCCATCCCGTCAGGCTGTCAGCAATTTTTTGAACAGTATATACCAATGAGTGTAATATGTATTATAGCATTGTCGCAGAATCGTTTCAAGATTTTTTCGTTATGTAGATATAATGCAGCAGTCCCCTCCTTTGTCGGTAATTTCTGCAGTCTTTAAAAAGCACAAATTGCCAACATGAAGCATATACCCGACAAGCGCTGCCATCTTAACGCAATCTTAATACCCCCGCAGAAAAGCTTAATACCATCTTTAAACGGGCAGCGCTATACTGTATTGTACGAAAATTCTGCTGGAGTGTGATTTCTCTTGCCATCTCATCGGCGTTTAGCCTGTAAGCTCAATTACTTTCAGTCCATGATTCTGATGTTTGCAGCGGTTATTCTCATCGGGGCAGTGCTTTTGATGCTGCCAATTTCTGCGCAGGAGCGCACCGTCACCCCTTTCCATGAAGCACTATTCACAGCAACCTCCGCCGTCTGTGTCACAGGGCTGGTTGTGCGGGATACGGCTTCTCACTGGTCAGCGTTCGGTCAGGCCGTGTTGATGGTGCTGATTCAAATCGGCGGCTTGGGTGTGATCACAGTCGGCGCGTCTTTCTCGCTTTTATCAGGTCGGCGCATTTCTCTGTCCCAGCGCGGACGGATGCAGGAGGCCATATCTGCTCCAAAAGTCGGCGGCATTGTGCGGCTGACAGGTTTTGTGATCCGTACCTCTTTGGTCATAGAAGGAATCGGCGCGCTTTGTATGCTCCCGGTTTTCTGCCGGGATTTCGGTGTTTCCGGGATATGGAAAGCCGTTTTTCATTCCGTCTCCGCTTTCTGCAATGCGGGCTTTGATTTAATGGGTACCCCCGACATGCCTTTTGTCTCGCTGACCGCATATCGCGCAGACCCGGTTATCAACCTGACGATTTCCGCCCTGATCGTTGTGGGCGGCGTCGGCTTTCTGACATGGGATGACGTGCGGACCAATCGGCTTTGCTTTCATCGCTATCGGCTGCAGAGCAAAGTTATTCTGACGGCAACAGCGCTCTTAATTTTGCTGCCAACGCTATACTTTTTCTGCTTTGAATTCAAAGGCAGCACACTGCGGGAGCGGCTGCTGCTCTCGCTGTTCCAGTCCGTAACGCCCCGGACAGCGGGATTCAATACGGCAGACTACACATCCTTGTCCAGCAGCGGGCGCGGCCTTACCATTCTGCTGATGTTCATCGGCGGTTCGCCGGGTTCTACGGCGGGCGGCATCAAGACAACAACGGCGGCAGTGCTTGCCGCCAATGCGTTTGCTGTATTCCGCAGGCAGAAGAGTCCAGAAATGTTCGGGCGGCGGATGGAAGAAAAAGCGGTTCATGATGCTGCAGCTATTTTTACACTGTATCTCGTCCTTTCGCTGACGGGAGCGTTTGTCATCAGCACGGTGGAGACGCTGCCGCTGTCCGAATGCCTGTTTGAGACGACCTCGGCCATTGCTACCGTAGGGCTGTCTCTGGGGTTGACACCGCATCTTGGAATCGTCTCGCAGGGAATTTTAATTTTCTTGATGTTCATTGGGCGCGTCGGCGGACTGACTATGATTTATGCAGCGCTCTCCGGCAGCAAAAGCAGCGCGGCACGGCTGCCGCAGGAACGCATCACCGTAGGATAAAGAAAGGTACATACCATGAAATCTATTTTACTGATCGGGTTGGGTCGATTTGGCCGCCACATCGCAGAGGAGCTGAACAAGCTCGGCCATGAGGTCATGGCGGTTGACGAAAACGAGGACCGCGTCAACGCCGTTCTGAGCATTGTGACCAACGCCCAAATCGGCGACAGCACCAACGCGGAATTCTTGGAGGCGTTGGGCGTCCGCAATTTTGATGTCTGTATTGTGGCGATCAGCGGAAACTTTCAGAGCTCACTCGAAACCACTTCCCTGCTGAAGGAGCTGGGCGCAAAAATGGTCGTCTCCCGTGCGGAACGGGATGTGCAGGCGAAATTTCTGCTGCGCAACGGTGCGGATGAGGTGCTTTACCCGGAAAAGCAGCTGGCGAAGTGGGCGGCCATCCGCTACGGGTCCGACCATGTGCTGGATTATATCGAGCTGGACCACGACCACGCCATTCTGGAAGTGTCTGTGCCTTCTGCATGGATTGGAAAGACCGTTGGCGACATCAATATCCGCAAGAAATACAGCATCAACATTCTGGGCATCAAGCGCAACGGGATTGCCGACGTCAACATTGACTCGGACACGGTTCTGCCCGGTGACGGCACATTGCTGGTGCTGGGCGAGGGCAAGGCCCTGAGCCGGTGCTTTCATATCTGATTGTTTTCCAAGGGAAGTGGTTCATTTGAGAACGGCACTGCTGATTTTGCTGTTTCTGGCTGCCGGGCTTTTTCTTGTTTTTATCGGTGTCCGGTGTGATGCGTTCTGGCGCAGCGTTCGCCGCGCACAATTTGAGCGGCGTGAAGGCTTCCGGCGCTGGTAATGCCGCCCGAAATATGGTATGATACCCTTCAGAAGGGAGGATTTGCCATGAATATTAAAAAGCCATCTCCCGATACAATGAAAGAACAGGCCGTCCGACAGGCAAAGGATCTTTTGATCACGGTGCTGATTCTGACCGCTGCAACCGGCATCGGCAATATTTTCTGGTATTTCTCTTTTACCAAAAATATCATATCGGTGTATATTCTGGGGACATTGCTGACCTCGCTTTTTACCAAAAGCTATTTCTACGGTTTTTTAAGCTCGTTTTCCAGCGTGCTTCTTTTCAATTTTTGCTTTACAGAGCCCCGCCTGACGCTGCACGCATACGAGCACGGCTACCCCGTCACCTTTGCCATTATGCTGATCGTTTCCATCATTACGGTCACATTGGCGATTCAGAATATCCGCAATGCCGAAGAGAAAGAGCGCGCTGCCGTCCGTGCCAAGAATGAACAGCTGCGCGCCGATTTACTGCGCACGATTTCCCACGACCTGCGAACCCCGCTCACATCCATTTCCGGCAATGCCTCCAACCTCATCAGCAACTATGAGAAGATGGACGCCCCCACCCGGAAACAAACATTTCTGGACATCTACGACGATTCCATGTGGCTGATCAATCTGGTGGAGAACATTCTTTCCATTTCCCGTATTGAGGATGGACGGATGAATCTGTCCATCTCCACAGAACTGGTAAGTGAAGTGTTCGAAGAGGCCCTGCGCCATACCAACCGGCACAGTGCGCAGCACACGATTACTGTGCAGATGGCCGATGACCTGTTGCTGGCGCGCATGGATGCCAAGCTGGTTGTGCAGGTGTTGATCAATCTGGTGGACAATGCCATCAAATACACGCCTGCCGGGTCGCACATTGTCCTTTCCGCTGCGGCGCAGGGGGAAAACGCCGTAATTCGGGTAAGCGATGACGGCCCCGGTATTCCCGATGAAGCAAAAGAAAAGGTCTTTGAAATGTTCTCCACCGGGGAAAAACGCATTTCGGACAGCCGCCGCAGCCTTGGGCTGGGACTGGCCTTATGCCGCACGATCATCGCAGCCCACGGCGGCACCATTACACTGTCCGACAATAAGCCGCACGGCTGCATCTTTACTTTTACACTGCCCCTTGGGGAGGTTTCTTTGCATGAATAAACCCTTGATTCTGGTTGTGGAGGACGATGCGCCTATCCGCAACCTGATTACCACGACACTGAAAACGCAGGATTACAAGTACATTGCGGCGTCTACTGCGTCCGAAGCACTCCAACAGGCAACGATCCATGCACCGGATGTGATGCTGTTGGATCTTGGTCTGCCTGATCTGGACGGTATCGAGGTGATTCGCCGTATTCGCAGTTGGTCTGCGACGCCCATCATCGTTATCAGTGCCCGCAGCGAGGACAGCGATAAAATCGAAGCCTTGGACAGCGGCGCCGATGACTACCTGACGAAACCGTTCTCGGTAGAAGAGCTGCTGGCGCGGCTACGGGTAACATTCCGCCGCATCTCGATGCTGCAAAACGCCGCCGGTTGTTCGGTTTTTACCAACGGTGATCTGCAAATTGATTTTGCGGCTGGCTGTGCCACCTTAAAAGGGCAGGAACTGCACCTGACGCCCATCGAGTACAAGCTGCTCTGCGTTATGGCCAAGAATTGCGGCAAAGTGCTGACCCATACTTATATCACTCACGAAGTCTGGGGCAGTTCCTGGGACAATGATGTGGCTTCACTTCGCGTTTTTATGGCTACACTGCGCAAAAAGCTGGAATCCGAGCCGGATTCGCCGCAGTATATCCAGACGCATATCGGCATTGGATACAGAATGCTGAAGGTGTAAAGAGATTTTACCCCAAAGAAGTATAATAAAAAGGTAAATATTATTTATGCACACATCCGCGTGCTGGAATCCATGTACTACAAACGGCAGCGCCAACCTTTTATCGCGCGATAAAGAGGACGATGGCCTGATGCGAATCAGAAGCCGAGATATAGCGCTGGAGCTGTTAGAGGAAACAAACACATAGCGAGGGGCCATACCGTGCCTTTTCACAGATTTTTTCCGTTCGTTTCGGCCACCTTGGCGTACCAGGCAGCACTATCTTTGGGGGTTCGTTTGCCGGTTGCGTAATCGAGATAGATCAGACCAAAGCGCTCGTTATAGCCCTCGCTCCACTCAAAATTATCCAACAGCGACCAGTGGAAATAGCCGCGCACATCCACGCCGCTGTCAATCGCGCGGCGCAGCGCCAGAAGATAGCGGTGGGTGAAGTCAATGCGCGCAGGGTCATGCACCTTGCCGTCCAGATGGATGCTGTCGGTGCAGGAAAGGCCGTTCTCGGTGATGTAGATGGGCAGACCGTACCGCTCCCAGACAAAGCGTGTCCCCCACTCCATCGACTCCGGGGTGATGGGCCAGCCGATGGCTGTGCGCGGATGTCCTGCGGCCCGGGGGCAGAATTCCGGCTTGCCGTTTGCCCCGGCGCGCACCATGACGGAGTTGTAGATGTTCATCCCGATGAAATCCAGCCTGCCCAGCGGCAGAGCGTCCAGCTGCTCCTGCGGGATGGCGTCCGCCACACGCTGGGCCTGACCGCCCGCGATCACAGGCCAGCCGCGCCCGCACAGCGGGTCAAGTGCCGGGGCATAGGTAAAGGTCCAGTCTCCGTCCGCCAGCGCAAAGGTTGCCTCGCGGGCCGCCGCAATATCGGCGGGGTCGTCTGTTGCCGGGGTGCAGATGCGCCCTGTCGGGGCCATGCCGACCCGGGCATCGGGGTCAGCCCTGCGGATCGCATCGGCCGCAAGGCAGTGGGCGTAGATCGTGTTGTGCCACGCTGTAAACACCGAGCCGTCATCCAGACGGAAACCGGGTGCGTGTACACCGCTGCTGTAGCCCAGCCCCACGCTGCACTGCGGCTCATTGAGGGTAAAATAGTACCGCACCCGCCCCTTAAAGTGCGCGGCCACCGCGGCGGCATACCCGGCGAAGGCTTTTGCCGTATCATCATTCAGCCAGCCACCCTTGTCCTGCAGGGCTTGCGGCAGATCCCAGTGGTAGAGCGTGACATAAGGCTCGATCCCTGCCGCAAGCAGCGCATCGACCAGCCGGTCATACCAGGCAAGACCTGCCGGATTGACTGGTCCCGTGCCCTGCGGGAAGATGCGCGGCCAGGCAATCGAGAACCGGTACGCCTTCAGGTGCATCTCTTTCAGCAGTGCAATATCCTCTGCCCAGCGGTGGTAGCTGTCGCAGGCGATGTCCCCTGTATCACCGTTCCTTGTTTTGCCCGGCGTATGGCTGAAGGTATCCCAGATGGACAGTCCCCTACCATCCTCCTGCACTGCGCCCTCGACCTGATAGGCTGCGGTTGCCGCGCCCCAGACGAAATTTTCCGGAAATGACATCGTGTATTCCTCCGCTCTTTCTGTCGTTTTCTTTTTTCGCATAAACACCAAAAGAGGTGCAGCGCAAGCGCACTGCACCGTAAGTGTTATTTTACCCTTTCACACTGCCCAATGCAACGCCCCGCACAATATATTTTGAGAGGAGCAGATAGACGATCATAACGGGCAGGATCGCAATGGTGATCATCATATATACCTTGCCCATATCGAACTTCAAAAAGTCCGCGCTGCGCAGCTGTGCAACCAGAATGGGTACGGTTTTCCACTTGGCATCGTTGATGATCAGCGCCGGGATAAAGTAGTTGTTCCATGCGCCCACAAAGCTGAATATTGCCTGTACCGCCATGGCGGGCTTCAGGATCGGCAGAATGACCGTGTTGAAGGTGTGGAACTCCCCCGAGCCGTCAATGCGCGCCGCATCAATAATGTCGCGCGGCAGGCTCGAATCCATATACTGCTTCATGAAGAAGAACACTGTCGGCGCAGCGATGCTCGGCAGAATCAGCGGCCAGAGGGTGTTGGTCAGCTTCATCGAGTCCATCAGGTTCAAAAAGCCGAGCGCCGAAACCTGTGTAGGCATCGTCATGATGAGCAGAATGACGGTGAATGCCAGCTTGCGCAGCTTGAAGTCATACGCATAGATGGCGTAGGCCGTCAGTGCGCTGAAATAGACCGACAGCGCCGCACAGGCAGCCGACACGATCAGGCTGTTGCGCAGACCGGTCAGGATCGGCACATTGGCATCATGGGTGGTGTTGAAGAAGTTAACGCCAAAGCTGCCGCGGGGCAGCGGGTCAAACCCCTGCTGGATGGTAAAGTTGTTGTGCGTGGCGTTGACGATCAGCACATAGAAGAAGAACAGGCAGATAAAGCAGAGGACAAACAGCACGATATAGGCCACTGCACGCTGCAGGGTCAGCATAGGGTCGTGAATTTTGCTTGCCTTTGCGGTAGTGGTGGCTGCGGTTTGGGTCTTGTTCGGCATACTGTTCACGCTCCTTCCTTAGTGATGCTTAGCGGCCGCTTTGGCTGCCTTGATGCGGGCTTTCTCAGCCTTGCGCTGCTCACGGGTCAGGCCGTCATCCTCCTGCGTGAGGGTAAAGTAGATGATGACGCAAAGCACCGCGCAGAGCAGGAACATCAGCACCGAGATAGCGCCGGCTGTGCCGTAGTTTTTGCTGTACAGGTGCTGGTTCAGGTACATGATAATGGTGTTGGTCGAGCCGTTCGGGTCGCCCTTGCCGTTGGTCAAAACCTGCGGCACATCAAACATCTGCAGGCCGCCGATGAGGCTGGTGATCAGCGTGTAGACGAGCAGCGGGCGGATCAGCGGGATCGTGATGCGCCAGAACATTGTGGTCGAGGATGCACCGTCCAGCTGGGCGGCCTCATACAGGCCGGGGTCCACACCCATGATGGCAGCCATCAGAATGATGGTCGTATTGCCGAACCACATCAGGAAGTTCATCAGGCCGATGAGGCCGCGGTTGCCCCAGACACTGTTCAGGAAGCTGAAGGGCTCCTTGAGGATGCCCATGCCCACCAGTGCAGCGTTCACGGGGCCGTTATCCGAGAACAGGGCAAAGAACAACATGGCAAATGCCGAAGCCATGATGAGGTTGGGCATGTAGATGACTGTCTTGAAGAAGGTCTGGCCCTTCAGCTTCAGGCGCAGGTCGGTGAACCATGCTGCCAGCAACAGGGAAATGGCAATCTGCGGGATAAAGCCGATGATCCACAGGATCAGCGTGTTGCCAAAGTATTTGGGCAGATCGGTTGCGAACAGGGTAATGTAGTTTTTCAGGCTCACAAAGTTCGGGCCAATGACCTTCAGGCCGCTGCGGTAATATTCAAAAAAGCTGTAGTAAATGGTAGATGCCAGAGGGATCAGCTGGAATACCGCGAAGATGATGAAGAACGGTGCAATGAAGATGTAGCCCCATTTCGCGTAACTGATCGACCCTTTCTTTTTCTTTTCTCCCATAAGGATCGCCTCCTGATAAATTTGCGGAAAGAACAGGGGCGGGCGGGAACAGCGTCCGGCCCGCCCCTGCGTATTCACTTTTCCGTTTTAGGGTCGGCTGCTATTATGCGGGCCACACCACGTCGGTCAGCTCAGGATACTTCTCCTTGATAGCGGTCTCGAAGTTTGCCTTTGCGGTATCTTCGTCCACATTGCCGGTGAAGTAATCCTTGAACGCATTCTGGAAGCTCTCCGTGATGCCCTGATCGTAAGGGCCTGCGTTGGACATATCGATCTTGTCTGCAGCCTCTGCAAACAGAGCGATGTGGTTCTGGCCGCCGAGGAAGTCGGACTTGTAATCGCTCTTGGCGATCTCGTTCATGGCCTTCTCGTTGTTGGTGTAGTCCTGCGTATCCATGGTGATCTGCTTCATGATGGCTTCATCGCAGGTCAGCTTCAGCATAACGTCCTTGATGGTCTCAAGGTTGTCGCTGCCGGCTGCGCCGCAGATCCAGGTGCCGCCCCAGTAGTAGGGCTGAGGGCCTTCGCACACAGCGTAGTCGCCGTAGATGCCGTTGCCAACCTCTTCCTTGCCGCCCTCAGCGGTAGGAGTTGCCAGAGAGTTGCCCAGCAGGGTGAAGTTGATGCCCCAAGTGGAGTAGAAGAAGCCGAACACCTTACCGGTGGGGCCCTGATCGGAAGCCCACTGGCTGTCCCACAGGCTGGACTTGTTGTTGTAGCCCTTGTCGGTGTACTCCTTGGTCTGGTCCACCCACTTCATCAGGTTCTCGTCCACGGTAACGGTGGTGCCGGTGACCCAGGGTGCGGAGACGTTGTTGGAGAAGGTGCGGTATGCATCGTCAAAGCCGGACAGCATCTTGTAGCCCTTGGCAGCAGCCTTAGCAGCTACATCGTTGAACTTATCCCAGTCGGACAGGTAGGTCTGCACTTCGGCGGGATCATCGGTGCCCAGCACATCCTTGGCAATGCTGCGGCGGTATGCGAACAGACCCGGGGTAGCCTGCCAAGTGGTGCCGCGCTGGCTGCCGTCCACAGAAACGATGTCCTTGGTGTACTGGTACTGGCCGGCCAGATCGGAATCGGTCAGGCCGATATCCTTCTTGACATCCAGAACGTAGTCGGAATCCACATACTTCAGAGCGTAGTCAGCCTCGATCAGGAAAATGTCGATCTTGTCGTCATCGGCAGCGGAATCCTGATTCAGCAGAGCCTCGTCCAGCTTGTTCTGGTAGTTGTTGTTTTCGTTGGCGTTGATGGTCCACTTCACGGTGGTGCCGTCCTTCAGGGTGGTGGTGGACTTGTCGGCCGCGATCTCCTTGACCTCGGGGTAGTAATCGTTGAAGCGGCTCTGGAATTCATCGTTCCAGCACCAGATATTCAGCACCTTGCCCTCTGCGGAAGCAGGCGCATCGGAAGCGGCTGCAGAGGATGCGGGAGCGGAGGAAGCAGCAGCACTGGTAGAAGAGCTGCCGCCGCAGGCTGCCAGAGCAGCACCGATCGTCACGACACCGGAAGCGAGCAGGAAATTACGACGAGAGATCTTTTTCATAAGGGTAAACCTCCTTCATGGTTTTCCAATTAAAAAATTCATACTCAAAAACTCCGCGCCGGGAGTTGTGGGCCTTTGTTAAAGGATGCGGACGGAGCCGCCGTCCAGCAGTTTGCCGGACACCCGGATCTGCTCCGGCAGGGTCACACGCGGATGCTCGATCAGCTCGATCAGCTTATCCGCTGCCAGCCTGCCAAGGGATTTGGTGTTCTGCTGGTAGGTCACCAGCGGGGGTTTGACCACCCGGGAGAGATAGATGCCATCGTATCCCATCACTGAGATGTCCTCCGGGATGCTCAACCCCGCTTCGGTCAGGGCGTTGTAGCCGCCCAGTGCGGAAAAGTCATCCGGGAAGATGATGCAGGTGGGGCGCTGCGGCAGCGCCAGCAACGCCCGGGTCTCTTCAGCGCAGCGATCCACGTCGTGGTACACGCCGCAGCGGACGTACTGCTCCGGCACCTTCAACCCCAGCTCCTCGCAGGCCTGATAGAAGCCTGCCAGACGGTTCTCGGTAACGGCGGTCTTTTCGCCATGGATAAAGGA
>OGML01003235.1_pt1 | contig 10241 bp, 4 predicted proteins | sample 1572951 | NCBI WGS metagenome assembly OGML01 (sample SAMEA2581883, study PRJEB24529) | metagenome | biome: Human gut stool | place: China | collected 2011 | reverse complement strand
GTGAAGGAATTCTGGTATGGCAAGACCTGCCCAGTCCGAACCTTCCAGAAGGACACGAAGCCTTCGCAAGGCAAAACTTCGAAGAGGAAGCCGTCCGCATCATAGATGCTTTCGAAAACCATCCGAGCATCGTGCAATGGGTCGTATTCAATGAGGGGTGGGGACAGTTCGACACCGAACGGATGACGCAAGTAGTCATCGACAAAGTCAGTCCGCAAAGCCTTGTCTGCTGTGCCAGCGGATGGAACGATGCCGAAATCGGTGACATAAAGGACTCTCACAGCTATCCTTATCCATCTTGTCCGATCGACCAAAAACGTGCTTGCGTCAACGGCGAATACGGGGGCATCACACTAAAAGTACCCGGACATATCTGGCCGGGCGGTGACTTCGGCTACACGACAGTGGAAACACCGGAAGACTTTACTGTCATGTTCAACGACTTGGCAGACAAAATCAAAGACCATTATTATTATGGACTTAATGCGGCCGTTTACACACAGTTGTCGGACGTGGAAATTGAGAAAAACGGTATCTACACTTATGACCGGCGCATATTGAAACCATATTCACCCACAGGGGATTTGAAAAACAAAATATTAGAGTGCATCAATATGCCTCATAGCGATGTGAAAGTACAGACCGTCGTATCGACCGCTAAGGAACATAAATACAAATGGAAGTTCATCACCGAAGACAATGCACCGAGATATTGGTTCGCTAAAGAGTTCGACGACAGCCTATGGCCCAAAGGTACCGCAGCGTTCGGTAGGAGTTCCGTATGGACCACTCAGGGCATCATTTCAATACCATGGACAACTGAGCAAATCTATCTGCGCCGCTGGTTCTACTTGGGCGATGTCACCCAAGAAATGATCGACTGCATGCGCTTCATGATTTATCATGACGATGACATCTTCATCTATATCAACGGAGTTTGGGCTGCCACGAAAAAAGGTTCTGTTTCCAATTACATTCCTTACGACATTTCCGACGAAGCACGCCAGACCCTCAAACCGAACAGTTGGAACCTGATAGCCGTAAAATGTATACAAGGCAGCGGAGAGCAAATCGTAGACGTGGGCATCTCGGCGTTTTCAGCCACAGATTTCCATTATAAAGAGGTGTACGACGAATTTACGAACAAAGACTTTACCGAGTTTCCGGAACCGGACAATCCGACAGAACCGGTATTTGAAAAAGTGAAATATCCCGTACCGGACGAGCAAGCGGCCACGGCCATCGTCCGCGGACAGTTCCTCCACTCCACCGACCGCTCCGACGCGGCTTGGGGCGACTATGACAACGACGGATTCCTGGAAGTCACTTATTCCGGCAACAACGAACACCAACGGATAACCTCGCGGAAAAAGTTCTCCGCCCTGTATGACTATCAAGAAGACGGAACATTCAAGAAGCTGGACAGTCCCTTCGATGTGGTATATTATGCTTGCCCCACATGGTTCGACTACAACAACGACGGCTTAATGGACTTGTTCGTACCCGGAGTAAAATCTATGGACTATGAAAACGACCTCGACGATGTGGTCGCCTATCTGTACGAGAACAAAGGAATCGGACCGGACGGAAAATATGTCTTTGAAGAAGTAAATCAAGCCACACCGGAAAGCAATCTCATGGGAATCTCTCCTATCTACGGCTCGCTGGACGGCGGACGGTCGCGCCACTACGTCTCCGTAGGCGATTATGACAAAGACGGTTATCTTGACTTCATCATCGCCGGACTGGATGACTACGAAGACACAAACGGAATCACGGATGAAAACGGTAAGCCCGTCGTACACCACGACCGGCGCGTGCTTTACCTCTATAAAAACAATAAAGGGAAAGGGTTCATCCGACAAGAAACCCCTTTGGACGGCGACAAACCCTTCACAGGGCTATCAAGAGGTTCGGTACATTTTGCCGATATGGACAACGACGGTTGGCTGGATATCATTTCATCCGGTTACGGCCCGGGCGAAGGCAATCTCCGCATCTACTGGAACAATGGCGACGGTACTTTCTCTGAAAACGGGCAATACCTGTACGGATCATACGATTCGTCTTGTTTCCCCTGCGACCTGAACGCAGACGGGTGGACGGACATCGTCGTCACCGGGTACTCTGCCACGAAAGGGCAAAATGCCAAATCATTCTATGTGTACCGCAATAAAGGCGGACGGACATTTGAAATGTTGGACGATTTGTTCTGCGGATTTGAAGGAGTAGACGGAGCTACCCCCTCGTTCGGCGATGTGAACCATGACGGACTGCCGGACATCTTAGCAGGCGGACACGGCGAAAGCCATGAAATCACGACTTGGCTTTATCTGAACCGGGGAGATTTCTGCTTCAAGCCTTGCGGCGGATGGTACGACACGGCATCTCCTTGGACATTCGATCGTGTAACCCATGGTAATAACCACTTGATAGATTTCGACAACGACGGTTATCTGGATGCCTGGAACATGGGATGGGCACATAGCGACGTATGTTCACGCGAATGCGCCACCGAACTTTACCGGAATACGTCGTCCGACGAGGGAGCCGTCCCCAACGAAGCCCCCACCGCTCCCCAAAACCTGAAAGCCGTCTACGACCAAGCCACAAAGATGGTTACTTTCAGTTGGGACGCAGCTTCGGACGACGTCACTCCCCAAGAAGCCTTGCAGTACAACCTGTATTTGAAAAAGTCGGGTTCAGACAAATTCTTCATGACCGTGCCGGCAGACGTGCAGACCGGTTTTATCAAAACCGGGGAAATCTCGGGACAAATCTCGACGACCGCCTACTCCATGTACATAGATGACGAGGAAGCCACGTATGAATGGGGCGTACAGGCCATCGACAACGGCAAGAGGGGCGGAGCGTTCACACTGTCCCGTTTCGACCCGTCCGGCAGCTCCGTAGAGGAATATATGCTCCCCGGCGTCCGGATATATGGTGCAAACGGTAAACTGCATTACCATGTGAACGAAAGTACAACCCTGACCGTCATGGACGAAACCGGCACCACCATTTCCCACATGACAGTCGACGACAGCGGAACAATCGATATTCCCCGATGCGGGGTCTATCTCATAAAAGCCGACATAGGACATAAGACACAAACTTTCAAAGTAATCTTATAACCGCTTTCACAAACAAATTTACGTACACTTCCGCAGATAAAACCACATTATCCAACAGCCGGAAGTGTACATTTCTTTTTCTCTTCCCCCGTTTTGGTGCAGCTATTACATTATTTGAAGCATCCATCAACTTTTTGAAAGCCTCGGAATACATACCTTTGCTTTTATAAAGAAACTATTTTTTATAACCATTAAAAACATTCATCATTTATGTACAAAAGTTTAAGAAGCATGCTGCTCATGTTGGCCTGTACGGTGTGTGGATCGGTCCTTGCCCAAGACAACCTGAAAGCCATGCAACAGAAATTCGTCAACGAGAAGTTCGGTATGTTCATCCATTTCAACATGCCCTCATTTGTGGACGAAGACTGGCCCGACCCCGACATGCCGGCCGAAACCTTCTACCCGAAGAAACTGGACTGTAACCAATGGGCCGAAGCAGCCCTTAGTGCAGGAATGAAGTTCGGATGCCTGACCACAAAGCACCACAGTGGTTATTGCATCTGGGACACGAAGACTACGGAATACAACGTCATGAACAGCCCCCTGAAACGTGACGTGGTACGGGAATACGTAGACGCTTTCCGTAAAAAAGGGTTGGACGTGATGTTATATTATTCCATCCTCGACACACACCATCGTCTACGTCCGGGATTTATCAACCGCAATCATATCGATTTGATTAAAAACCAGTTGAAGGAGCTGTTGACTAACTACGGCCCCATTTCCGCCCTCATCATCGACGGTTGGGACGCTCCTTGGTCGCGCATTTCATACGAAGAAGTTCCGTTCGACGACATCTATCACTTCATCAAACAGCTCCAGCCGAACTGCCTCGTCATGGACTTGAACTCTGCCAAATACCCACAGGACGCATTGTTCTACACCGACGTCAAGTCCTTTGAACAGAATGCCGGACAACACATCTCCAAAGACACCAACCGGATGCCGGCCTTGTCGTGCCTGCCGCTGAACTCGTCGTGGTTCTGGAAAAGCGACTTCCCCACAACGGACGTGAAATCGCCCGAATGGATCGTCAACGAGAACCTGATACCTTTCAACAAAGCATACTGCACCTTCATCCTCAACGTGTCGCCCAACCGGGACGGATTGATTGACGACAATGCCTTGGAGGCGTTGAAAGAAATCGGCCGCCTTTGGAAAGGAAAAGAAGGTGGCGAAATGACGTTGGGCGAATACGAACGTCCGATTACGGCAGAAAACATCGCCAAACACCGTTCGGCCAATTCCAGTTGGAGTTACGATTCTTTCATTATGGATTTCGGAAACGACGACAACTTCGGCTCGGCCTGGCATTCCAATCCGAGAATCAAAGAACCATGGTACGAAGTGGAATTTGAACGCACGCGCCCGTTCAACATGATTTCATTGGTGGATGACAACCAAAGTTTCAGCAGCTATCGCGTACACTACCTCAAAGACGGAGTTTGGCATGAGATTCCCGTGACTCCGAAAGACGGAAAAGTAAAAGTGCACCGCTTCGATGAAGTCTGGGGAAACAAAGTCAAAGTCACTTTCACCAAGAAGAACGAAAACGAACGCATGTACCTGAATGAAATAGGCGTGTATAACGAACGCCGCGACTAAAAAAAGATCCCCTTATTCCATCCTCTCCAATCCGGAAGGGAAAAGAATAAGGGGATTATTATACGTGTACGGCATCTAAAGCCGACACGTCTTAACTTATTTCACCCACAAACGGAAAGCACCCTTTTGGGTCTTCACGATGTATAATGTATTGGTACGCAAGGCTACCGGAATAACAGCGCCTTCATACCGACCGACCAAAGTTCCTGTCAGAGCGTATATTTCCACGCGTCCGCCGCAAGGAACGTAAAGGTTGCCATTGGCATAAGTCACATTCGTGCTTTCTTTGTCTACCGAAGCCACGCCGCTGCCTTTTTCTACTGTCAGCGTACCATCCACGGTCTTCACTTCATAGTTCTCAGGCATCGTCTCTACTTTCACCACGATAGGATACGTACCGGGCACAAGTTCGGCCGGAAGTTCAGGTTGAGCCACAGGTGCCACCTCGAAGACAGTCTCCACCGTATCTTTGCCTATCCAACCCTCGTAGACTAATTCGTAGGTGGCAGGCAGTTCGTCGTCCATCGTAATCTTCACATCCTTTGCCGTAACCGTAAGCGGCGCTTTCTCTACGTCGAACGACACGTTTGTGGCAGTAGCTCCGTACTCGGTATCGTCTACTGTCTTGGCAGTCGTCGTTACCACCAACTCGGCCTTGCCTGCCTTCTTTGCCGTAACCACGCCTTTGCTCGTCATGCTCACCACTCCGGCTGTCAAGACCGTGCTACCATACGTAATCCCATGTTCGTTGGAAACCAACGTGAATTCATCTCCATAAACGACTTTCTCGGGCACAGTCACCGTAATACCGGGATTAGCCGCCATAACCAGTTTGGCCGTCTCGGGCACTATGCTAATGAGATCGAAGTTCTCAAAAGAGGTTCCTTCCGGAAGTTTGACAGAAACGGGGAATTCCGCACCGATGGCAGCGTCCTTGTTCACATCGCACACCGCTTCCGGCAGAACTTCCATGCCGGCCAACACCTCTTCGTCATCGTACACAGCATCAGCATATCCCACAGTAAAAGAATACTCATCTTGCCCCACCGCAACTTTGACTGTACGATATCGTTCACTGTCATAAGCCGATGACAAAGTGTTGTTACCATATTTGAGATATACGCCCACTTTGTTCTTCACCACCTTGATCTTCGCAGTTTCCGGCAGTTTAAGTTCATAGTTTGCGGCTTCACCGCCACTCAACTTTGCCGCACGTTCACTACCGACAGCCTCGGCTTCCTTAGGTGCAGAAGCCGATACCGTAGGCACCTTGGACAAAATCTCAGAAGCGTCTTTCTCGGCATCGTTCCATTTCCACCCGTCATAAACGAAAGCATAGTGGCATTTGCCATCTTCCATATTGTACGAGGACACATTTATACCACGCCAAGTCCATGAATCTTCAGCCAACGACACTTGAAGAGGAGCCTTGGCCACCGTCAACGTCATGGGTTCGGATTCAGCCGGAGTGAAATCATCGCTGCCCGGTTGGCTGGCGGTCACTACGACCTCGCCCGCACCGATGGCACGAAGCTTTCCGTCTTCGCCCACTTCGAGCACGCCTTCCTTGGAGAAACTGTACGCCAAAGCGTCCTTAGTATTATTGGAAATGAAACCCAAACCATCCACCTCGTCGCCATAAGTCAACGCCGGAATCTCGGCTGGCAACTGGATTTCGGCACTCACTCCCTTAAACGTCAAAGTGTAAGTGTTTACCTTCTCACCCATAGCCATTTCATCCTTCACCGTAATGGTCGTCACATTGCCTTCCGTAACGGTTTCCACTGTCGCGTCCTTACCGAAAGCCGTAGCCACGATGTCCTTACCCTGCAAGTCGGCAGGCAGTTGGTAATCGAACACACCGTCGGAGAATCCGTTCACTTCCTTGCCGTCTACTACGAGAGATTTCAGACGTGAATTGTACACCAACTGCACATCATCTACATAAAGGGCATTACCCGTACCCAATTCCGAACGATTGAAATAATCGGAAGCCGAGAATATGATGTTCATCTTTTCCGGATTCCCATCCGACTTATAATCAATAGCCACAGACTGACGCGTCCAATTTTCAATGTCACCCTCAATGGGATATTCTACAGAAGCCACCAATTTAGCATCCCCTGTCACTTCACTACCCGTAGGCATGCCTAAAATATCTTTCTCCCGGTCTATCATATCTATCTCCACCGGTGCATTGCTCATTCCGGTTATAACTTTGGAAGAAGTAGTTCCAGTCCAAGAATAAAAGATGGCCATGGCTTTCTCTTTCGAGTTAAAGGAACCGTTTGCAGGTGCTTCCTGCGCATGCGTACGCTTTGCATAGAACACCAATGAATCGGGACGGGAAGTGAATTCAATACCCCCATACGAACCTCCATCACTGGTATCTTCCGGTTTGCCCACATTCGTCACATCACCATACGCCCAAGATGTTCCTAATGTTATATATCCCGGCGCCGTTGCTCCAATACCAAACATTCCTACATAGTTGTTCCACATCTTAACGGAATGGCCGTTGACTTCCTCCATACGGTCGGTATCCGGAGCCACAAGTTCTTCTGTAATCGTGATAATAAAGTTTTTGCACACGCTGGATGCCATCCAACCCTTCGGCTGCGTACCTACTGCCGTCTTTCCATCGGGATAGCAGGTTTCCCAAGGCTCGTCGAACGAACCGTCAAAACCCTGCGCTGCCATCGAAGCCGAAGCCAGCAACAAAGTGGATAAAAGTAGATTTCTCTTCATTATTATTCTCTTTCTTTTTTTGGAATTATAAATACTATTAATACACTTGGCAATTAGTGAAGACAAAGTTACCATAGTCCGTATGAAAACCAAAGAAAATACGGTAAAAAGAGGGATTTTACCGAAATATATACCGAAAAATCCACTTTAAGATGTCACTTACCTGCTTTCACAGCCTCCCAGAGCATGGAATAGTCGATGCCGTCTTCCAAAACACATTTCCCCGTCCGCGCCTGTAAAGTCTCGTCCCCTGTCCCTGTTTCCGGCTTTCCGCCTGTATCCGGCGAACGGGTGCAGTCCCCCCGGCTCCGTTTGCCTTTCTCCCCGGCCTGCCATGATGCGACTTTGCTTTCGGGACGAACGGAATAAACCGTGTCACGCACGACCTCGCGGCGTATCACCGTATCGATCACCTGCGACACCTGCTGCAACGAAGATTCACCGGACATCCGTCCCAACTCCACTCCCCACAACAGACCGGCCACGGCGGCCACCGGCGTAGCCACCCATCCCCAGGAAATGCCGCCGGACCGACGTGGATTCCGCGGCACACGCAAACGACTGTTTTCTTCATTCCGCAGCCGTGCGGCTGCCTGTGAGACTTGTTCCTCAAAGTGTTTCATAAACCTTCAATTTCTTTCTTAAGTATTGCAATAAATAATGAAGACGCGATTTCACCGTACCCTCCGGAATACCCATTACCTCGGCCAGTTGCGGTACCGTAAGTTCCTCTTCATAACGCAAAGCAAACAACACACGTTGTTCCGGAGGCAGCTTGTCCAACAATGCGGAAAGTTCGCGGTCGAACATCCGGACATCCATCCGAAGTTCCGGCTGTTCCTCATACGTCTCCGGCCCGCCACGCACCTCTTCTGCAAAACCGACCGCAATATTCCGGAAACGATATTCATTCCGGCACAGGTTATAGGCCATCGTGAAAAACCAAGGACATAACTCCCGCCCGCATTCATACCGCCCCCTTGCCGCCCATACGCGCAAGAACAGTTCCTGCGTGAAGTCCGCTGCCAACTGTTCTTCCCGTCCCAGCATACGGAAGAAGAAGCCGTGCAGGCGGCGGGCATAACGACGGTAAAGTTCATCGAAAGCCTTTTCGTCACCCGTTCGCCGCACACGTCCCATCAAATCCTCGTCCGATAGTTTTCGCAACGACGGCCTGAAGTTTATTTTTACCGCCATTTCTCCAAATAGTCCAAATACTCCTTTTTCTTCGCGGCTGAAAACCCGCCATTCTCCACCGAAGCTTTCAATATCCGGTAAAGCCAGTCGGCACGCTCCTGATTACCCGATTCCCTATACGACTGCACCAACGGGCCCAACATGACCGTGTAGTTCAGCAGCAACATCTCGCTCCCCGACCACCATGACTCCAAACGGAAAGCAGGCTCGGTCAGGTAATCGAAATGATAATCCCGCTCTACATGACGTTTGGCTGCCGAAACATTGTCATAAGGCTCCTCACTGTACCGATACACCAATCCCTCATTATAAAGCTTGCGGGCTATGCCCTGCACGGCCCACTGCGAACCGGGTGAGAAGTAAGCCGGACGACCGGATTCGCGGATGACGTATTCCACCATCTCTTGCACAGCCGCCTTGAACTCTTCTTCCGTTCTGACCTCGCGCCCGGGAAAGGGCGGAATCCCCAACTGCCGACACAAAGCGTCGCGATAGGAGCGCATGGACAGAAAAGGAATCACGACCACCATCTTGTCCGTATGCACACGCATCGCACGCTGCAACATGAGCTTGTCGAAAAGCTCCGCGTCGCCGTTGCCGAAGAAAAGCCCGCCTTCGGCCATACCTTGCAACTGGTTGTAACCGAAACGAAGGATAAACGAAGGATATTTGCCATGCTCATACTGGCGACGCAGGATGTCATTGAAAAGCCCGGCTTTCCATCCTGTCCCGTCCGTTTCCCCCATCATCCAAAGGTATCCCAGCACGGCATCGTATCCACGGTCTGAAATATCGTCCGGCAACAGGGTCATCGCCTTTTCCGCAAACTTGTTGTCAGGCCCCTGGGAGGCGCGGTAAGCACATATATTATAGGTATAAGTCTCCGGAATAGCCCGTTCCATACGCTCTAGGATACGGGTCATTCCTCCATCGTTCTTTCCACGGGAACAAGATTTCAGCCCCCAGGCAGCCTCAAACAGGTTGCGCCATGCCTTTTCATCCTGCCCGTCTGCGTCCACCTCTCTTTGCCAAGCCTCAACCTGGCCTGCATACCAGAGCGAGTCGTGCGCCTCTTCCACGATTCCTTTTATCTCCTGCGGTTTCTGTGCCGACGCGCAAAGCGCCACAACCACCGCCCACGAAACAATTAACGTCCTTCTCATATTCTTTCTGTTTCTACCATGAATAATGTTTATACTTGCAACACGTGTCATAAGGATATACACGCCACAAGGCATTTCGTTCAAAGAAAAAACAAGGCATGCCACGCCCATCCTCCTACAATACGATAGAAACGGTTTCGGGCTGTGGAGCTCCCCCGAAAATCACCCGGCAGACATCGGAAAATCAATCTCAGGCGAACGAAAAATCGTTCGCCTGAGATTGATTTTTCGTTTGGCGCAGAAAAATCGGGCCGCTTTTTCCCGTGGAAAAAACAGCCCCTTGATCCATATACACGTCCTTCATCCCGGCCTTGCACCGAACTAAGGAGCTTGCCAGAAATAACGGTCGTCATAGGTAGTATGTCCGGATAACGGCCAGAATCCCTCCGGC
>OGML01003223.1_pt1 | contig 10286 bp, 10 predicted proteins | sample 1572951 | NCBI WGS metagenome assembly OGML01 (sample SAMEA2581883, study PRJEB24529) | metagenome | biome: Human gut stool | place: China | collected 2011 | reverse complement strand
AAAACATAAAACTAGTTAACTTAGTTGCGGCTCCAGAAGGTATAGCTGAAGTACAAAAATATCATAATGATGTAGACATATATGTAGCATCAATTGATGAAAAACTAAATGACCATGGATACATAGTTCCAGGATTAGGCGATGCAGGAGATAGAATATTCGGAACTAAATAAATTATAAGGATCTATAGAGATATAGGTCCTTTAAAGTCAAATTGGCTGAATATTTTGTATACATAATTGCGCACAATAGAAAATAGACACATTAGCGAAATGTGTCTATAAAATGGAAAAATAATGAATAAAATTAGCGAAATTCATAGAAAATATTTGAAAAATTTTAATAGTATGATAAAATAAATAAATAATTTTAATTAAATTTATTTATCAATTTAAAAGCATAGTTATGTAGTAAATATGTGAATTGTAGCTATATTTTAATAAATTAAAAAGGTGTGTTTATATCATGAAAAACAGAAGTGTATTTAGCATAGCAGCAGAAATGCTATCTTTGATAAGTCAGCTTGGAATAATCGTATTAGTTTGTATATTTGGATGTTTCTTTGTAGGAAAATTCATAGATTCCAAACTAAATACTGAGCCAATATTTACAATTATATTTTTAGTATTGGGAGTTGCAAGTGGATTTAACTCTGTATATAGATATCTTCGCAAATACACAAAAGGGAAGTGATTAGATGGATGTCAAAGTAGCAAAAGAGGTCAAAGCTGTTACAGCTGGAGTTCCTATATTTGATGTTGTGGCTGTTATCTTATTAATGGTAATATCACAATTTAGTATTCCTATGCTTATAGGAATAATCTTTGGTAGTGTTGTAGCAGTCTTAAACTTTAGACTATTAGCACTAACTTTGGAAAAGGCAGTAAATCTACCACCAGGAAAGGCACAAGCATATACTGGAGTTAGATATATGATTAGGCTTACAATAACCGCTGCGGCACTTATTGTATCTATTAAAAACCCTAATTTACATATAATAGGAACTGCAATAGGATTAATAAGTACTCAAGTTGTTATATTTATAAAAACATTTATAGTATCAAAATTTAAGAGAAAGGAGGTATAAGTTGTGAAATACGCACAATGGATTATTACATTTCCAAATGGGTTCCATATAAGTGAGACAGTAGTTACTAGCTGGATAATCATGGCTGTATTAATTATTGCATCATACTTCTTAACTAGAAACTTAAAACTAGTTCCAACAAGCAAGGTCCAAATTATGTTGGAGTATGCAGTTGTTACTTTAAAAAATCTAGTTGAAGGAAATATGGGTAAAGATGTATTTAAGAAAATGCCTAATATGTTCTATTATATAGGATCATTATTCTTATTCTTCGCATTCTCAAACTTAATTGGTCTACTTGGATTTAGATCTCCAACAGCAGATGTTGACACAACACTTGCGTGGGCATTACTTACTGTATTTTTAATTTATTTCGAAGGTATGAAAGCAAAAGGACTTGCATATTGGAAAGGTTTAATGGAACCAGTTCCACTACTATTACCTTTAAATATCGTCAGTGAGTTTGCAACACCAATATCACTTACATTCCGTCCATTCGGTAATATATTAGGTGGTACTGTAATTATGGGACTTCTTTACAAATTATTAGCGTTTATATCAACATTAATACCTAATGTATCAATCCCATTCTTACAATTAGTAATACCAGTACCTTTACATCTATATTTTGACTTGTTTGCAGGTTGTCTACAAGCCTTTATATTTGTAATGTTAACAATGGTATTTGTTTCAAGCGCAGCAGAATAGTAAGTTAAAAACAAAAGTATTAACAATCAAAATCAAAAGAAAAATAAACAAAATAAAAAATAAAAATTATATCTTTCAAGGAGGAATTTATTATGGAACAAGCATTAATGGTATTAGGATCTGCTATAGGAGCAGGGATAGCAGTTTGCTCAGGTATAGGTTCAGGTATAGGACAAGGATACGCAGCTGGGAAAGGTGCAGAAGCAGTTGGGAACCAACCAGAAGCTAAAGGAGATATAATCTCTACAATGTTACTTGGGGCTGCAGTTGCAGAATCTACAGGTATATATGGTCTAGTTATATCTATAATCCTTTTATTCGCAAATCCATGGGTATAAAAAATCAAATAAAAATATTTTCAAATTTACAATTGGGAGGTGTTTGGTCATCTCCTAAATGTAAGTTTTAGGATTTGTCAAGAGGAGGAATAGTTATGGATTTTAAACCGGTAGTAACCATATCATGGGAATTATTATTCCAGATTATAAATACAGTTATACTATTCTTAGTATTGAAAAAAGTATTATTCAAGCCAGTTCTAAACATAATTGAACAAAGAGAAAATATGATTCAAGATGATTTAGCTGCTGGGGCAAAAGCTAAGAATGAAGGTATAGCTTTAAGAAAAGAATATGAAGAAAAAGTTAGCTTAGCGAAAGAAGAAGGTAAAGAGATAATAAAACAAGCTACTGCTAGAGCTGAACAAAAATCTAACCAAATAATCGCAGATGCACAAGCTGAAGCATCTTCATTAAAATCAAAAGCAACAAAAGAAATTGCTCAAGAAAAAGAACAAGCTATTGCTGAAATCAGAAATGATATATCAGATATAGCAATACTTGCAGCATCAAAAGTATTAGAAGAAGATATAGATAAATCTAAACATGAAGATTTAATCCAAAAATTTATAAAAGAGGTAGGGGAAGCTGAATGATAGATGTAATAGCTAACAGATACGCTGAAGCTCTATTTCAAATAGGTGAAGAAGAAAATAAAACTGATAACCTATATAATGAACTAAAAGAAGTATCTTCTCTAATAACTACAAATAACGAATTAAACAATGTTATGAAGTCTCCATTAGTATCAAAAAAGGAAAAAATCCAATTAATTGATACTTTATTTGCTGGAAAAATAGACAATGATTTAAAAAACTTTTTAAAAATATTAATTGAAAAAGGTAGAATCACATCTATAAGTGCAATAGAGGCAACATATAAAGGACTGTTAAATGAAAAGAACAATATCTTAGAAGGATATGTAATCAGTGCAGTTCAAATGGATAACGAGAAAATCAAAGAGCTTGAGACAGAGCTTTCTAAAAAATATAATAAAAATGTTACTTTAGAAAATAAAGTTGATAAGAATGTATTAGGTGGAGTTTTAGTAAGACTTGGTAATACGGAAATAGACGGAACAATAAGAACTCGTTTAAATGGATTAAAAAATCAACTTTCACAAGTAATTTAGTAGGAGGGCGGTGAACCCATGAACTTAAGACCTGAAGAAATCAGTTCTATAATTAAACAACAAATAAAGAACTATGATAATAAAATAGAATTAACAGATACAGGAAGTGTCCTAAAAGTTGGGGATGGTATAGCTACAGTCTATGGATTAGAAAATGTTATGTCAAGTGAATTACTTGAGTTCCCAGGTGAAGTATTTGGGATGGCACTTAACTTAGAAGAAGATGTTGTTGGGGCCGTTTTATTCGGTGATGACAGCGGAATCAAAGAAGGAGACATAGTAAAAAGAACTGGAAGAATAGTAGAAGTTCCAGTTGGTGAAGCTATGATAGGTAGAGTTGTAAGTCCACTTGGTTTACCTATAGATGGTAAAGGACCTATAAACACTAACAAAACTAGACCTGTAGAATCTCCAGCACCTGGTATAATGGCAAGAAGATCAGTTTACGAACCATTACAAACAGGTATAAAATCAATTGACTCAATGATACCAATCGGTAGAGGTCAAAGGGAGCTTATAATCGGAGATAGACAAACTGGTAAAACTTCTATAGCAATAGATACTATACTAAACCAAAAAGGTAAAGATGTTATATGTATATATGTTGCAATAGGACAAAAACGTTCAACAGTAGCACAATTAGTTACTAGATTAGAAAATGGTGGAGCAATGGATTACACTATAGTTGTTTCCGCAACAGCTTCAGAATCTGCACCACTTCAATACTTAGCACCATATGCAGGAGCTGCAATGGGTGAAGAATTCATGTACAATGGAAAACACGTTCTAATAATATATGATGATTTAAGTAAACAAGCAGTTGCTTACAGAGAAATGTCATTATTACTTAGAAGACCACCAGGCCGTGAAGCATACCCAGGGGATGTTTTCTATCTACATTCAAGATTACTAGAAAGAGCAGCTAAATTATCTGACGAATTAGGCGGAGGATCAATGACTGCTTTACCAATAATAGAAACTCAAGCAGGTGACGTTTCTGCATATATACCAACAAACGTTATATCAATCACTGATGGACAAATATACTTACAACCAGAATTATTCTATTCAGGAGTAAGACCAGCAGTTGACCCTGGTATATCAGTATCAAGGGTTGGTGGTAGTGCACAAATAAAATCAATGAAAAAAGTTTCAGGTACATTAAAACTTGCTTACTCTCAATATAAAGAACTTGCAGCTTTCTCTCAATTTGGATCTGACTTAGATGAAGATACTAAAAAGCAACTTGCTCAAGGTGAAAGAATCGTTGAAGTTTTAAAACAAGGCGAAAATGCACCTCTTGATGTTAGTGACCAAGTTATGATAATATTTGCTGTTACAAATGGATTTGTAGATGATATACCAGTTAGTGAATTATCTAGATTTGAATCTGAATTATTTAAATTCGTAGATGCAAATTATCCTGAATTAAGTGAAAAAATACTAGCAAATAAGGATTTCACAACTGATTTAACTACAGCAATAAATGAATTCAAAAAAACATTTGTTGTTGAAGCTTAAGAATCCTTTTTAAAAAGGAGGTAAACTAATTGGCAGGCGCTGGAATTAAAGAGATTAAAAACCGTATAGGCAGTGTTCAAAGTACAAAACAAGTTACAAAAGCTATGGAATTAGTTTCTTCATCAAAAATGAGAAAAGCTAAGGATAGAGCTTTAGCTAGTAGACCATACTTTAACACAATGTACAATACAGTTAAAGATATAGCTACTAACACAAGAGGTGTTAGAGACCCATTCTTAAAACAAAGAGAAGTAAAAAATAAATGTTATATCGTAATAGCTGGAGATAGAGGTCTAGCTGGAGGATATAACTCAAATATATTTAAACTTACAACTGCTCATATGGATGGAAAACAAGAAAAAGTTATGACAGTAGGTAAGAAGGCAACGGAATTTTTCCAAAAAAGAGGTTACGATATAGTAGCCGCTGAAGAAAGTGTTGAAAAATGTGATTATGATAGAACATTAGCACTTGCTAATACAGCAATGGATTTATACAAAAAAGGTGAGATAGATGAATTATACATCTGTTATACAGAGTTTATATCACCTCTAACTCAAACTCCTAAATTAATGAAGGTTTTACCATTAGCTTTCGATAAAGAAGAGGCAAAATCAAAAGAAAATTCAGGAAGTAGAGCTAGGGTTCAATATTTACCATCACCAGAAGCAGTTTTAAGCTACCTAATACCTAAATATGTATCAGGTGTAGTTTATGATGGTGTAATAGAATCTTTTGCATCAGAACAATCAGCAAGAAGAAATGCTATGAAGTCGGCTTCAGACAATGCAGATGAAATGCTTTCTACTCTAGAATTAAGTTACAATAGAGCAAGACAAAGTGCGGTTACTCAAGAAATAACAGAAATCGTAGGTGGAGTTGAAGCTCTAAAATAAGGAGGTTAGGAAATGGCCAACGTAGGTAAAATAGTATCAATCGTAGGGGTTGTACTAGATGTTAAATTTGAAAATGAACAAAGCCTACCTAACTTATTAAACGCATTAGTTATAAAGTTAGGAGATCAAGAAATAGTTGCTGAAGTTGCACAACATATCGGTGATGATACAGTTAGATGTATAGCAATGAGTGCAACAGATGGGCTAGTTAGAGGTATGGAAGTTATAGATACAGGTAAACCAATAGCGGTTCCTGTTGGAAATAAAACTTTAGGAAGAATATTCAATGTTCTTGGTGAACCAGTTGATGGATTTGAAGCACCAAAAGATGCTCCAAGAGATCCAATACATAGACCGGCACCAGAATTTAATGAAATAGCAGGTAGTGCTGAAATACTTGAAACAGGTATAAAAGTAGTTGACTTATTAGCTCCTTACTTAAAAGGTGGTAAAATCGGTTTATTCGGTGGTGCCGGAGTTGGTAAAACAGTTCTTATACAAGAGCTTATAAACAACGTAGCTAAACAACATGGTGGGATATCAGTATTCTCAGGTGTTGGAGAAAGAACAAGAGAAGGTAATGACTTATACTTCGAAATGAAAGAGTCTGGAGTTTTAAATAAAACAGCTCTAGTATTCGGACAAATGAATGAGCCACCTGGAGCAAGAATGAGAGTTGCGGAAACCGGTCTTACCATGGCTGAATATTTCCGTGATGAAAAGCATCAGAACGTATTGTTATTTATTGATAACATTTTCCGTTTTGTACAGGCAGGTTCAGAAGTATCTTCGCTTTTAGGCAGAATGCCGTCTGCCGTTGGTTATCAGCCGACCCTTGCAACTGATGTCGGCGAACTTCAGGAGCGTATTGCTTCCACCAAAAATGGTTCTATTACATCGGTTCAGGCTGTTTATGTTCCTGCCGATGACCTTACAGACCCTGCGCCTGCAACAACATTTGCTCACCTTGATGCAACAACTGTTCTTTCAAGAAAAATTGTTGAAAAAGGTATTTATCCTGCTGTTGACCCGCTTGAGTCTAACTCTCGTATCCTTGAACCTGATGTAGTAGGCGAAGAGCATTACGCAGTTGCCCGTAAAGTTCAGGAATATTTGCAGAAATATAAAGAACTTCAAGATATTATCGCAATTCTCGGTATGGAAGAACTTTCTGATGAAGATAAAACTACTGTTTATCGTGCAAGAAAGATTGAAAAGTTCTTGTCACAGCCATTCCATGTTGCTGAGGCATTCACAGGCCAGCCGGGTAAATATGTTGCTGTTAAAGATGCGGTTAAGGGATTCAAGGCTATTATCGACGGTGAAGTTGATGATGTTCCTGAACAGGCTTTCTTTAATACCGGTACTATTGAAGATGTTTTGGAAAATGCAAAAAAGCTTGAAAAATAAGGTGATTATATGAATACTTTTCAACTTAAAATAATTGCGTCTAATAAAGTCTTTTTTGACGGTGAGGCTCAAAGCCTTTCTATTCCAAGGCTTAACGGAGGCTGCGAAGCTTATCTTGCAAAGCATGAAAATTGTGTTGTGCCTATTGAATTCGGCGAAATGAAGATTGTTGATGCAAACGGTAAAAAAATCAACGCATTTGTAGGCAGCGGTTTTCTTGAGTTTCTTGATAATGTTGCAACACTTGTTTGCATTTCGGCAGAACTTCCTGAAGAAATCAATGAGCGCCGTGCAAAAGAAGCTCAAATGAGAGCTGAAGAAGAACTTCGCCAAAAGCATTCACTTCTTGAATATTATCACTCTAAAGCTAACCTTTCTCGTGCTATGGAGAGACTTAAAGTTAAAAGCAGATATACTATGTAATAAAAAACGACTGAAATCAAGTAATTTGGTTTCAGCCGTTTTTTTGTGTAAAAATCCTATTCTTGTAAATTATATTTCTTTATTGTATAATAGATATAACTACATTTAAGGGGAAAATTATGCAGTACAATTTAAAAACAGGTAATTTTTGTGATTTTAGTAAGTTCAGGGAAAATATTATGATTCCGCGTTCTTACTTTATTCCTTTTGCAAATCTTGATGAACTTGCAAAAACAGATATTAGAAATGAAAGATATTCATCCTCCCGTGTTGAATGCCTTTCGGGTGAATGGGATTTTGTATATTATTCAAATTGCAAAATGGTGGATAATTTTTTTGATACAGAAAAAATTAAATTTGATAAAGTAAATGTTCCTTCAATGTGGCAATATACGGGTTATGAAAAGCCTTATTATGTAAATACCAGATACCAATTTAAGCCTAATCCGCCGCATATACCTGAAGATTGCCCGGTGGGTATTTATCGCAGATTTATTGATATTGATAATCTTGATTTAAACTATACTTTGGCGTTTTTAGGTGTTGCAGGTTCACTTGAACTTTTTTGTAACGGTAAATATGTAGGTTACAGCGAGGGCAGCCACAATACCGCTGAATTTGAACTTAATGATTTTCTTGTTAAGGGTAAAAATGAAATTGTAGTTCAAAACCATAAATGGACTAACAGTACATATCTTGAAGCGCAGGATATGTTTCGTTCTAACGGTATTTTCCGTGATGTTTTGCTTTATAAAACGGGGAACAACTCTATTTATGATTTTGAAGCTAAAATCAGTTTCAAAAGTTCATTTTCTCTTGATTTTTTGCCATCATTAAAGATTAGTGACGATTGTGTGTTGTCTGTTTCGCTTTATGATGACGGTGAGATTGTATCATCAAAATCTGTTAATGTATCACCGTCAAATATTGAAAAAATCAGTTTTAATAATCTTGATGTTCACAAGTGGTCAGCCGAATGCCCTTATCTATATGATTTGGTAATTATTCTTTCAAAGGGCGAAGATGTTATTGAAGTTGTAAGAAAAAACATTGGCTTTAAAAATGTTGAAATAATCGGCAATATGTTTTTGTTTAATAATGAGCCTATTAAACTTTTGGGTGTAAATCACCACGATACCAACGCTAAAACGGGATATGTGATGTCAGTTGAAGATATGGAACTCGATGTCAGCCTTGTAAAGCAATATAATGCTAACTGTATTCGTACATCTCATTATCCGCCTGATCCTACTTTTCTTGATTTATGTGATGAATACGGAATATATGTAATTGATGAAGCTGATATTGAAACTCACGGCTGTGAAACCGAACTTCATAGGCCGGGTGCTTGCTCACATAATAAAGATTGGCAGCAACATTATTGGGATAGGGTTTACAGAATGTATGCCCGTGATAAGAATCATCCGTCAATCACAATGTGGTCGCTCGGAAATGAAGCACACGGTTATCTTAACCAAGATTATTGCTATGATGAACTTAAAAAGTTATCAACGCTTCCTATTCATTATGAGGGTGTGTGCAGAACTCCACGCTTTGCATATGATGTTATTTCGCATATGTACGCTTGGCCGAATATGTGTGAAAAAATTGCAAAGGGCAAATTGCCGAAGTATCGTAAAAAGCCATTTTTCCTTTGTGAATATGCGCATGCAATGGGAGTTGGTGCAGGCGAACTTGAAAGATATGTAAAATGCTTTTATTCTTCAGAAAATATGCTTGGCGGTTGCATATGGGAATTTGCAGACCATGCTGTTTACCACGAAAATGAAAAAGTTAAATACACTTACGGCGGTGACCATGGTGAAGAAAAGCACGACGGCAATTTCTGTATGGACGGCCTTTTCTTTCCGGACAGAACACCGCATTCAGGCGCAAAGCAAATGAAAAATTGCTATCGCCCTGTCAGATGCCGCAAAATTGCAGATAACAGATATCAATTTTTCAATCATAATTATTTTGAAAATGCAGCATTCAGTGTAAAGTATGCCTACTTTACAAATGGAGTTGAAACATATTCAAGCACATTTGATGTAAATATTGCGCCTCAGTCAAGCCAGGAGTATGAAATTGACTCGCTTGAGCTTGAAAAGGATAATCATAATTCGGTTGTGTTTGAATATTTTACCGGTGATTTCTTAATTGCAAGTGAGCAAATTATTTTAAGTGAGGGTAAGCTGAGTGCAGATATAAATTCTGGCGGTAAAACCACCGTAAAACCAAGTGAAAATAAGCTTTATATCACTTTTGATAATGGCTCAATGATATTTGATAAATCTACCGGATTTATTACTTCATATATTTATAAAAATCACGAAATGATAAATTCATTCCCTCTCGGTGATTTTAAAGGCTTTGCACCTGCATTTTATCGCGCTCCGCTTGATAATGACAGAAATATTTGTAAATACTGGCATACAATGGGACTTCAAAATACATCAAATATCTGTAAAGGCAGTAACTTTACAGATAATGGCGATAATATTGTGATTACAACTAATATTAAATCCATTGCAAATTGTATTCTTCCGGTTGCAAATACTCAAATTAAATATACAATTTATCCAAACGGTAATATTTTGGTTGATGTAAATTGCTTGGGTGGCGGTGCTGTCAAGCTGTTGCCGCGCTTTGGTGTTATGCTTGAAATGCCGAAGGAATATGAAAATATTAAATATTTCGGTTTGGGTGAAGATGTCAATTTGCCGGATTATAAGGAACATACAATAAATAAAGTTTATCAAACAACAGTT
>OGML01003221.1_pt1 | contig 10288 bp, 10 predicted proteins | sample 1572951 | NCBI WGS metagenome assembly OGML01 (sample SAMEA2581883, study PRJEB24529) | metagenome | biome: Human gut stool | place: China | collected 2011 | reverse complement strand
GAGCACTTGGCTACGGACCAAGGTGTCGGGAGTTCGAATCTTCTCGCGCACGTATGCTAAATAGTCTTAAATTCTTGAAAAATCAAGGGTTTAGGGCTATTTTTGTATATGCAGATTTTATGAATCCTTTTTAATGCGGAAAATTCCATAAGATGGTATAATAAAAAAGATAAATTACTGGAAACAATGAATTAAGGTAACCTTAAGGTTATTCGAGTTGGAAAGTAAGATTTACGTGTTAAGATGGCATCATCAAAGATAAGAGGAGGAAAAAATATGTGGACGAGAGCGGAATTAAAAGACAGAGCAAAGTTTGCATTTAAAAGAAACTATTGGAGAAGTGTGCTGATCAGTTTACTGCTGGCGCTTTTGATAGGAGGCGGCAGTGGCGCAGGAAGTGCAGGTTCGGCTATGTCATCAGCTTTAGGAAGTGACGGAAGTGATATTACCTCGGACTCCTATGATGATTTTTATGATGACGCAGATGACATCTGGTATGAGATGAATGATGTCTATGACAATACAGATCATACAGCACTTCTTTTTGCAGGAGTCATTTTTGTTGTGATCTTCATGATTGTATTTGTGATCATTATGACTGTTACAATTCTTTTGGATGCATTTATTTTTAATCCATTGGAAGTGGGATGTAAACGTTTCTATTTAAGAAACCTCAATGAGGCAGCTTTAGTGGGAAATGCCGGATACGCATTTGATAACAATTATAAAAATATTGCAAAGACAATGTTTTTCCGTGATCTGTATACTGTTTTGTGGTCAATGCTTTTTATTATTCCTGGCATTGTAAAGTCATATGAATACCAGATGATCCCATATTTGCTGGCAGACAATCCACAGATGACAAAAGAGGAGGCATTTGCAGAGAGTAAGAGAATGATGCAGGGACAGAAATGGAATGCATTTGTTTTGGATTTATCATTCATTGGATGGGATATTTTATCTGGAATGACAATGGGAATCCTTGGAATCTTTTATGTGCAGCCATACAAAGATGGAACACATGCCGCATTATATGAAGCTTTAAGATACAGAACTCCGTATCAGCAGATTCAGAATCCGGCACCTTACCAGCAGAATACTGCAATGAATCAGCAGACAACAGAGATGCCGAATAGATTTGAAAATCAGAATATCGATCAGCCGTTTGAGGACAGAACGGATTATTAGGAGAACAACTACGGATGGATTACAAAATCTTGATCGCAGATGATGAGCCGGAGATCAGAAATCTTCTCCGGCTTTATCTGGAAAATGAAAACTATCATGTAATAGAAGCGGAGGATGGACAACGGGCACTCGATTTATTGCGGGCAGAGCAGCCGGCATTATGTATTTTGGATATTATGATGCCGAAGATGGATGGCTATCATGTATTGCAGCAGATTCGCAAAGAGAGTAATATTCCAGTGATCATTTTGTCAGCGAAGGACGCAGATTCGGAAAAAATCCTGGGATTAAATCTGGGAGCAGACGATTATCTGGCAAAACCGTTCAATCCTTTAGAGGCAGTTGCAAGAGTGAATTCCAATATCCGGCGTTTTTATTCTCTTGGAACAAAAGTAGTTCAGGAGGGATATTTATCTGTCCGGGATCTGGTATTAAATCAGGACGCATGTACTTTGAAAAAGGGAGACAAAATCATACAGCTGACCTCTGTGGAATACCGCATCATGGAACTGTTCATGCAGCATCCGGGCAAAGTCTTTACAAAACAGCAGATTTATGAGCATGGATGGGGCGAAGAGTATATCGTGGCAGACAATAATATCATGGTCTGCATCAGTAAGCTGCGGGCAAAACTGGATGATAATCCTTCCGCTTATATTCAGACAATCCGTGGTCTGGGATATCGCTTGGAGAAGTAAATGAAGAAACAGAATGATTTACAGTGGTTTTTGATCAAAAAATTTATTGAAATACTAGCAGTTGTTGGAGTTGTGGAATATCTGTTGACTTTTCTGGTCAACAGATTTGTGCTGCCTAACGTACTGCTATATTTTTTTCCGGGCGTGGAAGAAAATCCGCTTTTGCTCGGCTCCGGCGTGATCTTCTTCCTGTCTGCAGTTTTAATGTTACTGATCTTAGGAGCATTGAATGCAATGTTTCCATCACCGCTTCATGAGATGGTACAGGCGGCTTTGGAACAAATGCAAAAAAATTTCATGCATACCGTTTCCGCTGGAAAAACTAATTTTTCTTTTTATGAATTAAACAGAGGGCAGGCAATTCTGCTTTTTCTGGTTGCTTTTGTAGTAGTGTTGGTAATTTTAACCCCGTATGTGTTAGGGGCAGTTTGTTTTGCAAAAATAACGATTAAAGAGTTTCGTCAGATCCAGAGAGAGAGGGAGGAGGAACAGAAAGAGTTTGACCGTAAAAAAAATCTGATGCTATCAGACATTGCACATGATCTCAGAACGCCGATGACCACGGTTAACGGTTATGCAAAAGCGTTAGCCGATGGCATGGTCAGGGATCCGGGAAAACAGCTTGAATATTTGCAGGCAATACAGAATAAGTCGGCAAGGATGAACGATCTGATCCATTTATTATTTGAGTATGTAAAATTAGACAGTGAAGGTTTTTCACTGGACAGAAAAGAAACAGATCTGAGTGAACTGTTACGTGAAAATGCTGCACTCATTTATGCAGACTTTGAAGATGCAGGGATGGAATTCGAGATTGATATTCCAGAAGAAGTGGTTTCGGTATCCGTTGATCCAATCCAGTTTTCCAGAGTGATCACGAATCTTTTGAATAATGCAATGAAGCACAATGAGAGGGGGACGCATATAAAGATTGGTATGTACCGGAAAAATGGATACATTTATATTCTTGTGGCAGATAGTGGCAGGAGAATTCCGGGCGAGCTTGCGGAACATTTATTTGAACCATTTACAAAAGGAGATGTTTCCAGAAAAAGTGGAAGCGGAAGCGGACTAGGACTTTCGATTGCAAAAAAAATCATTGAAATGCATGGATTTCAAATGGATTTTATACAACAGCTGGACGAGAAAAAAATTCCGCAGATTGCAGGCTATACAAAAGAATTTGTCATCCAGATCGCGGACGACAGCTACGACTCATCCCTCACGGCATGACGAAAAGCGCAGGGCAATAAAAAGAAAGCTGCGCATATAGACAAGCCGGAGGGATTTTTATATAATGAATAAAAAGTATTGTAACAGGAAAAAGGAGACTCTCATTGGATACATTTGAGATGTTAAAAAGGCTGTTAAGCCAGAATGAATTTGAACTTTTGCTGCCGGATCAGACAGGAGCAAAAGAAAAGAACACGGATAAAACAGATATTCGTCTGGTATATCAGATGAATGACACGATAGAAAGCTTTCTTGTTTTTAAGGAAGCAAGAATGACAGGTACATACAAAGAAGATTATGAAGGGGCTATTGAGGCCTCTTTTTATCGCGATGGGGATGATTACGCACTTGTTGTCCGGCAGGAAGAGGAGGATTGTGTTGTCACTATCCTTTTTAAAACGCTGGAGCTGGAAACAAATCTGTATAATTATGGTGATATTGCGCATTTTTGGAGAAAAGGTTATGAAAATCTGCGGCAGCTGGAATTTCGTATTGCGGTATTATGGGATAAATATGAGTATCTTGGTGAGGCTGTCTGCAATGAGGAAGAACGAAAACTCGTGCAGTTAGCCTATTTTCCACCTCTGAATTATACCTGTTATCCGGCGGTTTCAAAGCAGTACATTGTGCCGCGAGACAATCCATGGATACCGTCGGATGGTGCATTTTCCTTGATGAAAGAGATGGCAGAGCAGGTGGGTGACAGAAAAATTAAAAAATGGATACATTTTTATGAAAGGTATCCATATCCTGTTGTTGCAAGGTGTCTTGCAGTTTTATTACATCGGAATGCGCATGCAAAAGTAGTGGATCTGATCACAGAGAGGTTAAAAAAAGCGACATCCGTTTATCCTAATCGATCTTTTGGCGAAAAAGAGGATGAAAATATCGGGAAACTTTTAGGGCGGGCAGAAAAACGGAAAGAAGAATTGGAGCGTGCGGGAATCCATGCGGAGGTACTGCACGAAGAGCCGTTTACGACCGCAAAGGATACGCTGGATTTTCATGTGTATGTCATGCAATTGAAAAAAGGCGTAATAAACAGAAAAGTTTTGATCGAGGAAATTTCAGAATAATCACAGAAAAGAAAGAAGAATTTTGCAATGAACGAATTAATGGAGCAGATTAAGAAAAAAGATGCCAGGTCATTTACGCATGGAGGAAAATTTCATGCGGATGATGTGTTTTCGGCAGCACTTTTATTTTATATAAATCCGGAAATTACGATTTTACGTGGAAATCGTGTGCCGGATGATTTCGATGGAATTGTGTTTGATATTGGAAGAGGTGCGTATGACCATCATCAGAGGGACAGCAGAGTCCGGGAAAACGGTGTGCCATACGCTGCGTTTGGATTGTTGTGGGAGGCAGTCGGTGCAGAGATCCTTGGGGAAGAGCTGGCAGAGGAGTTTGACGAGGCTTTTGTGCAGCCGCTGGATCATAATGATAACACGGGGGAGAAAAACGAGCTTGCAACACTGATTGGGAATTTCAATCCGACCTGGGATGCACAGGGTGGAAATGATGAGGCATTTTTTCAGGCAGTAAGCGTTGCAGGCATGATCCTTGAAAACAAATTTGAGCGTTATCGCGGAAATGAGCGGGCAGATAGGCGCGTGGAGGAGATTTTAGAAGAACACCGGCAGGCGGTTACATCTGGTAAAAGGGACAGCGAAGATGAAAAGATTCTGATTTTACCGGAGTTTGTACCGTGTCAGAAGCGGTTGTCGGAGACGGAGATTGCATTTGTCATATTCCCATCCAATCGTGGTGGATACTGTATACAACCACAGAAGAAGGAATATTCCATGAATTACAAATGCAGTTTTCCGGCAGAGTGGCTTGGTCTTGAAAATGAAGAATTGGAACAGGTTACCGGATTACAGAGTGCAGGATTTTGTCATAAGGGAGGATTTCTTATGACGGTGGGAATGTTAGAGGACGCGGTGAAAGCCTGCCGTATCAGCATGGAGTTATATCATGAAAATCCGACGATTGTGAATCTCGGCGGGGATTCCTGCATAGATCCGCTGTTAAAGCAGCTTCCGGGAATGCAGGAGGCAACGGTGATACATATGGATTTTATGCAGCTCCCAGAGCTTACAGTGGATGGAATTTACGGTGAAGCAGCGATGGACAAGCAGCAGTGGAAAAACGAAGTCAAAGAGAATCTGAAACGGATTTTAAAACAGAAGCCGGAGGCAGTATATGTGGAAGGAAATGTGTTTGAGACATATCCAATCGTACATCAGCTGCGGAAAAAACATATTCCAGTATTGACAATGATGGAAAAAGATGGACAGAAATTAATCATTAAAATTCCTTCCGGGTCTTAAGTTACAGGAAGATAAAAAGTAGAGAGGAGCAATTTTTTTGAAAAGTAATAAATACGAAATTGATATGTGCAACGGTTCCATAATGGATAAACTGGTTTCGTTTGCACTGCCACTGATGCTGTCTGGCATTTTACAGTTGATGTTCAATGCAGTGGACATTATTGTCGTGGGAAGGTTCAGCGGAAGCGAAGCACTTGCAGCAGTCGGTTCAACAACGGCGCTGATCAATGTTTTTACCAATCTTTTTATTGGAATCTCACTTGGGGCAAATGTGCTTGCAGCAAGATTTTTTGCTGCAGGACGCAGGGAAGAAATGTCGGAGACCGTACATACCTCCATCACGCTTGCACTGATCAGCGGAATTTTCATGGCGTTTGTCGGGCTTATTTTTTCCAAAGGGGCATTGAAATTAATGGGAACACCGGAAGATGTGATCGGACTGTCAACGCTTTATATGCGGATATATTTTATGGGAATGCCATTTTTTATGTTGTATAATTATGGTGCGGCAATCCTCCGTGCAGTGGGGGACACAAAAAGACCATTGTATTTTCTGATCATCGCAGGAGTGATCAACGCAGGCTTAAATATGGTATTAGTGATTGTATTTGGACTTGGAGTTGCGGGAGTTGGAATCGCCACCGTGTTTTCCCAGATGGTTTCCTGTGTGCTGGTTTTGACCTGCCTTTGCAGAGCAGAGGGAAGTTATAAGCTTTCTTTTTCAAAACTTTCTATAAAGGGCTATTATCTGAAACAGATTTTTCAGGTCGGAATACCGGCTGGCATACAGAGTACCGTTATCAATTTTTCCAATGCATTACTACAGTCGTCGGTTAATTCTTTCGGTTCAACTGCAATGGCAGGTTACACGGCAGCAAACAATATTCTGGGATTTTTGTATGTTTCCATCAATTCTGTGACACAGGCATGTATGAGTTTTACAAGTCAGAATTTTGGTGTTGGAAAGTATAAACGAATGGACCGCGTACTGATCGACTGTATGATTTTATCGGTGGGAGCAGCACTTGTTTTAGGATGCGGGGCGTATTTTTTCGGAGCGGAAATATTACAGATTTATACAGAGGAAGCAGACGTGATCCAATGTGGTGTTGAGATTTTATCCATCACGACAGTTCCATATTTTCTGTGCGGTATTATGGATCTTTTTCCGGGTGCACTGCGTGGAATGGGATATTCCGCAGTGCCAATGGTATTGTCTATTATCGGAACTGTCGGAATGCGTGTTCTGTGGATTTTTGCATTTTTTCCACAGCACAGATCACTGTATTTTCTGTTTATTTCCTATCCGGCATCGTGGATTGCAACGATCGTGATGCAGGTGGTATGTTACTATTTTGTAAGAAAGCATTGTTATAAATAGGGGGAAAACGAACCAATGATAATCTGTAAAAACTGTGGGGCGGAATATGATGATGAGCAGGACCGCTGCCCTTATTGTGGTGGGGATAACTTTGGCAAATCTGTCCAGGTGCATGAGGACATGATGAATGAGCTGGAACGTGAAAAAAAACGGTGGAAGGAAATGCCGGAAAAAGTGGCTGGCAAAGGAATGTCGTGGACAGCAAAGCTTGGGATAGCAGCAGTGATAATGGTTGCAGTGATCTGTATCATTGTATTTATTGTTTCAAGTATTTCCCATAAAGTATCTTATCGGGTAGAACAGAAGAATCTGGAAGAATTAGAAAGTCTGTACCAGAGCGGAGATTATGAGGGAATCTGTGAATATCTGAAAACAGTGGAATATACCTATCAGTCTTATTTTGATAAATATACAGAGATTGCGGGAATGCAGCGTTATTTGAATTATCTGAATGACGAGGATGATTCTTATCTGCAATGGATTGTAAAGAATGATAAGGCAGATGCATTGAGCAACATCAGTTACATCGTTAGTATATTAAATGAATGTCAGGAGGCAGCGGACGCATATTACAAGTATGAGGAAGAGGATGCTGTGGCATATTACAAAGAATATTGTTATGATTATATGAAGGAACACTACGAGATATCTGAGGATGAGATAAAGTCCTGCATAGATAAAGCCGGTGGGTTGACTTACGATGATAAAGATCAGATTACAGAGGCATTACAGGAACTTGCGATCGATCGCTTAAAAAACAAAATGGAGTAAAGTATATGAAATGTTCAAAGTGTGGATATGATTATCCAGCCAAAGAGACAAAATGTCCTTATTGTGGAGAGCCGAATAAACTTGGTATGGAATGGGAAAAGGAAGAAGACGAAACAAGAAAAGAAACACTTCTTACCAAAGCAAAAGTGTTACATTCCATGCCGCTTTATGTCGCTAATAAAATTATGAATATCATTCTTTTGCTGGCAGTTGTACTTCTTGTTGTTTTATTTATTGTCTTTTTCATTTTAGGCTATGTGGATGAAAAGCATACAGAACATCAGAAAAGATCAGCATCGGTAGAAGCAGCAGAAGAAATTTTCAAGACGGGAGATAATGCAGCGTTGGATGCGTATCTGCATGAGTATGAAGTTTATGCAGAGGACGGGTATGAAAAGTATACAGAACGTGTAGATATCTATGATAGATACAGCCATTTTATAGAAGATGTGATGGATTTAAGGGAGAAGTCTGACTGGGAAAGTGACAAAACGCCAAGGGCATATGAAGTGGAAGATATCCTTTACTATGCGCATGAAATTTTACTTCAGGATGATTATCGTATCAGTGAAATTGAATTTCAGGAAAACCAGAAATATTTCAGTGAAATCCAGCAGAATACGATTGCAACATTAATGGGGACTTTGGAAATGACAGAGGAAGAAGTGAATGAATTTGTAAAGTGCGATCGATATTATGATGAGGAGGAAACTTTTGTAAAAATGATTTTTGAGAGAAAGGGGTGGGAATATGAAGAAAATTAATATCACCTTTTCTTTTCGGGATGAAACTGGAGATTACAGCGTAAAAGTGTTCCCTTTTGTTATAAAATGCATAGTGTCAGTGATCGTGGTATTTAATTTTATAGTAATTGCAATGGCATTACCAGGAGAAATCAGTGATCATGTGAAATATTCAGGAAAGGAATATTATAAATCAAGGTGTGAGGAAAAGTATATTGACAGGGAGTTTGACAGCCTGCATGACTATTTAAATCTGTATCATCTGCAGGGAGAAGATTACGGGATTTATTGGGAGATGGTAAACGGTTATGAGGATTATACCATATATATGAATTATAAATCCATGGAAGAGCAGGAAAATATATCTTTTTCTTATATGGGAAAGTATGATCAGCCGCAGGAGATTTCCTTTATAACATCGCAGAAAATAGAAGAGTATCGCAATAAAGTGTTAGAAAATGCAGAAAATGTGAAATATGAGAGAAATAAAAGATATCTCACAGAGTTTGCACAGAAGGTACAGTGAAAATTTTTAAAGAAAAATCATTTTATATCAGGCAGAAAAGAGGAAAAAGGAATGGGAAAAAGATATATTGACTGTTCAGCCAGAGAACTGGCTGTCTATCAAAAAAAAGAATTATTACAGTCCATTGCGGACAGCGAAGGAAGAGTGCTTGCAGCAGAGACAATCGGTACAGTGACACCAATGCTCGTAAATATTACAAATGCAGAATTTGTAACTTCTCTTGGTGCGGATATTATCATGCTGAATATTTTTGACGTGGATCATCCTGTGATCAATGGATTACCGGAAGTTGCCCCGGAAGATACTATACATGAGGTCAAACGTCTGACCGGAAGGATGGTTGCAATTAATTTAGAACCGGCGGCAGTCCGCAATGATGGAGAAAAATCGGTGTGGAGTCTTACAGAAGGACGGCGCGCAACCGTGGAAAATGCAAAAAAAGCAGCAGACATGGGCGTTGACATGATCGTTCTTACCGGAAATCCGGGTGTTGGCGTTGATAACAAGGCAATTACAAAGGCATTAGCTGATTTAAACGAGGCAGTCGGCGACAGAGTGATCCTGACAGCAGGAAAAATGCATGCATCCGGCATTCTCTCAGAAGCAGGAGAAAAAATACTGACAAAAGAAGATGCTGAGACATTTATTGAAGCAGGGGCAGATGTCCTTTTACTTCCGGCACCTGGTACTGTTCCGGGATTTACCATGGAGCATGCAGCTGAATTGATCAAAACCGCACATGAAAAAGGTGTACTTGCGATGACTACAATTGGAACTTCCCAGGAAGGAGCGGACGAAGAAACAATCCGACAGATCGCATTGATGTGTAAAATGGCAGGTGCAGACATCCATCATATAGGAGATAGTGGGTACATGGGAATGGCACTGCCGGAAAATATTACGGCATACAGCGTTGCAATCCGTGGAAAAAGGCATACTTACCGCAGAATGGCGATGTCACTTGTAAGATAAAGATAGAATGGTGATTTTCGACAAAAAGAAATGTAATTTTTTGTCAAAAAAGATGTTGACAAATGAATTGTGGTTTGTTATTATTAACAAGCTGTCGCAAGTAAGTGATAACAAACCACTTCAAAACGAAGCAAAACAAAATAAAAAAGTTGTTGACAAGTGCAGATGATTATGATAATATATCAGAGTTGCTGAAAACAACAAAGAACATTGATAACTGAACAGTGAATAACCTTGAAAGATTCATAAGAGAATAATTCAAGTCATCGAAAGATGAACGAACAGCTTTTAATAAAGCAAACCTTAAAAACAGTAAAACCTGAATCAAGATTCCGGTAGGAACTTGTTTCTGATTTAGAAAAGCCAGATATTCTGGCTGGATTAAAACTTTTAACATGAGAGTTTGATCCTGGCTCAGGATGAACGCTGGCGGCGTGCTT
>OGML01003219.1_pt1 | contig 10292 bp, 6 predicted proteins | sample 1572951 | NCBI WGS metagenome assembly OGML01 (sample SAMEA2581883, study PRJEB24529) | metagenome | biome: Human gut stool | place: China | collected 2011 | reverse complement strand
GACGTCCGTTCTGTTCGTAGAAAGCGATGAAGGATTTTACCATATCGTTGACACGCTCCGGTTCGGTGTAGGTAAAAAGCGGGTGAGCGGCACGGTACGTGTCCCATAAGGAGAAAGTGCTGTAATTTACCCAACCGTCGGCTTGGTGTACTTTCTTGTCGGGACCGTAATAAGCTCCGTCCACATCACTATAAATTGTCGGGGCGATCATTGAATGATAGATAGCTGTGTAGAAGTTCACTTTATCATCTTCGTTGTCACTTTTTACTTCAATCTTTCCGAGTTGGCGGTTCCAGTTAGCTTTGGTTGCAGCCAGATATTTGTCGAAGTTGTTTTCGGGGACTTCAGCTTGCAGGTTCTTGGCAGCTCCTTCCATGCTGACACCGGAAATGGCTGTGCTGACAAGTATATGCTCGCCTTCTTGAGTGTTGAAGTCGAAGCGTGCGATAGTAGCTGTGCCGATACGTTTGTTCTCTTTGACAATAGCCATTGTATCCAGTTCTATTTTCTCGAAAGGCTTGGAGAAGCGGGTACGGAAGTAGATGTGCTGATCTCGTGCCCAGCCGTCAGAGAAACGGTAACCTTGGATGGTGACGGAGTCTATCACCTCAATGTGAGAGTCGTTGGTAAAGTCCCAATTCATCGCTTTCTTCAAGTTCAGGAAGATAGCGGATTGAGCTTCGGGAAAGGTATACCGTTGGATACCGCAGCGTTCGGTTGCCGTCAATTCGACGTTGATATTATAATCGGTCAGGCGTACCTGATAATAGCCTGCATAGGCGCTTTCGTCATCGTGGGAGAACTTGGAGTGAATGCCCAGTGGAGCTTCTGCTTCTTTGTAAGGCAGCGTGACAGGCATAAAAGAGATATCATACAGATCTCCAGCTCCGGTACCGGAGAGGTGCGTGTGGCTGAATCCGGCAATCGTACTGTCCGGGTAAAAATATCCGGAGATGCGGTCCCAGCCGGGGAGTCCGTTATCCGGACTAAGTTGTACCATTCCAAATGGCGCTTGTGTGCCCGGATAAGTGTTTCCGGTGAAGTCTGTTCCTATAAATGGATTTACATAAGATGTGTAATCTATTTCATGTTTCTCTTGTGTAGGGGTACAAGAAATCAGCATGCAGATTAACAGCAGGCATAGACAAGTGGGTGTTCTCATCGTTCTTTGGGTATTAGTGATTATTTATTTTATTTATTTGAAGGATAAGAAAAATAATTAATCTGCGTGCAAAGGTAGAAAAAAACTGTGACAACCCTATATTATATACGCAATATTTTTAAAGTGAGGAAGATAGACTTTATAATTGTGTTTGTGCTTCCCGATATCGGAGATGTCCCTCACTGGTGTCGGAGACCGAGCCCTTGGTATCTTGATTCAAACCTTCTCTGCGTCCGGATTTGGATATAAAAAATAGAGTGTGTCTCACAGTAATTCCTACCTTAAGACACACTCTATTTATTTTATTTATTTACTTACTCTTAGATTCCTGCAAGTTCGAGTACTTTTTCAACTGCTGTCGGTAACCCGTCAGCGTTTTTGCCTCCGGCTGTTGCAAAGTGAGGCTGGCCGCCGCCGCCACCTTGAATCAGTTTGGCAGCTTCTTTCACCAGATTACCTGCTTTCAGACCACCGGCTACGAGGTTATCGCTAATCATAACTGTCAACATCGGTTTGCCTGCATCCGTACTTCCGGCTACGAAGAATAAGTTTTCTGTAATTTCGCCACGAAGCTGGAAAGCAATATTCTTCACCACTTCTGCGGGTAGAGGAGCACAGAACTTGATTACTTTGATGCCATGAATTTCCTGTATATTCTTCAACAGTCTTTCTTTCAAGGCCGCTTCTTTTTCTTTCATGAAATCTTCCACTTGTTTCTTCAAACCGGCATTCTCTTCAAGATATTTGCGGATAGCAATTCCCAAGTCAGGAGTGTTGTTGAAGAGTGCCTTCAGATCGCTGAGCGTATCCTGGATAGTATCCAACATTTCTTCTACACGTGCACCTGTGTAAGCTTCGATACGACGGACACCGGCAGCAACGGAACTTTCTGAGACAATCTTCACCATGCCGATGTTTCCTGTTGCGGCTACGTGTGTACCTCCACAAAACTCAATAGAAGAACCGAATTGAATCACACGTACTCTGTCACCGTATTTTTCGCCGAAAAGAGCGATAGCACCCAGCTCTTTTGCTTCTTCGATAGGAATGTTACGATATTCCTTCAAAGGAATATTGGCACGGATTCTTGCATTAACGATGTGTTCCACCTGGCGGATTTCTTCGTCTGTCACCTTCTGGAAGTGAGAGAAGTCGAAACGCAGTGAGTCCGGAGTGACCAATGAACCCTTTTGTTCGATGTGTTCGCCCAATACTTCGCGGAGAGCAGCGTCTAGCAAGTGAGTGGCCGAGTGGTTGGCTGCACAGGCAGCGCGTTTGTCGGTATTTACACAAGCCATGAACGGAGCTTCCGGGTGTTCCGGTAACTTTTTGGTAATATGTATCGGAAGATTGTTTTCTTTCTTGGTGTCGATTACTTCAATTGTTTCAAATTCGCTGACCAATACACCCGTGTCACCTACCTGGCCACCACTTTCTGCATAGAACGGAGTGTAGTCCAATACGATTTGATACAAAGTCTGGTTCTTTTGTTTGATCTGGCGATAACGGAGGATAGAGGCTTCATATTCGGTATAATCGTAACCTACAAATTCCGTTGTTCCTTCTTTCAGTGTAATCCAGTCGCCTGTCTCGATAGCGGCAGCGTTACGTGCACGCTGTTTCTGCTGTTGCATTTCCGCGTTGAATTCTTCGAGGTTTACAGTCATTCCGTTTTCGCGGAGAATCAGCTCTGTCAGGTCGAGCGGGAAACCGAATGTATCATATAAGGTGAAGGCATCTTTGCCGCTGATTTCTATTTTTCCGGCAGCCTTGGTATCTTCCATTGTCTTGTCCAACAGACGGATTCCGGTTTCCAGTGTGCGGAGGAATGCTTCTTCTTCTTCTTTGATAACTTTCTCGATCAGGGTTTTCTGTGCTATCAATTCAGGATAAGCGTCTCCCATGTTATCAATCAATACCGGAAGCAACTTGTACATGAATGCTTGTTTTTGTCCGAGGAAAGTATATCCGTAACGAACAGCACGGCGGAGGATACGGCGAATTACATAACCCGCTTTTGCGTTAGAGGGCAATTGACCGTCTGTGATAGAGAAAGCGATGGTGCGGATATGGTCGGCGATCACGCGCATAGCGATGTCCTGCTGTTTGTCTTTTCCGTATTCTGTGCCTGACATGACAGCAATCGCTTTCAGCATCGGTTGGAATACGTCCGTATCATAGTTGGACGTTTTGCCTTGCAGTGCCATACAGAGACGCTCAAATCCCATACCGGTGTCAATTACTTTTGCCGGAAGCGGTTCGAGGCTACTGTCTGCTTTGCGGTTATATTGCATAAATACAAGGTTCCAGATTTCAATTACCTGCGGGTGATCGTGGTTGACTAGATCACGACCGGAGATTTTTGCACGTTCTTCAGCAGGACGGAGGTCGATATGAATTTCGGAACAGGGTCCGCAAGGTCCTGTATCACCCATTTCCCAGAAGTTATCGTGTTTGTTGCCATTGATGATATGATCTTTCGGTAGGAATTGCTCCCAGTAAGAAGCGGCTTCGTCGTCACGGCTCAGTCCTTCTTCGGGGCTTCCTTCAAATACAGTGGCATAGAGATGTTCCGGATTCAGTTTCAGTACTTCTACCAGGTATTCCCATGCCCAGTTGATTGCTTCTTTTTTGAAGTAATCACCGAAGGACCAGTTGCCGAGCATTTCAAACATGGTGTGGTGGTACGTATCGTGTCCTACTTCTTCCAGGTCATTATGCTTTCCGCTTACACGCAAACATTTTTGCGAGTCCGCGACTCTTTGGTATTTCGCCGGGTGGTTACCCAAAATAATATCTTTAAACTGGTTCATACCCGCGTTGGTAAACATCAGGGTAGGGTCGTCTTTTATCACCATGGGAGCCGACGGAACGATGTGGTGTCCTTTCGACTCAAAGAAATTCTTGAATGAATCTCTGATTTCTTTTGCAGTCAACATATCTTCTATATATCTATCGTTGAGGTTAATATTCTCAAAAAACTGTGCAAAGATAGCTTGTTTTTATTACTTTTGCCGTATTAACAAGCGAAATATTTCCAAAAAGATGCGCAAAGTATACTATATCTATAATCCACAGACCCAGACTTATGACCGAATTTATCCTACTGTACGGCAGCGTGCGCTCAGTATCCTGCGCAGACTCTTTTACGGTATGGGGCTGGGAGCAGGCTGTTTCATCGTGTTGCTCTTTATCTTCGGTTCACCGTCAGAAAAGGAATTGCGAATAGAAAACAGTCGTTTACAGGCGCAATATAATGTACTTTCCCGCCGTTTGGATGACGCCATGGGGGTACTTCAGGATATTCAGCAGCGTGATGATAACTTGTACCGCGTGATTCTGCAAGCTGACCCGGTTTCTCCGGCTATTCGTCAGGCAGGATACGGAGGTACGAACCGTTATGAAGAACTTATGGACTTGGCCAATGCCAAGCTTGTCGTAAATACCACTCAAAAGTTGGATGTATTGTCCAAACGACTGTATATTCAATCCAAATCTTTTGATGATGTGGTGGATATGTGCAAGAACCATGACGAGATGTTGAAATGTATTCCGGCCATTCAGCCTATTTCCAATAAAGACCTTCGTCAGACCGCTTCCGGTTATGGAACGCGTATCGATCCGATTTATGGAACGACGAAGTTTCATTCCGGTATGGACTTTTCGGCTCATCCGGGGACAGATGTATATGCTACCGGAGATGGAACTGTCGTGAAAGTGGGATGGGAAACCGGATACGGTAATACGATTGAGATAGATCATGGCTTTGGATATATGACGCGCTATGCTCACTTGCAAGGTTTCAATACGAAAGTGGGTAAGAGGGTTGTACGTGGTGAAGTTATCGGAAAGGTGGGGAGTACGGGAAAGAGTACCGGACCGCATCTTCATTATGAAGTGCACGTGAAAGGTCAGGTGGTGAATCCTGTAAACTATTATTTCATGGATCTGAGTGCAGAAGATTATGAGAAGATGATACAGTTAGCTGCCAACCATGGTAAGGTGTTCGATTAAATTTTAAAGAAACAAAAGAATGCTATGCTCAATACGGATAAGGAATTAAAGCTGTATTATTCAATAGGTGAAGTGGCCGATATGTTTGGTGTCAATCAGTCTTTGCTCCGTTTCTGGGAAAAGGAGTTTCCACAGATCTCTCCCAAAACAACGGGAAGAGGGATACGCCAGTATCGCAAAGAAGATGTGGAGACGATCGGACTAATTTATCATTTGGTTAAGGAAAAAGGAATGACCCTTCCGGGTGCCAGACAGCGGTTGAAAGATAATAAAGAAGCTACTGTCCGCAATTATGAGATTGTGAACAGACTCAAAGCGATAAAGGATGAGTTGCTGGCAATCAAACGGGAACTCGACGGGCGGGAGTAAATTTTCTCGCCCCTACTTGCAAACATTTTAATTCGATGACTATTCTTCTACGCGGTTTACCTGCTTGATATTCTGAATCTTCTTCAGGTTGTTACAGATTGTCTTTACGTCTTCCACATCATGTACCCACAATTGTATCTTTCCTTCGAAGATGCCATCGTTGGTTTCGATTGTCAATTTGCGGATGTTGACATTCAGTTGCTGGGAGATAACTTGGGTTACTTCATTTAAAAGCCCCATACTGTCTATTCCTTTTATATATATATAGACGAGGAAGGAGAGTTCTTTGTGGGTATCCCATTCGGTAGCCAGAATACGGTTACCGTAACTGCTTTTCAGCTTGGCTGCAACCGGACATTGGCGTTTGTGGATAATAATCCGGTCGTTCTCATCGACATATCCCAAAACATCATCACCCGGAATGGGATGACAACATTCTGCCATGATATACTTCTTTTGAAGGCTTTCTTCCGTCAGTTTGAGTATTTGTTTCGGGTTAATTTTTTCTTTCTCTTGAGGTTGCTCTTTTTCTTCCGGCTTTTCTTTATTGGTATTGCCGAAAGAGAAAGTGAGGTATTTCTTCCAGTTGCTGGTTTGTTTTTCTTTCAGTTCGTTCTTGTCCACTTCTCCCAAAATGATAACCTTGCTGCCGATAGCTGCCAGCAGTTCCTCTTCGTTTTTGGCATTATGCAATTTACGCAATTTTTCAATCACGGAATCTTCCGGACGGATTTCCTCTTTTTTGAGAAATTCGCTAAGGATTTCTTCACCAAGCTTTTGGTTTACTTTGCGTTCTTTGCGCAGAATAGCGGCTATTTTGGCACGGGCACGGGCGGTTGTTGCAAACACCTCCCATTGCGGTTGTACACGTTGCGATTTAGATGTCAGAATCTCCACCTGGTCGCCACTTTGTAACTTGTGACTTAGTGGTACGAGTTTATGATTGACTTTGGCGCCGATACAATGGCTGCCGATATCAGTGTGCAGTGAGAAAGCAAAGTCCAGTGCTGTTGAATTTTGCGGCATTGTCTTTAACTCCCCTTTCGGTGTAAACACAAATATTTCGGAAGCAAAGAGGTTCAGTTTTATTGTATCCAGAAAGTCGATAGCGTCCGGTTGCGGATCATCCAGTATTTCCTTGATCGTTTTCAGCCATTTCTCTAATTCGCCTTCGTCCTCACTGCCGCCTCCCTCTTTATATTTCCAGTGAGCTGCGAAGCCTTGTTCGGCAACGTCGTTCATTCGTTCGCTGCGAATCTGAACTTCAATCCATTGCCCGTTGTTCCCCATCAGGGTAACGTGCAACGCCTGATAACCATTTGCCTTCGGATGACTTACCCAGTCACGGAGGCGGTCAGGATGAGGCTTGTATATTTTGGAGATAGAGACGTAGATATCGAAACAGTCGTTGAGTTCCTCCTCTATGTTGCGAGGCTCAAAAATAATACGGACGGCCAGTAAGTCGTAGATTTCTTCGAAAGGAACGTGCTTGGTCTGCATCTTGTTCCAGATTGAGTAGATTGATTTTACGCGGGCGAGAATCCGGTATTTCAATCCCATTTTATCGAGTTGTGTACGGATAGGAGCTGTGAAATCGTTGAATACCTTGTCGCGTTCGGCTGCTGTCGCATTCAACTTTTCTTCTATCTCGGCATATTCTTCGGGATGTTCGTATTTGAAACTTAGATTTTCGAGTTCGGTCTTTATTTTATAAAGCCCCAGACGGTTGGCAAGGGGAGCGTAGATATAAAGAGTTTCGCCGGCTATCTTGTATTGCTTGTTGGGCAACATGGAACCAAGGGTACGCATATTGTGCAGGCGGTCGGCTATTTTGATAAGGATCACCCGGATATCGTTCGACATGGTAAGCAGTAACTTTTTGAAATTCTCTGCTTGTGCCGAGGCACGGTCGCCAAAGATACCTCCGGATATTTTAGTAAGTCCATCTACAATTTGGGCAATCTTTGGACCAAAGATGTTTTCGATATCTTCTACCGTATAATCGGTGTCTTCCACTACATCATGCAGTAACGCTGCACAAATAGAAGTCGATCCGAGACCGATTTCGTTGCATACGATACTCGCCACAGCAATCGGGTGCATAATATATGGTTCGCCCGAACGGCGTTTGATTCCTTTGTGCGCCTGATTGGCAAAGTTGAAAGCCTTCGTAATGATTTCAACACGTTTGCGATGTTTTGTAGCGAGATAATCATTCAGCAGTTCGTGGAACGCCTGATTGATCATCTCTTCATCAGCTATTTCTTTGGGGGTCAGATTATCCATAATTGTTATCCTTTCACTTGCTTACTTTTGCAAAAATAAGCAAATTTCCGAACGGTGCAAGCGGGATACCGTTTATTTGTATATTTTCAATCGTTTTCCTGCTGCAATCTTGGTGTTTGACATTCCGTTCCATCGCTGTATATCCTTAACACTGACACCATATTTTCCGGCAATAGTCGACAGAGTGTCTCCACTTTTTATTGTGTAGTAAGACAGTTTTCCTTTTCCAGCAACGGCTGTTGTAGCTTTGCGGGTACTAGGTGTATTCTCTTTTACGGCAACAGTTTTTCGGTTACGGAACAATTCATTCGAGCGATGTGCATAGATTGTATCTTGTTTGTCGATGAAATTGCTGATTGCTTCGATCGGCAACCGCAGGGTATAAGGCTTGCTGTCACCCGGGATAACTTGTTTCTTGTACTGTGGATTCAAACTCTTTATTTGATCCAATGGCACATTACAAAGATCGGCAATCTGTTCGAAATGCAGGTTCTTGTTCACTTGCACAGTGTCTGTGCTTGCCGGAATATTAGTTTCCATTGGACAAATATTGTGGTCGCAGTAATAGGTCATCACATAGTTGGCTGCAATAAAGGCAGGTACATAACCACGTGTTTCTTTGGGTAATAAATTGTAGATTTTCCAGTAATCCGTTTCACCGTTGGCGCGACGGATTGCTTTGTTGATTGTGCCGGGACCACAGTTGTAGGCGGCAATTACAAGGTTCCAGTCGCCGTAAATGGCGTACATCTCTTTCAGATAACGTGCGGCAGCCCATGTTGCTTTGATCGGGTCACGGCGTTCATCTACCAAACTGTTGGACTCCAGACCGTAGATTTTACCTGTGCCGATCATGAATTGCCACAAGCCTGATGCGCCGGCACGTGATACGGCGGAAGGGTTCAAAGCTGATTCAATGATAGGAAGATATTTAAGTTCCAATGGAAGTCCGTATGCATCCAATGCTTCTTCGAAAATCGGCATATAGAAGTTGCAGGCGCTCAGCATAAAAGAAACTTGATTACGTAGGCGTCCTGCATACATATCTATGAATTTGCGTACAATGTCGTTGTATGGCATTTCCATAATAGCCGGGATGCGTGAGAGGCGGTCCATGTAAACAGAATCACTGAATAAAGGATTTACTTCAGCCGTGCTGCAATCTTTGCCCAGATCAATGTAATTTTTGGCTTTCCAATCGTTCAGCAAACTGTCGAGCGGATAAGTCATACTCATAGGCAGGTCGATGCTTTCCTTACGTTCTGTACCATTTTCACGAATCACCACATCTACACTTTGGGCTTTTACTTGGGATGTTGCCAATAGTAAAAGAAGAATAATCGAACAATAGTTAACTAATTTCTTCATGCTTCAATAATAAGATCAATCTAAATTGTGTTTTTAAAATCGTAATACGCATTGCAAGCCGACCGATTTGCTTTTCAAACTATTTGAACGGAACTGGTTGTTATTGTCGATAACTGCCGGTTCCACTTTCATACTTAGGTCGGGGGTTATATCGAAGTTGGACAACTCGGCATCTACATAAGCGTCAATGATAGAGATGAGGTAAACTCCGATAAATGCAAATATACTAAGGTCCCGGTAACGCCGGAACATATCCTTTCTTCGTTTTAACGTACTTTTTAATTGTTCCTCGTTGTAAGAGGAATTAGGGGGCAGCAGATCTTCATAACTTTTAGTGTTTGGATTGCTGTCCATAATGTCCAGATAGGCTTGCGAATAGTCTTTGTACATCTTACCGTTCCAACTTAAGGCGTAAGCACAACCAGCAAATCCTCCATATATAATAGGTAATTTCCAGTATTTACGGTTGTAAATCTGTCCTCCACCGGGGAATACGACTGCCAACCACGTTGCTTTGGTCGGATTCGGGATAAATATTTTCTTGTTAATATCTTGAGCAGGTGGCGGCACAGTGTCGGTCTTTACAACAATGGAGGCAGGTTGCTCTATCTTTTTCAGCTCTTTCTTGTTGGCTGCATCCAAGCTGTCCGCTATCTGTATTTTAGCAGCTGACAAACTGTCGATGGCCGGAAGTTCTTTGGATGGTATGATTTGGATAGAATCCTTCTTCACCGAGTCCCAGCTCGTAGACGGAAAATGCCCGGATTGCGGACGCCCGGTTACGCCGGCAAAAGAAGAAGCATATTTCTTCAAGATGAGCAAATATGCACCGAGACTGATCGATTATATCAACACTCATCCGGAATTCATCCAGCCGGTTTCCAGAAAGAACGAGATGATGAACAACTTCCTTCTTCCGGGACTGCAGGATCTCTGTGTATCCAGAACCTCCTTCACCTGGGGAATCCCGGTATCCTTCGACCCGAAGCACGTTACCTATGTATGGCTGGATGCACTGACCAACTACATCACTGGAATCGGTTATGACTGTGACGGAAACAGTTCCGAGCAGTTCAACAAGCTGTGGCCGGCA
>OGML01003217.1_pt1 | contig 10306 bp, 9 predicted proteins | sample 1572951 | NCBI WGS metagenome assembly OGML01 (sample SAMEA2581883, study PRJEB24529) | metagenome | biome: Human gut stool | place: China | collected 2011 | reverse complement strand
TATCGGCACCGGAGAAACCGGGCGTTTGACGGGCCAACAAGTCAATGTCTACCGTGCTGTCCGTTTTCACCGGACGGAGATGGACTTTGAATACGGCTTTCCGTTCATTCAGATCCGGCAAGTCCACGTGTATCTGCCGGTCGAAACGTCCGGCACGCAACAAGGCTTTGTCCAGAATGTCCACCCGGTTGGTGGCTGCCAGAATGATGACACCGCTGTTGGTGCCGAAACCGTCCATCTCGGTCAGCAACTGGTTCAATGTGTTTTCCCGTTCGTCATTGCCTCCCATGGCCGGGTTCTTGCCGCGTGCACGTCCCACGGCGTCGATTTCGTCGATGAAGATGATACACGGAGCCTTTTCCTTAGCCTGGCGGAACAGGTCACGCACACGGCTGGCTCCCACGCCTACGAACATTTCTACGAAATCGGAACCGGAAAGAGAGAAAAACGGGACGTTAGCCTCTCCGGCTACAGCCTTGGCCAATAACGTCTTACCCGTTCCCGGAGGGCCTACCAGCAAAGCACCTTTGGGTATTTTACCTCCGAGGTCGGTGAACTTCTTCGGATTTTTGAGGAACTCCACGATTTCCTCCACCTCCATTTTGGCACCGGCCTGTCCGGCCACGTCTTTGAAAGTCACTCTCGTGGCTTCTCCTTTCTCAATCAGTTTGGCTTTGCTTTTACCGACGTTGAACACGCTTCCGCCCGTAGGGCTTCCGCCGCCCATCCGTCTCATGATGAATACCCAGATGGCGATAATGAAAAGCAAGGGGAAGAAGTTCCAGAAGATATTGCTCATGAAGTCGTTGCTCTGTTCGAAGCGCAAGTTCCCCTTGAAATTGTTGTTCGCCCGGGCTTCATCCACGAGGTCCATCAGTTTTTCGTTGGAGGCATATTCCACGGTGACCATCGGAACCGTTCCTATTTTCTTGAAGTCGTCCGTGCCGAACACATCTTTCAAATGTTCTTTCGACACATACATTTCCAATACCCCCTTGTCTTTTTGCGCAATGATTTTAGAGGCATAACCGCTTTTTACGTATTGTTCGAACTGCGTGTAGTCCACCGTTTTGGAGGAACTTCCGCCCGTACCCGTAAAGAAGAGATACACCAATATCACAATGATAATGCCGTAAATCCAGTTCATGTTGAACCGCGGCATTTTATTTTTGTTTTCTTTTTCGTTCATAATGTTTTTAAGGTGAGTTTAGTCAATGTCGGGAAGAGAAGTCAGTTGTGCGTCTGCCCATAAGTGTTCGATGTCGTAAAAGTCGCGTGTTTGCGGCAAGAAAACATGTACGATGATGTCCGTGTAATCCATTGCCACCCACTCGGCGTTTCTCAACCCGTCCACAGCTACAGGTTTGGTGTGCGCCTTAAGCCGTGCGGATTCCCCGATGGATTCCGCTATCGCCTGCACCTGTGAGGGCGAATTTCCTTGGCAGATGATGAAATATTGGCAGATGGTGTCACCTATGTTCGTCAAGTCGGCTACGACGATGTTCTTTCCTTTCTTGTCCTGTATGCCTTCCGTGATGGCATTTACTAATTGTTGCGTTTCGTTCATGCGTTAATTCATACATAATTTGTCGGGCAAAGATAGTATATAATATGTTATCATTCCAATTTTTAGGCTCAAAACCCTTTGCTTTTTATCTTTTTTAGATAATATAATCCGGTTTGTGCCTGGCGGTTCGTCCGGAAACAAGGAGAGACCATCGCAGAGGGAGATTTTTATAGACACGGCGGCTTCCCTACGAAAAAAGGGAATAAAAATTTGTGGGTTCGAAAATAAGTCGCTAAATTTGCAGTCGCAAAAAGGACAATGGGCTATGGTGTAATGGTAACACAACAGATTCTGGTCCTGTTTTTCCAGGTTCGAATCCTGGTAGTCCAACACGAAGCTTTCCTCATGGAGAGGAGAGCTTTTTTTATGTGAGGCGGTCGATTCCAAGACGACGTGCAGACGGCTTTCTTTCCTTCCCAGGGATTTTGCAAAAAGATCTTTCATCTTTCAGGTTATATCGTAAGTCTTTTAAAACAAGTATGTTGTGTCCTGAAGGATGTACCGGCCATCTTTCAGCCGAAGCTTTCCCCTTCCTTATGGAGGACGGGAAAAGGTCTTCCTTAAAAGGGCGTTTTTTTCTGCGCCAAACGATTTTTCAATCTCAGGCAAGCGATTTTTCGTTCTGTGCCAAATGATTTTCCGCTTTCAGCCGGTTGGTTTCCCGTTCTCATCCTGACGGAAGGCTGAAAGATGGGCGTCCCATCCTTCAGTTGTTTTATATGTTGGGATACAGTGTGTTATCGTTCAGCCTGAAAGATGAAACCATTTTTCTGAAAACTCTTGGGGGAGGGGATGCAGAGGCTGAGGCTATGTTCTTTTAACACTTGCTGGTCAGAAATGCCGTTTCATGTTTCGGTCTCACGGAATATGTCAGGAGGAAGCCATTAGGAAAAAAAGAAGCCTGCCGCGTGGTGGCGGCAGGCTTTGAAATCAGAAGGCTTCGATGATGGCTTTGATGATTGTAATCAGTGGCCACCAGTCTTTCAGCCCGATTTCAATCTTTATCCTTTTGGTCTTAATTTTCATTTGACATCCGGAATAAAGATTAGTTTAAGATAGGGCTTCCCCTGCCGGCCAATCTGTAAGAAGACACTTAGCCGGCCTCGGTGTCTAATATGTAGGGTGGGGTGAAATCTTTTCCTTGTTACGGAATCCACGCTTTCCGCGTCTTCCCGTCAGTGTCTTGTATGATATTCACTCCTTTGCATGGACCGGGAAGGGGGCGACCGTCAATGGAGAAATATTTTTCCACACCGTTGTGGGTAGAAGTGGTAACGCCTTGAATGTCCGTCGGGTCGTATTCCACGAGGTTGTAGTTGCCCAAATAGGAAAGCCAATAAGCCGTATATGACCCTCTCGGTATATAAATGGTTAGGTCTTTGCTGCTTTTGTGGAATGCCTGATCACCGACAGACGGAGGAGTGGAAGCGTTCATATATACGGATTTTAAATTGTCGCAATTGTAGAAAGCTTGTTCTCCAATACTTGTGACCGAGTTGGGAATGTTGATGTTCGTCAGGCTTGTGCAATCTCTGAAAGCATAATCGTCAATCCTTAAGGTTGACTTGGGTAGATTTATCTTTGATATGGCACATGGGCTCATCGTGTTGGCAGGAATATAAAACATGTACGAACCGATAATATCGTTACTTGTATAATAATCTGAATAATAAGAAGAACCTCCTTCAACGATTCGTGCCTCTGATAAATCTAAGAATCGTAGTTCATTTTGTACCAATTTCCGAATAAGTATAATATCCGTGCCATTAAGTTCCCCTGTAAGTTTGAGGTCGGTAATGTAAGGAAGCCTGCTTTCGTCAATCATGCCGGGTAGGGTTCCGGCCCGTTCTACGTGCAATGTGATTTGTTGTGCTTGTCCTTTAGGTGGGCAAACAGTAACATCATGAATGTGAAGAGGTAAATTTTTCTCATAGAAGTTCTGTTTTAATATGTTGTTTGTTATAGTTTCTTCGATTTTTATTTTAGTGGAGGGTATATTTGCAAGCTCTTTTCAGAGGTGAATATAGCTTCTTCCTTTCCGTCCATGAATAATTTTATATTACAGGCGAATATAGTTTCTTTCCCATCTGTTTTTGCCTTGTCATGAGACAGTTGAATGAGATGCTTTATCTCATCATAAAGGTGGGGGATGAAGTCCTCTTGGCTGTAATCATAGTCGCTTTGGAATCTGATTTTCAATTCGTTCGTTGCCAATGTAAACTTTATCAGGTATTGTTTTGGAGTTCTGTTTGGTTCCATAATTTTAATTCTTTTATTGATTTTACATTTTCCTTTCTTGTCGTTCTCTGCGCAAGAGACCGACATCCACCTGCAAAATTATGAAAAGTTTATTGATAGCCAATCATTTCCATACAATTATTTTATTCTTTTCTTAAAAAATATATTCCAAAATCAGCATGACATAGGCAGTAATTCTTCTCTAAACCCATGTTGCCTTGTCGGTCTCTTGCGCAGAGACCGACATTGTCGTTTTCTTCACGTTTCACTCGTAAACCGCTTTGCCGTGCCCGCTTTTACAACCCCTCGATAATCATGCGGTTTGCATCGTCCACTACCGATGTCCGGATAGAGTCGAGGTAGATGCGCGTGGTCTGTTCGTTGTCGTGGCCGAGGGCTTCGCTGATTACCGCAAGGGGCACATTCCTGTCCTGGGCGATGGTCGCCCAGGAATGGCGCGCACAATACGTGGTCAGCGGTATGGGCAGGCCGAGCTGTTGCCCGATTTTCTTCAAATGCCGGTTTACTTGCTGCATCTTGCTTTCGTACTGGGTACGTTCCGTGCCGTCCTCTCGCGTAATGAGGGGCAGGAGATAGCTTGTGACCTTTTCCGTGGCGTACCTGTCTACGATGGCCTGCATCTGTTGTTCCCATCCGATAGAGAGGGTTTGTCCCGTTTTCCGGCGGCGGTAGGTCAGTGTGCTGTCCGACACGTCCGACCTTTTCAGGTAGGCCATGTCCACGAACGACATCCCACGGGTGAAGAAACTGAACATGAAGATGTCGCGGGCGAAAGCTGCCTGTGGCAAGCCGGACAAATCCATGCGGTAGATTCGTGATATGTCCTCTTGCCGGAGTGCCTGTTTCGCGGTCTTGTCCACTCCGGTGTAGACGTGCCTGAACGGATGCCGGTCGGCAGCCAGCCCTTGTTCCACAGCCAGATTGTAGCAGGTGCGGAACTGCCGGATGTAGAATGATGACGTGTTGCGGCAGAGACCTTGTTCCTTTAAATAGCTTTCATAACGTTGTACGAGGCCGGAGGTTACTTCGTCGTAACTCAAGTCGACATGCTTCCGGAAACGCTTGAAGCTGTTCAGGGCGGTGAGGCAAGTCTCTGCGCTGCGCGTCCGTCCTGTTTTCCGCCACATCATGCTGTGGCGGAGCATGAATTCAAAAACTTGCATAAAAAAAGCCACATCCGAAGTAAAATTCCGGATGCGGCAAGTCGTTTATAAATGGTTTGTCTCTTTTATTCTGCCTGTGCAGACATTTCCTTGTCGATGGCGGCAATCTTTTCGCCAATCAGGTTCAATTCGTCTTTCAGCTTCTCCATCTTCTTGTTCATCTCGTTGAGGAGGCTGCTGCCCTTCTTCGAACTGCAAGTCAGGAAGCCCAGATTGTTTTCGTACGTCTTGATTTCGCTGCGTTTGTTTTCGTAGGCCCGTACCAAGCGTTCCCGTTCGCGGGACAAGCCTTGTCCGCCTTCTTTGGCATCGTTCTTCAAGTTGTTCTTGAAGTTGTCCAGACGGCGGCGTGCGGCCGACATGTTCAGGGCTTTGAACAGTTGGTCTACCGTTTCGTGGTAAGCCTTATAGATTTTGTCTTTCTCTTTGAAAGGTACGAAACCGATTTCGTTCCATTCCTTCATCAGCTCTCTTACGGCGTCCTGTTTGTTTTCTTCCTCGTCGGACTCCAACAAGGCTTTCAGCTTCTCGATGACCTGTTCCTTCTTTTGCAAGTTTTCTTTTTCTTCCCCACGTTGGGATGCCGTGTTCTTGCCCTTCTGTTCGAAGAAGTAGTCGCAGGCACCGATGAAACGTTGCCAAAGGGATTCGGAATGTTTTTTAGGAACGGCACCGATGGTTTTCCATTCCTTTTGTATCTGCATGAGCTTGTCGGCCGTGGCTTTCCAGTCCGTACTGTCCTTCAGTGCCTCGGCTTTTTCGCAGAGTTCCGTTTTCTTGGCCAAGTTTTGAGCCTGTTCCTCTTTCAGGCGTTTGAAGAATGCAGCCTTTTCCGTGAAGAACCGGTCGCATGCGCCACGGAAACGCTCGAAAATCTTCACGTTCATCTTTTGAGGGGCGAAACCAATGGTACGCCATTCCTTTTGCATCTCGATGATTTGCTGCGTCTGTGCCTCCCATGCAGTCGCCGTCTTGACGGCCGTCAGGTCGATGGCTTCTATTTTCTCGCAGAGTGCGGTCTTGTGTGCCAGGTTTTCTTCTTCTTTCTGCTTCAGTTCCTCGAAATATTGCTGATGACGTTTGTTCACGGCGGTAGATGCAGCCTTGAAGCGCGCCCAGATTTCTTCGCGCAATTCTTTCGCTACGGGACCCGTTTCCTTGAATTCCTGATGCAAGGCTTGCAACTGTTGGAAAGCGGATATGACATCGGCTTCTTCGTTCAGTTTCTCCGCAGTCTCGCAAAGGCGTGTCTTGATTTCCAAGTTCTTCTTGAAATCGTATTCACGGAATTCGTTGTTGAGCTTCAGTTGGTCGTAATATTGCTCTACGTACAACTGGTAGGTTTTCCACAGCTCGTTGGCTTTTTCTGCCGGGACGAGCGTCAGTTCCTTCCATTGGTTCTGGAGTTCTTTAAACTCCTTGTAGGCTTGGTTGGCTTCCTCCGGCGTGGCACTCAATGCCTTGATCCGTTCCAGAATCTCTTGCTTTTTCTGCAAGTTCTCTTCTTTCTGTCGGTCCAATTCAGCCTGCAATTCAGCTCTTTTTTGCTTGATGACGTTCATGGCTGCCTTGAATTCGTCCTCGAGCACATTCGGTGTCGGAAGGAAAGCTTCGGGCTCTCCTCCGTTTTCGATGAATTGCGCCCGGGCGGCCGCCACGTTTGCCTTATGTATTTTGTAGAAAGCCTGTTTCAGGGCGTCCAACTCCTGTTTCTCGGCCGGAGCGTCGGCTTCGGCCAGTTCCTTCACTCGTGCAACGACTTCTTCCTGTGTTTGCGGCACTTCTATCGTTTGATTTTCCGTTTCGTTCACTTCAGGTGCTACGTTTTCTGTTACGTTCTCTTCCGTCTGGAGAGTTTCTTGAGAGTCCATCATGTTACTTGTTTTAGTATCTGATTCGGTTTTACTATTCATTTAATCCGGCACAAATTAAGTATAAAAAACGGTGGAAACCTAAAAAATCTCCTGTTTTTTTACTTTGCCCGGCTTTAAATCCATGTTTTTCGCTTAAAATACCATACGAATGCCACGGTAATGCCCACGGTAAGCATCAAAGCCACCGGGAATCCCCAAGCCCAATTCTCCATGCCGTTGACCAGGTTCATGCCGAGCAAACTGGCGATGAGCGTGGGAAACATGAGGATAATGGAGATGGAGGTCAACATCTTCATCACGCCACTCGTGTTGTTGTTGATGATGTTGGCGTAGGTGTCCATCGTCGAGTCGAGGATGTTGGCATAGATGGATGTCGTCTCGCGTGCCTGGCTCATCTCGATGTTGACGTCCTCGATAAGGTCGGCGTCCAGTTCGTCCACCGGGAGTTTGAACTTCAGTTTGGAGAGCAGGGTTTCATTGCCTCGGATGGAAGTGATGAAATAAGTCAGACTGTCTTGCAGGCGCGACAAGTTGATGAGGTCCACGTTGTCCACGTTACGATCCAGGTGTTGCTTGGCTTTCTCGATGAGCAGGTTGATTTGCTTCAGCCGTTTCAGGTACCACACGGCAGACGAAAGGAACAGGCGGAACACCATGTCTACAGAGTCGGTGAATCCCAATCCGCGTTTTTGCTGATAGCTTACGAAGTCTATCATCATGTTCGTCTCGAAATTGCACACGGTGATACACACCTCTTTGTTCAGGATGATACCGAGGGGAATGGTCGTATAAGGCGTACGCGAGCGTACTTCTTTCACGTAGGGGATACGCAGGATGATGAGTATCCAACCGTCGTCGAACTCATAGCGGGCACGCTCGTCGGTATCGGCGATGTCCATTAAGAAGTAATCGGGAATGTGGAGCGTATTCTCCAGATAATCTATGTCGTCCTGAGTCGGACAAGTAACCTGTACCCAGCAGTTGGGTTCCCACTTTTCGAGCGTGCGCAGGCCGCGGTTTGTATTCCAGTATGTTCGCATGAATAAAAATCCTCCATAATTATAACGGAACGGAGGCAGCTCCTTGCAAACCTCTGTCCTACTTAGTTCATATTTTCCGCGTGATAATCGTCCATTTTAAATAAACACTGTGATAAATTGCGGTGCAAAGATACGATAAACCGCTTGAAGTTACAAATAAAAAAACGGCTTTGGAGCCGTTTTTTCTATCTTTTTCCCGGATTATGCCGTTTCGGAAGTTTCCCTGGCCACGGCATTGGTCAGATTGACGAATTCGGCCACGGATAATTGCTCCGGACGGCGGCTGAAAATCTCGGCGGAGAGAAATTCGGTATGGTCTTTAGGCAGCCGTCCTTCCTGTTGTGCCTTGTGGTCGGCATCTGCCAGCACAGGGCGGATGGAGTTGCGAAGCACTTTGCGCCGTTGGTTGAATGTGGTTTTCACCACTTGTTTGAAGAGCCGCTCGTCGCAGCCTAAGTCCGTTGTGGCGTTGCGTGTCATACGGATGACCGCGCTCTTCACCTTGGGGGGAGGGTTGAATACGTGTTCATGTACCGTGAACAGGTATTCCACGCTATACCAGGCCTGGAGCAGTACGCTCAGGATGCCGTAGGTCTTGCTGCCCGGCCCGGCGGCGATGCGTTCCGCCACCTCTTTCTGTATCATGCCCGTACAGCAAGGGATGAGGTCTTTGTAGTCGAGCATCTTGAAGAATATCTGGCTGGAAATGTTATAAGGGTAGTTGCCCGTAAGCACGAACGGCTGTCCGCCGAACGTCCGTTCCAGGTGCATTTTCAGGAAATCGTCTTCTATGATGTTTTCTTCCAGTTGGGGATAGTGGGTGCGCAGGTAGGCCACGGATTCGAAATCAATCTCGACCACTTTGAGGGGGCGGTCTTTGCGCACGAGGAACTGGGTCATGACACCCATGCCCGGCCCCACTTCGAGCACCGAGATTCCGGGGCAGGCATCCACCGTATCGGCGATGTCCTGTGCGATTTTCAGGTCTTTTAAAAAATGCTGTCCGAGAAACTTTTTGGGCTTGACTGTCTTCATTGTTGTTTTTTTGTTTTATTTTTGTGGGGACAAAGGTAATTAAAAAATAGACATAGGCGGCATTGGAAACTTCTAAGATCATTCGTCATGCGTTGAATTTTGCGATTAAGCGAGCGCAGACAGAGCTTGCTCTGAATCTGCCGAGCGTGAGCAAATTATTCAAAATAGCCTTTCCTTTGGTGTTGGGAGGCTTGATTTTGTGGTGGATGTACCGTGATTTCGACTGGAACGGGCTGTGGGACGCGTTGGACGACGGGATGAATTGGACGTGGATGTGGCTTTCCATGCCTTTCGGCGTGTTGGCGCAAGTCTTGCGGGCGGCTCGTTGGCGGCAAGCCTTGGAACCGTTGGACGAGCGTCCGCGTTTGTCTTCGTGCGTGCATGCCGTGTTCCTTTCATACGCCTCCAGTCTTGTGGTGCCCCGGGTGGGAGAGGTCTTGCGTTGCGGGGTACTGAAGAAATATGACGGGACTTCTTTTACGAAGTCCTTGGGGACGGTGGTGACCGAGCGTATGGTGGATTCCCTCCTGATGTTATTATTGGCTGCTTTGACCGTCTTGCTGCAAGTCAAGGTGTTTATGGTGTTTTTTGCCGAGACGGGAGTGAGTTTTGAAGAACTGGCCGGACGTTTCTCGGCAGCCGGTTATTGGGTCACGGCGGCCTGTTTGTTGGTCGTGCTGGTCTTTCTTGCCGTTTTGGCCAAGCGGTTAGCATGGTTCAACCACACCCGTAACCTGCTCCGCAATGTGGTGGACGGTGTACTTTCTTTGCGCAATGTCCGTCATGTCCCTATATATATAATGTATTCGTTAGGGATATGGGCTTCCTATTTCCTGCATTTCTATTTGACTTTTTATTGTTTTTCCTATACTTCGGGATTAGGGATTACGGCGGCTTTGATTGCTTTCGTGGTCGGCACGTTTGCCGTTTTGGTACCCACGCCGAACGGTGCCGGACCGTGGCATTTCGCGGTAAAGACCATTCTGGTGCTCTACGGCGTATGCGAGTCGGACGCTGTCGTGTTCGTGCTCATCGTACATACGTTGCAAACCCTGCTCGTCATCTTGCTCGGGCTCTATGCTGCGGGGGCATTGGCCTTTACCCGCCGGAGGTGCTTGGTTGGAGGGGAGGACGGAACGGAATAAATTGGATTGTTGAACCATAATATAGGTTGTTATGAACGAGATTAAGAACTTGGAACCGCAGATCGTATGGAAGAATTTCCATGCGTTGACCCGCGTTCCGCGTCCGTCTGGACATTTGGAGAAAGTGCAGCAATTCCTGTGCGGCCCGTCGAGTATTGCTATCTGGCGGATGATGCGCTGCGTGCCGTATTTATGGAACGATATGCCGAAAAGAGATTGCAAC
>OGML01003202.1_pt1 | contig 10361 bp, 8 predicted proteins | sample 1572951 | NCBI WGS metagenome assembly OGML01 (sample SAMEA2581883, study PRJEB24529) | metagenome | biome: Human gut stool | place: China | collected 2011 | reverse complement strand
CGCCCTCCACCGGCACGGTCAGGTAGTGCTTTGCCCGCTTTTCCAGCCGGGCAACGGCTTTGAGCAGCTGCTGCGAAAAGGCAAAGTAGGGCACCGGCTTCAGCACATAGTCCAGCGCTCCCACCGAGTAGCCCCGGATGGCGTACTGCGCCATATTTGTAATGAAGATCAGGATGACGTCTGCATCCATCTGCCGGATGCGCTCTGCCGTGGTCATGCCATCCAGATGCTTCATCTCCACATCCAGAAAAATAATATCGTAGACTGCGCGGTAATCCTCCAGAATATCCACGCCGTCCGCAAAGACCGTCACTTCAAACTCTGTCCCGTACTGCCGGGTATACCGCCGGACATACTCCTGCAATACCCCCTGCACCTCCGCGTCGTCCTCTACGATCGCCACCCGGATCATGACCACACCTCCCTTACCACACCTTTGTGGAACTGTTACGGCTCTATTATAGCGCAATCCCGCCGGGTTTGCCAAGGGGGCACTCCGCAACAAAGGGCAGCAGCAGACGCTCCAGCGTACCATAGATGAACGGAGCCAGAATGGGAGAAGTCTCGGAAGAGTTGGCGATCCAGATGCCGAAGTTATTGATGCCAGTCTGCACCACAGGCCAGAACAGCGACAGCACGATGGAAATGACCACCGAGTAGACAGCGTAAAAAACGCTGCATCCTCCGGGGGTATTTTTATGCCCAAAAGGCCCAAAAGAATGCCCGCCCACCTGTGGAAAACCACGGTGGGCGGGCATTTTGCGTTTTATTGTTTGTGCCGCTGTAAAAGCGTTCAGAGGGCGGCGGTCTGGGGTACCAGCCGGAAGAGCATTACGGGCAGCGCGCTGTTTGCAAAATCCAGCGTAAGGATGATCGTTCCGCGCTCTGTTTCAAAAGGCAACTCGGCCTGTGTGCCGTCCGGGGCAATGCGCACAAGCTTTTTGCCTTCCAGCAATCCGGCGGGCAGCGCGAGCCTTACCCGGCCGGTGGGCTGCGTCAGGCTGCCTGCGGTTTCAAAGGCCACGCTCAGGTATTCCCCATTCGTCCGTGCGGTCACATCCTCCGCAGAAAGACTGCCGCTGTTAGCCCACGCCGTTGCGGCTTCGATCATTTCCAGCTGCGCAGCGTTTTCTGCCTGCCCGCACACGGGGCAGAAGGTCAGCGTTTCGCCTTCCGCAGTGCGGAAAGTAAACTTCCGGCAATCCGTGCTGCCAGTGTGCGCACAGCCATCTCGCAGACAATCGGCGCTCTGAGAGCCGGTTCCGTTCGGGGACCATGCACCAAACTTGTGTCCCAGCTGATCGGTCGGGTCTGCGGTGTAGCTGTCTTTGCAGCGGGAGCAGGTAAAAACAGTATAGCCGTCTGTTTCACAGGTGGGGGCTACGGTAACAGCCTGATAATCATGGTTCAGCGCGGGCAGCTCTGTATAGGTGGTATGGTCACAGCGGGAGCAGGTTTCGTAGGCGTTCCAGCCGATTTCCGTACAGGTGGGGGCTTTTGCGTCGTGCTGCTCCAAATCATGGTTCAGTGCGGGCAGCTCTTTGCGGGTGGTATAGTCGCAGCCGAAACGGGAGCAGGCTTCGTAGGCGTTCCAGCCGATTTCCGTGCAGGTGGGCGCTTTTGCTGCGTGCTGCACCAAATCATGGTTCAGTGCGGGCAGCTCTTTGCGGGTGGTATAGTCGCAGCGGGAGCAGGTTTCGTAAGCATCCCAGCCGATTTCCGTACAGGTGGGGGCTTTTGCTTGGTGGTGCACAAAATCATGCTGTGCAGGCAGTTCCACATAGGTGGTATAGTCGCAGCGGGAGCAGGTTTCGTAAGCGTTCCAGCCCTTTTCCATACAGGTGGGGGCTTGCGCTGCGTGCTGCTCCAAATCATGATTCAGTGCGGACAGCACCAGACTGGTGAAATAGTCGCAGCGGGAGCAGGCAACGTGCGCCCAGCCCTCTCCCGTACAGGTGGGGGCTGTTATCACGCGCTGCCTCAGATCATGTTTCAGCGCTGGCAGCACCGGAGTGTCGTAATAGTCGCAGCGGGAGCACTTAACGTAAGCCCAGCCGGTTTCCGTACAGGTGGGGGCTGTTATCACGGACTGCCTCAGATCATGGTTCAGTGCGGGCAGCTCTTTGCGGGTGGTATAGTCACAACGAGAGCAGGTATCGTAAGCATCCCAGCCGATTTCCGTACAGCTGGGGGCTTTTGCATCGTGATGCACCAAATCATGATTATTTGGGTCTTTTTCGCCGTATTCCGCGCCGCATTTTTCACAGGTTTTGCCTGTGGTGCAGGTGGGAGTTTCGGTGCCGCCGGAATGTACCTTTAAATACGTAACATTGCCATCGTTGTGGCAGTTCTGGCATTCAGCTACATAAAACCTATGAGAGTTCGAATCATATTTTCTGTATCCAAGGATCTCACGTGTCTCCACACTCCCACAGTTTTTGCAGCGCACCGTGGTTGTTTCTGCCGCCGCTTTTAACACGATCCCCGGTATCAGGCACACCATTGCCAGCACCGTCAAACACCGGATCAGCCATTTTTTCATGTTACTCCCTCCTTGTCATCAAACCTTGTTATCCTTTCAGATCAAACTGCACGGACAGCGATGCAAGCACGGCATCTACCACCTTCCGCGCCTCGGCAAGCATATCGATCTCCGCCACAAAAGCGATGACCTGCTCGCGCTCCTGCGCGGGGACCTGCAGCGCACTCAGGCTCATGCTCAGGAACCGCCGTATTTTGCGTTCCAGCGTAAAGTAGGGGTCGCACCGCCGTGCCATGTAGCCGCGCATCATGCCAGCCGTGCCCAGCTCCATCTCGTAGAAATCGCACTCGGCGCACCCGGGCAGATACGCGCTGAACGCCGCCTGCAGCTCGGCCGTGGTGCTGCGGTGGATGATCTCCGCCGTGGCGGGGAAGGTGTACGCCTCCACATAGATATCCCGCAGATTCTCGCTCAGCTCGGTCACCGCCAGCTGCAAAGCCGTCTCCACCGCGTAGAGGTACACCGGCGAGGGGGCGTTTGCCGCCAGCGGCCTTACCGCGCCGAACTGCCTGCTGAACATCATGCCGATCAGCTCGGTCAGCACACCGTCCTTGGTGCGGAAAATATTCTGGAACGACCCGGCGGAAACATCTGCTTCCTTTAAAATTTCTGCCACCTTGGTGTTCGTGTAGCCTTTTTCCAGAAAAAGCCGGACACAGGCGGTCAGTATCCGCCGTTTTGCTTCTTTGCTGTCGTATCTGCGCGCCATTGGAAATCATCCTTTTCTGTAATTGGTTTCTAACCCAATTATATATTGATTTTAAAATTGCGTCAAGTAAACTTTTAAGGGCATATTTTGGGCAGTTTGACGAGGGAGAGCTTTCTGCGGGTGCGCATCCGGGCAAAACAAAGCGCAATGGACATTGCTGTTATCCGCTGCCGCAGCCAGACAGTTCGCGGCAGCAAAAAAGAGGCCACCGATCGGGGTGACCTCTTTTCAGCGTATTTTCAGCGTAAATCCCGCAGCAGGCGAACCCACCATCTCCATGACGGCTCTTTTGGAGTTGCTCTTTGCGTAAGATAGCAAAATAAATCTTATTTCTGACAGAAAGAGCCGAACCCGTGCAACGAGTCCGGCCCTTTCTGTGCTTTGGTTGGATCTTAAGCAAAGTTATGGTAAATGAAGAAGTTGGCTTTGGGAGTTTACAGCAGGCTCAGTGCTTCCTCGTCTGCCACAAGGATGCAGTCCGGATGCAGCTGCAGGATGCTGCCGGGGCAGGCAGGGGTCACAGGGCCGGTCACGGCGTCCTTGACGGCCTGTGCCTTGGCTTTACCGTTGGCTACCACCAGCACCTTGCGTGCCTGCATGATGGTCTTGATGCCCATGGTGTATGCCTGTTTGGGGACAAGGTTCTCGTTGCCGTCAAAGAAGCGCTTGTTGGCTTCGATGGTAGTGGGCGCAAGGTCGATGCAGTGGGTCTCCAGCTCAAAGGCTTCGCCCGGCTCATTGAAGCCGATATGACCGTTGGGGCCGATGCCCAGCAGCTGCAGATCGATGCCGCCCAGCTTGTGGATGATACCGTTGTAACGGGCACACTCGGCGGCAGTGTCCAGATTGGTGCCGTCCGGCAGGTTGGTCTTGGCCGGGTCGATATTCACCTTGCTGAACAGGTTCTCATTCATGAAATACCAGTAGCTCTGGGGATGCTCCTTGGGCAGGCCGCGGTACTCATCCAGATTGACAGTAGTGACCTCGGAGAAATCCAAATCGCCTTTGTTGTACCAGTCCACCAGTTGGGCATAAGTGCCCACCGGGGTGCCGCCGGTGGCAAGACCCAGTACACAGTCCGGCTTCATGATGACCTGTGCGGAGATGATGTTGGCCGCTTTGCGGGACATATCCTGATAATCTTTTGCGCGGATGATCTTCATAATAATACTCCTTTTATAGTACCGTTACGCCTGCGTTCCGGCAGGCCTGTAAAAATTCTACGGGCAGCTTTCCGTCCGAGATCACAATATCAATATCGGACAGCTCGCAGATGTGGAACGTGCTTTTCAGTCCGATCTTGGAGGAATCCAGCAGCACGGCTTTCTGCTCACAGCGGCGGAGCACGGTCTGCTTGAGCCGTGCTTCATCCTCCACGCCGCAGGTAAAACCGGTTTCCGGGCTGTAACTGGTCACGCCCAGCAGCAGCAAATCAAAGTTGATGCCCTCCATCGTCTGGATGCTCTGTGCACCGCAGACGCTCATGCTGAACCGGTTCAGGCTGCCGCCCGGCAGGGACACATGGGGCTTTTCCAGCTTTGCCAGCTCCATGGCGCAGCTCAGGCCGCTGGTGTAGATGAGCATGGGCTGATCCGGGATGCACCGGGCCACTGCTGTGGCGGTGCTGCCGGAATCCAGAAACAGGGTGGTGTTGGGGCGCAGCAGAGCAGTGGCTTTTTCGGCAATGATCTGCTTTGCTTCGGCATTGCGGGCGGAACGGCGGCTCAGCAGGTCGTCTGTACCTACCACCTGCTCCACCGACTTGACACCGCCATGCACCCGCACCACACGGCGGGCTTCATCCAGTGCTTTCAGGTCGGTGCGCAGGGTCATTTCCGAAACGGAAGGGAAAGCTTCCTTGAGCTGGGCAAAGCTAATGCTGCCTTTGCGGTTCACCAGCTCCACGATTTGATTGCGGCGTTGTTCCATGGGGGATTCCTCCTGTCTGCGTTTGTCCTGTCCCATGGCACGTTCTGCTTAGTCCTCCGGGTTGAAGTTTGCCAGCAGATATTCCTCTGCTTCCGGGCACCACAGGCCGTTGTGGGCATCCACAATGTCAGCCAGTGCGGTATAGCGGGGGTCGTTGTCCTGTTCGCCCTTGGCACGCAGATCGGTCAGGGCGATGAGGGGCATGGTCAGGTGGGTGTAGATCAGCTTTTTGCCGCCGGGGATCTTGGGCAGGTTGAGGGTGGTCTCGGCAGCGGCGTTCAGACCGCCGATGTGGGTGACCATCACAGCCGGATCGATGCGCTTAGCGGCGGTCAGTTCCAGCGACTCGATCATGTCGGCGGTATTACCGCCGGTGGTGCCCATGACATGGGTAGAATTGTAGTGCACATCGTAGAAGTTCATCTTGGCGCTGAACTGCTTGTCGGTGGGGCCTGCAAAGAAGTTCAGGCAGCCGTCACGACCCAGCACAGCACTGGACAGCTCCACCACCGGCGCGATGGGGGCGTAGCAGAACACATCATCAAAGCCGGTACCGCCGGTCAGCTCCCGCAGCTCGGCAGCGGGGTCTGCCATGTTGGCGGTGTTGACGAAGTACAGGTCGATGCCGTCCTTCTCCTTGACCTCCTTCGGGGGGAAGAGGGACTCCGCACGGGCCAGACGATCCTCGTTGATATCGGTGACCACCACCATGCCGGGGCGCACATCACGGTGCAGTGCGTAGGTCAGAGCACCCAGACCCATGGGGCCTGCACCGGCCAGAATCGCCAGCTTGCCACCCTTCTTGATGCCCATATCGTGATGGTACACCCCCATCTTGGTGTGGTAGGCGGCGTTGAAAGCACCGATGGAGCAGCTCATAGGCTCGGCCAGAGAAGCCTCGTAGTAAGCACGGCCCTTGTACTCCAGCAGGCAGCCCAGTTCCATGACCTCGGCAGGGATGATGCAGTAGGTGGCGTCGCCGCCGAAGAACTCGTAGGAGTAGCCGGGGCTCCACATGGTGCCCTTGTAGTTCAGGGCGGGCTGCAGGGTGAACTTCATGCCGGGCTTGAACTTGTCCTGATGCGCCTTGCCCACCTTGACGATATCACCGGCGAACTCGTGACCCATGATGGCGGGGTGCTCGGCTACATCCGGATGCACACGCTTGTGACCAGTGCCGAGGATGGCGCACTTGTAAGTAGACATGCAGATGCTATCGGAAACGACCTTGACCAAGATCTCATCGTCCTTGATCTCCGGCAGTTCAAAAGTATCCAGACGCAGATCGTTGGCGGCGTGCAGACGAACAGCTTTGACTTTCATAATGAAACTCTCCTTTTATTATAACAGTTACCGTTGTGTTTTCAAGAAGTTTTACAGATGCTGGAAGGTGACCAGCGGCAGCAGTTCTTCGATCTGGCTGCGCTCTGCGGCCTGTGTGCCGCTGCACATCACATTGGCGGCTCCTGTGGCGATGGACAAGCGAACGGTGTTTTCTTCGCCAAGTCCTTCCGTTTCGGCGTAGGCGAGAGCGGCGACCACGCTGTCGCCGGCACCCACCGTGCTGCCCACTTTGACCTTCAGTGCCGGAGCGTAGATCACGCTGTCCTTGCGGAGATACAGCGCACCCCGACCGCCCATGGACACCACCACATGTTCGATGCCCCTGCGGATGAGCGCCTGACCGGCATCGGCCAGTTCATCCAGCGTTTTCAGCTCCCGGCCCATCATGCGGGAAAGCTCGTCGTTGTTGGGTTTGACCAGATAGGGAGCAGCCTTCAGCCCCTCTGCCAGCAGCTCGCCGTCTGCATCCAGAAAGACCTTTGTCCCTGCCTTTTTGCAGGATTCCACCCATGTGTAGTAGGTGTCCTTGGGGGCACCCTTCGGCAGGCTGCCTGCCAGCACCACGATATCCCCCTGTTTCAGTTCCTTCAGCAGGTCGTACAGCAGGGCGGTCAGCTCCGGGGCATCCACCTCGATACCCGGCTCGTTGATGTCGGTGTTGGTGTGGTTTTCCGGGTCGATGACCTTCAGGTTCGTGCGGGTCTCGCCGGGCACGAAACGGAAGTTGTGGGCAAGCCCTTCACCGTCCAGTGCGTCCTGAATGGCTTTGCCGCTGTTACCGGCCAGAATGCCGATGGCCTTGCTGGTCCCGCCCAGCTTTGCGATCACCTTGCTGACGTTGATGCCCTTGCCACCGGGATCGGTACGCATCTTGGTGATCCGGTTTACGGTGTCCAGCGCAAGGTTTGGGATCTCAACGGTCTTGTCCAGCGCCGGATTCAGTGTTACGGTGTAGATCATGGGAACAACAGCCTCCTTCATGATTGTTGTTATGAAACTCGAAACTGTTGAAACGAAAGCTCTAGCATTATAATACCAACAGTTTCCGCCCATGTCAAGCTGTTGTTTCAACAAATTGCACTGCGTGTTTTTAGTGCTTTTCGCCAACTTTCTGGGATACATGATTTTTAGTTCAAAAGTTCTCTAATAGGTATCTTGTTATAATAGCAAAAAAGCTCCCGGCTCTGCCCAAAAAGGCAAAAGCCGGGAGTGCGTTTTCAGTTCATTTTGTGTGCGGCGGCTTGCAGTCCGCAAAAAAGCCACGGTCAAAGCCCTGTTCCAGCAGGTCTGCCGCTTCCTGCTGCTGGCCGGTGCGCAGCGCTTCCATCAGCCGGGGCGTTTCGATCAGCTGCCCGCTGACATTCTGCATGACCTCCACCGGGACGCCGTTCCCGTCGTCCGGGGCCAGCAGCACCAGTGCCCCCAGCACGATGCGCCCCGGCTCATAGACCGGCGGCTGTGCCTGCAGATAGCCCAAGCGGCAGTCCTTTACCGCACTTGTCCTGCAATGGAGCAGCAGGGCATACAGGGGTTTGATGTAGGTATCGCCCAGCGTTTCACGGCGGCGAAGCTGCTGCTCCACCAGCCGGGCGTCCGCTTCCTGCGGGCAGAACAGCTGCGCCGCTGCATGGATGAGGGCAGCGCGGCTGCCGGGAGCCTTGACGGGCTGGATGGTCAGATGTTCCAGCAGCCCGGTCATGGACCGGGTCAGGCGCGCATAATACTGCAACTTGGAGCCTGCGTGCGGTGCATCCTGCACAGGCTGCACCGCCGGTTCCGGTTCTGCGCGGTTCTGGCTGTACCGCGTGATAGCGTCCTTCAGCACGGCACAGTCTGGCTCCAGCAGGGAAGGGTTGATGCACACCGCCGGGTAATCCAGTTCCAGCGGCACGGTGGAGATAATGAAGTCGATTTTTCTCCGACGCAGGTCGGCAGTGTTCAGCTCCCGCACCGAGCAGCACCCCTCTACCTGCAAAGAGGGAAACTCGTTTCCCAGCCGGGAAGCCAGAAAGCGGCTGGAACCCATGCCCAGCGGACAGGCCACTACCACCCGCAGCCGCAGCCGGAACATGGCATTCTGTTCCAGCACTGCGCCAAAGTGCATGGCAAGGTAGGCCGCTTCGTCGTCCGAGATGGCGGGCAGAACGAATTGCTGCTGCACCGCATCACAGGCGGCGCGGGTGGCTTTCCACAGGCCGGGGTAGTCGGTGCGGATGGTGTCCAGCTGGGGGTTTTCGGTACGAATGTTCTGCTCCACCCGCAGCAGCATGGGGCGCAGGTGGCAGTACAGGTCATCCCGCAGGGAGGTGTAACCGGAAAGGTCTGTGTGCAGCGCCTTTTCCATTTCCCGGATAAGGGCGGCTTCCAGATTCCGCAACTCCATCTCCTGTGCGCTGCCCCAAGGGTCCTCTGCGCCCAGATAGGCGGAGAGATACAGTTCCAGATACTGCGCTTCCTCAGACGGCAGGGTCAGCCCGAAGGCGCGGTTCAGCGCCGCCACCAGCCGGGCAGCATGATTGCCCGCCGGGCGCAGCCCTCTGGGGGCGCTGCCCTTGTCGCCGCCCTGCCGCAGCTGCTGAATGGTCAGGGTGCAATGGATCGCCAGCGCCAGAAAACCTGCATCCGGCAGATGGAGCTGTTCTTCCTGTTCAAACTGCTGCAAAGCCGCCCAGACCTTTTCGGCCGTTTTTGTATCCAGCAGGGTCGAGAAGATCTCGTTTTCCGGCATCCGTCCGCAGAGCACCTCTGCCAGTTCCTTTTCCGGCATACTGCTGCGCAACAGGGCAGACACCACCCTCCGGTAGGAAGAAGCATCCCCCTGCAGCCAGACCCCCACGCCGGGGCGGCGGAACATCTCCACCCGGTAGGGGTGTAGCTTGGTCTCAAGTTCATCCAAGTCTGCAGACAGCGTGCTTTCCGAAACGCCAAGCGCCCGTGCCAGTACCGCTGTTTTGCAGGGCTCCTGCTCGCTGAGCAGCCTTGTCAAAAGCTGCTGCCGCCGCTCTGCGCGGGAAAGTTCTTTCCTGTCGCCGCTGTTCAGCTGGGTGCGCAGTGCGTCTCGCCGCTCCGGCGCTTCATCCAGCAGCAGACCCTTGCCGGGATTCCGCACAAAATGCGCCCCGGCAGCCTGCATCCACTGCTCCACAGCGGGCAGCTCCCGCAGCACGGTGCGGCGGCTGACCCCGATGCTTTCAGCCAGCGCCGCCGCCGTCACCCAGCCCTGCGGAAGGCTGAGCAGCTGCTCGATCAGCTTCCGTGCATTTGCCGACAGTACCTCACGATACACCGCACCCATGTTGCTTCTCTCCTTTTCCCAAAAGTTACCCATTGCTTCTATTGTAGCATAGTGCCACCCCGTCTGCCAGCCCCCAACGCAGAAAAGAAGTTGTGTGTTTTTTGTCACCATTGCCCGGTGACAAAAGCTTCCTTGTTCCCGTCTTGTATCCCGGCGCATCAGCAAATATGCACAAATCACCCGCGCATCCATTGGAAATGTTGCCGTATCAGCCCACTGGTGTCACCATCCTCCGGTGACAACCCCACCGCTTGTCACCATTGAAATCCGGCGCAGTATCGGCTAGAATAGTGCCAGAACGAAACGAAAGCTCCTCCGAACAACCGTCCGCAGGCCGCAGCTCCCATGCCACAGGAGCTGCACCGCCTGCCTTTCAAGTGAAAAAGGAGAGCTACAAATGAAAAACGCTGTTTCCCGCTTTGGCAAGTTCCTCAGCGGCATGGTCATGCCGAATATCGGCGCATTCATCGCGTGGGGCTTCCTCACTGCTCTGTTCATTGAAGCGGGCTGGTTCCCCAACGAAAAGCTGGCCAGCATGGTCT
>OGML01003179.1_pt1 | contig 10428 bp, 10 predicted proteins | sample 1572951 | NCBI WGS metagenome assembly OGML01 (sample SAMEA2581883, study PRJEB24529) | metagenome | biome: Human gut stool | place: China | collected 2011 | reverse complement strand
ACCATCTGCCTGTTTTGCCAGCTTTCCCGTTTCGAGTGTGATGGTTCTTCCATCATTCAGCTCGATCGTCTTAACAATAGGATTGATCATAAAAATTGATTTAATATTATTTCATCTAAAAAAGCGTACAAAGATAATGTTTTATTATGGATAAAAGCGGGTATTTATGTAAAAGTTTCAGTATGAAGTGCTTTTTATATAATAATTTGTCGTAAAACAACGGTTTTCGTCGGTTGGATGATGGATTTATCTTTTAAAAACTTTGTGACGTCATGAAAAGCCGTATCTTTGCACCTTGAATTTACATAAGAATGTGAGATTAAAGAAAATCAGGTATGAGAAGAAATACTTATCTGTTAACGGCATTGCTGTCGGCCGGACTGATGGCATGTCACAATGAGCCTGCTTTCAAGGTAGAGGGAACGGTATCGGGTGCAGCTGACAAGATGCTGTATCTGGAGCATACCAGCCTGGAAGGTATAGTAAAAGTCGATTCTGTCAAGTTGGATGAGAGTGGAACGTTTCACTTTTCAGGTGCTCGTCCGGATTCTCCTGATTTTTATCGGCTTCGACTGGATAATCAGGTGATTAATTTCTCTGTTGACTCTACTGAAACTGTAACAGTGAAAGCCGATAATTCCGGTTTTGCTACCGCTTATCAGGTGGAGGGCTCAGAAAATAACCAGAAGATAAAGGAACTGGTACTGCTTCAGGCAAACTTGCAGGAGCAGGTGAATAAATTAGGACAGTCCGGACTTCCTGCCGGAGTAGCTCAAGACAGTCTGTTCTCATTGGTGAATGCATATAAAGATCAGGTAAAGCGCAATTATATTTTTGCAGCTCCTAATAAAGCATACGCTTATTTTGCTTTGTTCCAGCAGTTGAATGGTTATATGATTTTTGATCCGCTGACGAGTAAGGAAGATGTGAAATGCTTTGCGGCGGTGGCTACTAGCCTGAATAATCTGTATCCTCATGCCGATCGTTCACGTAACCTTTACAATATGGTAATAAAGGGAATGAAGAATACCCGTACGCCTCAGGTAAAAGATGTGACACTTCCAGCTGATAAGATTCAGGAAGCTTCTATCATTGATATTGAGCTGAAGGACTTGAATGGAAAGACACATCGCTTGACAGACCTGAAAGGTAAAGTTGTCTTGATTGATTTTACAGCTTATTCTTCTGCCGCTTCGGGAGCGCGTAACTTAGCTTTGCGTGAACTGTATAATAAATATGCTTCTCAGGGACTGGTGATTTATCAGATTTCTTTGGATGCAGACGAACATTTCTGGAAGACAGCTGCAGATAATCTTCCTTGGATATGTGTCCGCGACCCGCAAGGACCTTATTCTACCTATCTTAGCTTGTACGGTGTAACCCAGTTGCCTACTGCATTCCTGGTTAACCGTAATAACGAGTTGAGCTTGCGTGTGGAAGAAAAGACAAATATGGAAGAAGCCATCAAGGATTTGTTGTAACATGTTGAAAAGCATGTACGGATAAACTTGACTGGTATTGTAAAAAGATTTATCTTTGTCGCAAGATATAAGACTCTGAGAAAGAGAGGCTGTATCAAAATAAAAATTGATTTGTCAGATTGTCATTCTGAACAAAGTGAAGAACCCGTTTGTTTCCCATCCTGTGGAGGGTTCGCTCTTCGTTCAGAATGACTTTACTTTTGTGATAAACGGTTCTTATTTTGGACAGCCCTTTACTTTTGTTGAAAATAAATAATTTAATAACGAATATTTAAGGAGAAAAATTATGGCTTACATGTCAGAAGAAGGCTATCAGAAACTGGTAGCTGAATTGAAACATTTGGAATCGGTGGAACGTCCGAAGATTGTGGCTGCTATTGCAGAAGCACGTGATAAAGGCGATTTGTCAGAGAATGCAGAATACGATGCTGCAAAAGAGGCACAAGGCTTGCTGGAAATGAAAATCAACCAGTTGAAGGCAACCATCGGTGATGCCAAGATTATTGATACATCTAAACTGAAGACTGACACTGTGCAGATTCTGAGCCGTGTGGAACTGAAAAATGTGAAAACAGGCATGAAGATGGCTTACACTATCGTATCAGAAAGTGAAGCAAACCTGAAGCAGGGTAAGATTTCAGTGAATACACCGATTGCGCAGGGCTTGTTAGGAAAGAAGGTAGGCGATGTAGCAGAAATCACTATTCCACAGGGAAAGATCTCTTTGGAAATTATGGGTATATCATTTTAATGTATAAGGCAGGTCCGCTTTGGCGGGCTTGCCTTATTTAATATCTTAACAATATGGCAACAATATTCAGTAAAATCATTGCAGGCGAAATTCCGAGCTACAAGGTAGCCGAAGATGCCAATTTTTATGCGTTTCTTGACATCAATCCTTTGGTGAAAGGACATACGCTGGTAGTTCCCAAACGGGAAGTAGATTATATCTACGATTTAAGCGATGAGGAGCTGGCTCAGATGCATGTGTTTGCCAAGCATGTGGCGCTGGCTATCCAGAAAGCTTTCCCTTGCAAGAAAGTAGGTGAGGCTGTGATTGGTCTGGAAGTTCCTCATGCACACATTCACCTGATTCCTATCCAGAATGAATCGGACATGTTGTTCTCTAATCCAAAACTTAAACTTTCTCAGGAAGAATTCATTGAAATTGCCAATGCAATAAATTCTGCTTGGAAAGCTGAAAGCAAATAATTTTCTTCTCAAAAATACCTTTGATATAAAGGATTCCTCGTATTTTCAGGCGTGGTTTTCAGTTGGACAGATTCCATGAAAGCCATGCCTGTTTTCTTTTAGAATTGTAGCCTATGCGTATTAGACGAATTTCTTTCTTTATTCTTCTTTGTTGTCTGTGCTGGGATATTTTTGCAGCTGAATATCAGATAAAAGGAGTGGTGATTGACAAGTCCACCCGCCAGCCGTTGGAGTTTGTGAATGTGCTTGTAGTGGGACTGGGTATCGGGGCTTCTACCGATGCCAACGGAAATTTTCTCATCACTCAGGTGCCACCGGGTATTTACCGTCTGCAAGCTTCTTTCCTTGGGTATAAAACGGAACTGACTCCGGAATATCGGGTGAACCACGTGACACCTTATGTACAGATTGAACTGGAGGAAGAAAATGCGTCGTTGAATGAGGTGGTTGTGGCAGCTTCTCCTTTTCAGAAAGTACCGGAGAGTCCTGTCAGCCTTCGGGTGATTGGTTTGCAGGAGATTGAAAAAGCTCCGGGTGCCAACCGGGATATTTCAAAAGTTGTACAGAACTATCCGGGGGTAGCCTTTTCTCCTATAGGCTATCGCAATGACCTGATTGTGCGGGGAGGTGGTCCTTCCGAAAACCGTTTCTACCTGGATGGGGTAGAAATTCCGAATATCAATCACTTCAGTACACAAGGAGCTTCCGGAGGTCCTGTCGGACTGATTGATGCCGATTTGATTCGTAGTGTGAAGTTTTACAGCGGGGCATTTCCTGCCGACAAAGGTAATGCGTTGAGTAGTGTACTCGACTTCAGTCTGCGCGATGGAGACATGGAGCGCAATTCCCTGAAAGCAACTTTAGGTGCCTCAGAGGTTTCACTCAGTTCCAATGGACATATTGGCAACAAGACTTCGTATTTGGTGTCGGTACGCCAGTCTTATTTGCAGGCATTGTTTAAAATCTTGGGCCTGCCTTTCCTTCCGGCTTATACCGATGCTTCCTTTAAAATTAAAACTCGTTTTGACAGCCACAACGAACTGACTTTGCTTGGTCTTGGAGGAATTGACCGCATGAAACTCAATTTGGGGATTGAAGGAGAAGATGCCGAATATATGCTCAGTTACCTTCCCGAAATCAATCAGGAAACCTATACCGTAGGAGGTGTGTATCGTCATTATTCCCAGCGGCATGTGCAGTCAATCGTATTAAGTCAAAGCTATCTGAACAACCGGAATGTAAAATATCGCGACAATGACGAAAGCAGTGAAGAAAATCTGACGCTGCGGCTGGGCTCTATTGAGCAGGAAACCAAATTGCGTATGGAAAACACCTCTTCATGGAGCGTGTGGAAAGTAAAAGCCGGGTTCGACCTGAATTACTCTCGTTACAAAAGCAATGAATATCGCAAGGTCTTTGCCAATGCCTTGCGGGAATATGATTACCATACCGATTTATCTCTCTGGCGTTGGGGAATGTTTGCCTCAGTCGACTATGCTGCTCCCGACAAAAGTTTTACAGCTTCCATGGGCGTACGTACCGACGGAAATAACTATAGCGATAAAATGAAGGAATTGTGGCGTCAGCTTTCCCCCCGTTTGTCAGTATCTTACCAGTTGATTGAGGGGCTTACTCTGAGCGGTCATGTGGGACTGTATTATCAGCTTCCTTCTTATACCGCCTTAGGCTTCAAAGGTGAAGAAGGGGAGTATGTTAACCGTCACTTGGATTACATTTCTGTGTCACAGGAAAGTCTGGGATTGTCATGGACACCCAATGAAAATATGGAGCTGTCAGCGGAAGGCTTCTATAAATTATACGGGCACATGCCTTTCTCCTTGTCCGACCAGATACCACTCTACTGCAAAGGAAATGATTATGGAACCATTGGCAATGAAGCACTATCTTCTGAAGCAAAAGGTCGCTCGTACGGGGTGGAACTGATGTTCAAGTGGCTGTTGACCCAAAAGCTGAATCTCTCTTCCTCACTGACCATTTTCAAGAGTGAATTTAAGGATGGCGAGCAAGGAAGCTACGTACCTTCCGCCTGGGATAACCGTTTTATTCTGAATATGAGCGGAACCTATAACTTTCCCAAACATTGGAGTTTAGGAGCTAAAGTCAGTTGCATAGGTGGCTCTCCTTATACGCCTTACGATGTGGAAAAATCTTCGCTGGTGGAAGCTTGGAATGTGCAGGGACGTGCTTACTATGATTATAGCCGCTATAATCAGGAGCGTTTGCCGGTTTTCGGACAACTGGATGTACGGGTAGATAAAACCTTCTATCTGAAAAAATGTATGTTAGGATTTTATCTCGACATCCAGAACATTACAGCCAGCAAGCTGCGTCAGCCCGATGCCCTGATGAGTACGGGACAGATTGAGAATCCTTCTGCACCGCTGAGCGAGCAGCGATATGTCATGAAATCCATCCGGCAGGAGAGTGGCACGTTACTCCCTACGTTAGGAATTACCTTTGAGTATTAAGTTGGGTTGCTATAAAAAGAATGGCTTGTCTTTCCACCAGAGAGACAAGCCATTCTTTTATGTGTGAGAAGGTTTATTGTGACTCATGAATACAACTCACCAAACTTCATTTCTGCATCGTTGACAAACTTCCGGATGGCATTCTGATCATCCTTTTTGCAGATAAGCAGGGCATTCCCCTGTTCTGCCACCAGATATCCTTTCAAGTCTTGTACAACCACTAATTTATCTTTGGGAGTCATGATGATATTGTCCTTGCAGTTATATAGCAACGCATTACTGTGCGTCGTCACATTCTGATTTTCATCTTTGGGAGAAGCATCGTACAATGCGTTCCATGTGCCTATGTCTGCCCACCCGAAATCACAAAGCAGTACATATACATTGTCAGCCTTTTCCATGATGCTATAATCGATGGAACTGTTGGGGCAAGTACTGAATTTCGGCATGTCACATTCCACTTGCGGACATACCTCCGCCATCATTTCATGGAATGCCTTCATTATTGTTTTGACGTGCCATACAAAAATACCGGAATTCCAATAGAACTCATTACTTTGCACAAATACCTCGGCAAACTCCCGTAACGGCTTCTCAATGAATGTCTTGACTTTGTAAAAATCTTCTTCTTTTTCTTCCGAAACTTGGATATATCCATAGCCCGTTTCCGGATAGCTGGGTTTAATACCCAATGTCAGGAGTTTGTCTGAATGGGATGCAAATTCCAGCGATTTCAGAATATCCCGTTTGAACTCATCCATTTTTAGAATCAGGTGATCGGAAGGAGCCACCACGATGCTGGCATCCGGATTGATTTTTTGAATGACATACGATGCGTATGCAATGGCAGGTGCCGTATTCCGGTGTTCCTCTTCCACAATCAGGTTAGATTCGCTGAAACCGGGAAGCGAGTTCAGTACCAGTTCCCTGTAATGTTGGTTGGTCGTAATGAAAATATTCTCTGCAGGAAGAATCTGCTTATATCTTTCGTAAGTTTGCTGCAAGAGTGTCTGGCCAGTTCCAAAAAAGTCTAGAAATTGTTTGGGTAAGGCTTTCCGGCTGTATGGCCAGAACCGACGCCCGGTTCCTCCGGCCATGATGATGCAATAAAAATTTTTACTGTTCATGGTTGATACTGGCATTAAAGTTTGATGCTAAGATAGGGCTTATTTTGCAAGAAACGCTCGAAAAGGATTCTAAATAGTGTTAGAAAACTTTTTTTCAACTTTTTTGTTCGTATTCCTTGCACTATTGAAAAATATGTGTACCTTTGCACTCGCAATCGAAAATGATGCCCAGATGGCGGAATCGGTAGACGCGCTGGTCTCAAACACCAGTGGAGTAACATCCATCCCGGTTCGACCCCGGGTCTGGGTACAAGAAAAAGAGCTAAGTGTTTGCAAATCAAATATTTAGCTCTTTCCTTTTTATATTAATGTTCCCAAATTGTTCTCGAATATCCTCTTACAAGTTACTAAAGAAAGTTCTAAGCTATAAATATCGGGAACTTACTGTTTTTGTATTTAAGGACTTGCGAAGAGCAGACAATCGCTTTATAATGTGCCCGATAGCTATGATTATCATTATGATACCTATTTTATAATGCCACAGTCCAAGTGGAGAGTTTGCTCCGCTTACTCCAAGTAATACGATACCTGTAACGGACAGCAATAAAAATATGATAGACAGAACTGCTGTAACCTTGCTTTTCCTGTCTATTCCGTTTTTTATGATTCCCTTATACCACCCCCAGTGTGTTGTCACATGGAATATGATGGCAACAAGGAACAATACACTGCTCACGACATGAACCACTGCCCAGTTATGCCATACTTCGTGGCTGTTCCCATGTCCGGCTATGTGCAGACCAATTCCTGAAATGGCAGACACGATGAATACAACGATTAAAATCCAGTCGATTACAAAAACTTTTTTCATACATTTCCAAATTTAATGGTGCAAAGGTCACTACTTTATCGGAAACGGACGATAACAATTGTAAAGAAATGGAGCTTAGCGACGGTTTCTGATGCGGGAGAGCGAAACGGGAGTAATGCCAAGATAGGAAGCTATGTAATGTTGCGGCACTCGTTGGATGATATTTGGATATTCCTTCAACAGTTCTTCGTATCTCTGCTGTGGCGTATTCTTAATACGGGACAGAAACAGGTGCTGATAGAAGCTGAACCGCTCGATAATTTTCTCTTCATATAGCAGTCTCAATGAAGGATTGCTTTCTATCTTCTTGTAGAAATCTTCTTTCTTTATGGACAGGACTTCAGACGGCTCGATGCTTTCCAGCGAGAACAGCTCGGTGTACCTTTGTACAGACTGTCAAATGAAGCCACGAAATCCCCCTCAAAGAAAAACTGGAAGGTTATATCCTTTCCTTCGTTGTAGAAAAACAGTCTTAAGCATCCTTTACGGATAAGGTATATCTTATCCGCAACCTTACCTTCCTCCAATAGTATCGTTTTAGATGGAATGGATAAGGCCTCAAGTTCTTTTACGTTAAAAAGCGTATTGCCAAACTGCTCATTGCCCATATGTAAAACTATGAAAGGATTATAAAATTCTGTTCTGGACAATAAGACTGTAATTTGACTTAATATCCAGAACAGAACCTGATTATTTATTCAAAGAAGACTGCAGGGTAACGTACAATTCCCTTAATGCTTTTCAATGCATCAGGTATCAGTTCGATAACCTGACAATATTCAGAAGGCACATCAAACGGAAACGTGATACCATAGTCTGCTGCTTTGCGGTAACCGAAACGTGGATAATAGTCTTTATGACCAAGCAGGACAGCTGTTCCATAACCAAGAGCGGCAGCCCTTTTATGAGCTTCTTTAAGTAACATTCCTCCTATGCCTCTGTTCTGGTATTCAGGAAGAACAGCAAGTGGAGCTGCAGCCAAAGATGTATGGACTTCACTTTCTGAAACGATTTCCACTTTTGTCAGTAGAATATATCCTACTATTTCTCCTTGATCTGTTTTCGCAACTAACGACAGTTCCGGAATATATGTATCGGACTTATGCAGTTTGTCCACTAAATGATGTTCCTGATGGTCACTTTCCTGCATATCTGCAAAAGCTGCTTCTATCAAGTTGCAGATAACTGGCAATTCTGAATTTTCTTCTTGACTTATTCTGATATTCATTGTTGGATTATTTTTCGTTTTCATCGTTAGGTTGTTTCTGTACGCTGATGGGGTCACTTTCAAGATACGCGTTACATACCTGCAGAAATATGAGACGGACGCAAAATTCATCCTCTCTGAAATCTCTTTTAATGTCAGGGTCTTATCGGACAGTAGCCGGGTGATTTCTGTAATGGTAAATCGGTCTATCCAGAAATTGGCATGGAAGCCGCTTGCTTTTTTGCTCACCTCGGTAAGGTATTTTGGGGTAATACATAGTTGTGAAGCGTAAAATGACACTTCCCTATGGGTCTGGTACAGCCCGGACCGTAACAGTTCGACAAAACGGTTCATGATGTCGGCGCTCTGTTTCGATATAGAGGAGTATCCGTACAGCTGGGCATGAAAATCGTAAAGGTCCAGAATAAAGGCTTTCGTATAGCATCCTATCCATTCACTGTAAAAATGGTGGGCATCACATTCCAGCCGTTTCCCGATCAACGATACATCTTCGATGAATGTCCGCTGCCCGGCTTCGTTTAACGGCATAACCGGATTCTGGAGCAAGGTCAGCTTGCCGTTCACATCATAGTCGTTTCTCGGTATGTTCTTATACAGGAAAGGATAAGCGATATAAACCACTGTCGCACGAAAATCATCCGTGGTTTGTATATCTGTTATCAGTTCGTTGTGGACAAATATGATACAGTCTCCGGCAGTCATCCGAAAAGACTTTCCGGCCAGGCAGAATGTCATTTCACCCGCATGGCAAAGGGCATGCGTGCAATATTGGGACATGTACCTTGAGCTTAGCGCGGCAAAATCGTCGGCAAAAATAATCTCGTCATTCATGAAATTCCGATTTCTGTAACTTGTCATGTCTGCAAAGATACCGATAATTTGATATTATACAAAGCTTCCGTATGACGGATGCCATGTGAAGAACCGAAAAAAGTGAAACAAACACCGAAATATGTTTGGCCATAAATCCCGTTGCGTATCGTAAATTTGCAAAGGAAAATCATTAAAACAAAGGCGTATGCAGACAATCAAGTTAAACAATGGCATTGAAATGCCTCAGATGGGTTACGGGGTTTTTCAGATTACCCCTGAAGAATGTGAAAGGTGTGTAAGTGATGCCTTGAGTGTGGGTTACCGGATGATTGACACCGCCCAGGCATACTGGAACGAGGAAGGTGTGGGACGTGCCTGGAAGAAAAGCGGCATCCGGCGTGAGGACATATTCCTGGTAACGAAGGTATGGATTTCCAATTACGGGGAAGGGCAAACACTGAAAAGCATCGAGGAGAGTTTGCGCAAACTGCAAACCGACTACATCGATCTGATGCTGCTTCACCAGCCTTTCTGTGACCGTTACGGCGCTTACCGCGATCTGGAGAAAGCCTATAAATCGGGCAAGCTGCGCGCTATCGGCGTAAGTAATTTCTATCCCGACCATCTGGTTGACCTTGTTGCCAACATGGAAATAGTACCGATGGTGAATCAGGTGGAAACCCATGTTTTCAATCAGCAACTGGAGGCAAAGAAATACATGGAGGAAACAGGTACACGCATCATGTCGTGGGGACCTCTGGTTGAAGGGAAAAACAACTTTTTCCACAATTCCACACTCGCCAGAATCGGTGAAAAATATAATAAATCGGTGGCTCAGGTAGCCTTACGGTGGCTGATACAAAGCGGGGGCATCATCATTCCGAAAAGCACCCGAAAGGAACGTATGGCCGAGTACCTGAATATTTTCGACTTTGCACTGGATGCGGATGACATGGCGGCCATAGCCCTGCTGGACGAGAAACATAGCTTCTTCATCGACCATCATGACGGGCAGATGGCCAAACAGTTCATGGAGTGGAGAAGTCTGGTTGAACCTGCCAAGTAAGTTTCTAATGCCGGACAATATGTGTAAATGGGAAAGAACAGAGTCTGTTCTGTGCCTTCACCATTTACACAAAATATGCAATGACCCCCGACCTTTTATCTTACAATTTGAATCCTCTGCTTTTCTTTTCTTCCGGTTGTGGCAGGCTTAGATATGAAACAAGCCTGCCACAACCGGAAGAAAAAAAAAGCAGAGGATTCA
>OGML01003170.1_pt1 | contig 10456 bp, 8 predicted proteins | sample 1572951 | NCBI WGS metagenome assembly OGML01 (sample SAMEA2581883, study PRJEB24529) | metagenome | biome: Human gut stool | place: China | collected 2011 | reverse complement strand
TGCACGGCCTGCTCTCGGCCGTGCTGGCCCTCGCCTGCTTTGCGCCGTCTCCTGCCGCGCTGCTGTCTGCCGGAGCGTTGACCGCTTGCGCACTGCTGGCTCCCCTGCTGCGAAAAATTCGGGCTGGAAATTTGCGCCACGCTGCGGTATAATAGCAAAAAAGGAGGTGGCCCGCATGCTGTTCCGAAAAAAGATCGATCGATTCTGCTCCTACTGTGTCTACGCCGGGAAGCTCGACGACGAAACGTATCTCTGCGCCAAGCGCGGCTTTGTCGCTGCCTGCCACCACTGCCGGAAGTTCAAATACGATCCGCTCAAGCGCGTGCCGAAGCGCCGCAAGCCAAAGGATTTTTCCGAATATGACGAGCTGGATTTTTCCCTGTAAATATAATATAGGTATATCGCTTGGCGAAAAATCCTGAAGGGACTTTTAGAAGCAAGCTGAAGCAGGTCCTTCCCATATCGGGAGGACCTGCTTCGTTCTATCTGGTAAGAATTGCACAGGAAAGGACGCTCGGACCGTTTCTTTTACGCTTTTTCTGCAAGACTTTAGGTCGATGTTTTTGGCCTCGTGATTCATGGCAGTCTTTTTACTTGCCTGCTGCGGTACGAATAAACCGCATGATGATCGTTGCGACCTGAGCGCGGGTGGCATTGCCCTGCGGATCGAGGAGAATGCCATTCCCATTGTCGGTCCCCTTTATCAGACCCTCGGCGACCGCCCAGGAGAGAGGCTCCACGGCATAGCCGCTGACATCGCCCCGATCGGGATACTGATCCAGATTTCCACGCGCTGAGGTATCAAATCCGGACTTCGCTGCATAGCGGAACAGGATCGCCGCCATCTGCTCCCGGGTGATATTGCTGTCCGGTTCAAATTTATGGTTGCCGACGCCGTTCACGATGCCGTTTTCGGCTGCCCAAGCCACGGCCTGCGTGAACCAGCTTCCGTTTGGCACGTCTGTGAAGGGATTCTCCCATCCGGCCGGGCTTCCGGCGTAGCGCCAGAGCACCGTGACGAGCATGGCGCGCGTCATGCTGCTCTCCGGCTCAAACATGCCGTTGCCGACGCCGTTCATCAGGCCGTGCGCAATGGCATAGTCGATGCCCTCGTGGTACCAGCGTCCGGTGTCCACGTCGTGATAAGGCTTGGAGGGACAGCTTGCGCCGCCGTCACAGCTGCCCTCGGTGTTCCCGCAGCGTGAGCAGACACCATTGACATAATCGTGCCCCAGCGCAGGAATATAGCCGTCTCGATAGCTCTCGCCGCAGGCGCAGAAGTGCTCAGTGTAGCCCGCGTTGATGCAGGTCGGATAAACGGTGTCGGTGCGGTAAGTATAGTCGTGGACGTGCCCGCTGCCGCCGTCGGTCTCATACCACTTCAGCTCGCAGCGGCGGCAGTAGTGGCGGATCATGCCGTAATACGCAGAATACTCGTATTCCTCCGTAGCGACGACCTCGTCGTGCCCCAGCGCGGGGGTCTGCGTCGGCTGGGTCAGGGTCAGACCGCAGAAGGCACAGTGCGTGCCGCCGGTGTAGCCCGGGCGGGTGCAGGTGGCCTCGATCGGGTCGTTGGCGACAGACTTATGCGCGATGGGTGCGGTATTTGCCGACGCAGTCACGGCGCCGCAGACGGCGCAGACCGTGCGCGTGAAGCCGCCGGTACGGCAGGTCGGCGCGACCGTTTCCGTCACGGGCTGATGGGCGGCGCAGGCGCCCGTTTCGAAGGTGAATTCATTGTTCACGGCGTAGGTCTGCGCAGCCGTCCCTGCTGTGCCGCGGATGACGAAGCCGTCGATCTTCGTCAGACCGCCAAACGGATTCTCCGGGTCGACCGGGCAATATCCGAACGCCTGATAGCCTATGTAGGCGACGCTGGCAGGGATGGTAACGCCCTTGCCATTGCCATAGGTGAAGAACGCGCCCTCGTCCAGCACGCGCAGGCCGTCGTTCAGATGAATTGCCTTGATATACGGCGCGGAGAAGGCGTTGCTGCCGACAAAGCGCACGGAATCCGGCAGGACGATGCTCTCGCAGGCGCTGTTGTTGAACGCCTCCCTGCCGATGTACTGCACGCCGCCGAGGTCGATGAACTTCATATTCTTCGCACCGGCGAAGGCGTAGTCATCCACATATTTGCAGCTCTGCGGGAGGATCAGCCCCGCGAGATTCGGCTGGTCGAAGGTGGGGTTCAGCTCTATCTGACCCGCAAGGAACTCATAGGTGACGGAAACCGTACCGTCCCTGAGGCTCAGGACGGTGCCCTCCGCCATCGAGCCCTTGTAGGCATAGGCGGCCTTGCCGAAATAGACCACGCCGTTCGGCTGATCGTGGAACCAGCCGCAGTTCTGGAAGGCCCAAGAACCGACGTGGGTCACGTTCTTTTCCAGCTCGCCGAAGTCGGTCAGCGCGGCGCAGCCGGAGAAGCAGCCATCTCCGATCTGGCGGACATTCCTGCCGCCCTTGATCGAGCGCAGACGGGCGCAGCCGCTGAACACACCGTCGCCGAGCGCAATGAGCGAATCCGGCAGCGTCACGCTTTCGAGCGCAACGCAGTCGCTGAGCGCGCCGTCCGTCAGAATGCGGACGTTCTTCAGGTCGATCGACTTGAGGTTGGAGTTGCCGTCCTTGTTGTTGTAGGGGTCGCCGTTGGAGATCGGGCCGCGCACCTCGAGCACGTCGTCGGGCAGAACCACGTGCGCCGTCCTGCCGACGCTAAGGCCCTTCAGCGTCGTATTGCCCTTCGGGATGGTCAGATTCTTGATCTGGTAACAGCCGGAAAAGCAGCTCTCCTCCAGAACCGCCGTCGTCGGCAGCTTGAGGTCGGTCAGATGGGCAAATTTTCGGAGATTGATGTAATGGACGCTCTCCGGAACGGTAAGCTTGGCGATGCTGCCGCCGCCTTCCGTGATGCTGAGCGATTCCAGCCCGTCGGGCAGGATCAGCTCGTTCACGCCGGCCAGACCGTCCTGCTCGATGCGCACCATTTTTGTGCCGGGACGGACGGTCAGCTTGGAGGGGTATTTTTCCCCCTTGCAGCCGAGGAACACGCTGCCGCAGTATAGCTCCGTGCCGTCGGCAAGCCCCTCATACCACTTCGAGGTATAGATGCTGGAGTCTTCCATATCGGTCAGCGACTTGGGGAAGGTGAAGCGCTCGATGTTCTCGCAGTCGTAAAACGCCCGCTCCTCCAGCGTGGTCAGCCCCTCGGGCAGGACGAGGCTCGTCAGCCCCTCACAGTCGTTGAAGCCGCCCTCGCCGATAACCTTCAGTCCCTTGTTCAGCTTGACGGAGGTCATGCCGGTGCAGTCGCAGAAGGCGTTGTTGTCAATGCGCTCAACGCTGCCGGGGATGTCCACAGAGGTCAGGGAGGCGCACTCATAGAACGCCGACGCGCCGATCAGCTTGACGCTCGACGGGATGGTCACGCCGGTGATGTCCGACCGCCAGAACGCCGACGCGCCGATGACCTTCACGGTGTCAGGGATGACGGGCATCTTGCTCGTGCCCTTGTAGTCCAAGAGCTGCCCCTTCCAGATGAAGAAGTCTGAGGCGCTGTCGTCATACAGCCACTGCTGGTGCAGCTCTCTGAGCTTTCCGGCAAAGGCGCCGACGCTGTAACCGCTCTTCTCGCCGAACGCGCCGCCATGCAGGAGGGTGTTCTCGCCGCGGATGGTGATGTCGGACAGATTCTGGCACTTTGCGAAGGCACCCGCGCCGATCTCCGTCACGCCGGCGGGAATGTCGATCTTTTGCAGGTAGTAGTTGTGGTAAAACGCATTTTTGCCGATGGTTTTCAGGCTCTGCGGCAGGACGATCTCGCGCAGCTCAAAGTGGGTCTTCGCTGACCAGTCGTCGCCATCGTAGAATGCACCGTCTGCGATGTACGTCACCGTTTCGGGCAGGACAACCTTGCGGACAAAGATATTGGGGTTGCTGTAGCCCTCCTCGTTGTGGAAGCTTTGGATGCCCACGACGGTATAGCCGTCGATGGTCGAGGGGACGGTGACCTCCGCCTCGTAGCCGTAGTAAGCGGTGATCTCAATGGTCGTTGGTGAGACGAATGCGTAGGTAAAGCCGTAGCCCGCCTCGCCGGGCAGCTTTTCCTCGCCGGGGATGCCCGCCGCATTCACCGCCGGAAGCAGGGAAAGCGTCAGGGACAGGGTGAGCAGCAGGGACAAAATAATCCGTTTCATGATACTACAGATCCTTTCTGCATGATTTTCGTTCCTGACCGGTAATCCGAAAGCAGCCGGTCGAAAAGGTCCTGCCGGGATTTGGGCTCGCTTAGGTTCTTCGATAGTTCGATGGTCTGATTCTTTTTTTACTATATCATAGACGCCACCGTTTTTGAAAAGTCTTTCATTTTTGTCATTGACATTTCGGAAACCCATGTACTATGATAACGTTGTCAAACGGTCAAAACCTGCCCAGTCAAAAGCTACGGACGGACGAAATGCGTGAAAGGAAGGTATCCTCTATGAGATTTTCCGAGAGACTCAACGAATGGATGGAGCTGGCAGACTGTACCGCAAAGGAGCTGTCTGAGGCATGCGGTCTGTCTGCCGCAACGCTGAGCCGCTTTCGCTCCGGGGAACGCACTCCCGATCAGGAGGGCCTTAATCTCCTGCTTCAGGGCCTTTGTTCCATCGCCGCATGTAAGGGAAAGCAGCTTTCACCGGACTCGCTCTATGCGCAGTGCACAGACTGCATGGATCTGCAGCGGTCCGACCCGGAGGCACTGCGTACAAAGATCAACCGGCTTCTGACCGTTCTGCATATTTCTTCGGCGGAGCTGGCGAAGGCTATTTCCTATGACCCTTCCTTTCTTTCCCGCATTCGCAGCGGGCAGCGGGCACCTGCCGATCCCAAGCGCTTTGCCGCCGATGTTGCAAGGTTTGTTGTCCGCCGGTTTGATGGGGAAAGCGGTCGTTCGGCCGTAGCGCATATGCTCGGCGTTCCGTTCGGCTCTCTCTCCGGCGAGACTGAATATTTTCGTGCCGTCGCAGACTGGCTTATGGGCAGCGCTGCGGCAGAAGACACGGAGAGCTCCTCTGTTTCCGCCTTCCTGAACGCAATGAACAGCTTTGATCTGAATGAGTACATCCGGGCGATTCACTTCGACGAGCTATGTGTTCCCAACGTGCCGTTTCTCCTCCAGACTGCCAGAACCTATCACGGCCTGGAGGAGATGAAAAAGGGAGAATTGGACTTTTTCAAGGCGACCGTCCTTTCCAAATCGACTGAGCCTGTATTCCTCTACAGCGATATGCCGATGGAGGATATGGCAGCTGATCTGGATTTTTCCAAGAAATATATGCTCGGACTGGCCCTCCTTCTGAAAAAGGGCCTGCATCTGAACATCATTCACAGCCTCAACCGTCCGTTTCAGGAGATGATGCTGGGATTGGAAAGCCACATCCCGCTCTATATGACCGGGCAGATCTCTCCTTACTATCTTCAGAGCGCACCGAACACTGTTTTTTGCCACTTTCTGAAGGTTTCCGGCTCCGCCGCGCTTTCTGGCGAGTGTATTGCAGGCTGTCATGAAGACGGAATGTATCGCCTTTCAAGAGGAAAGCGTGATCTGGCCTATTACCGGAAGCGTGCAGATGATCTGCTGCAGAAAGCGAAGCCCCTGATGGACATTTATCGAGAAACGTCGCAAAATGAACTGAATGCCTTTCTGGCGGCAGACAGCGAAACCGCCGGGAGCCGTCGAAATCTTCTGTCTGCACCGCCTATCTATACGGCAACTCCCGAATTTCTGACGGCATTTCTGACAGTTCGCCACATACCGGAGGCGGAGCAGCGGAAAATTCTTTTTTTTGCAGAACAGCAGCGCATCCTCTTCCTCCGCGTGCTGCAGGACAATCATGTCAGGGATGAACTTCCACTGCTGACACAAGCTGAATTTGAGGAGACCTCCGTCTCTCTTCCGGTTTGCGGCCTGTTTCCGGAGCACGATTTCCTCTATAGCTACAAGGAATATCTGGAGCATCTCCGTCTGACGGAAAATTTTGAAAAGTGCCAGCCGAACTATTCCCTGGAATTGGTGCATTTTCAGCCGTTCAGCAATCTCAATATCCTGATTCACGAAGGAAAATGGGCAATGGTATCAAAGAATAAAGCGCCGTGCATTCATTTCGTCATTCGCCACCCCAAGCTGCGCCGTGCAATTGAGCGCTTTATTCCTCCGATCATAGAGTGCGAATAAGCCACGGTGCGCGGGTACATCGGGCGGCATTACGTCATTGCATTTCTTTCCTCCAAAATTGGGGGCCGCGCAGGTTCTCCTGTAACCCGCCTTATCCTTGACAACGCTGTGGCGTATCTGCATCCGTTTCATGTCTTTTACTCCGCATCCAGCGGCTTTGTGATGCCCGTCCGCCGCTCCCTGGACAGTCCGCCTGCCAGCACGGTGTCCGCTCCGGTAAAGCGCGCCCGCCGGATGACGCCCTCGCCGTATTTTTCGCGCAGGGCATCCACGGTCCCATCCAGGATCGCCTTGCGGGCATACTGCTGCGCGCCTCCCACGGCAAACAGGTCAAGCTGGCGCGGCTGCGGCTCCTCCAGCCGTGTGGCCTGCACGCCGAGCTGGCGCAGCGGCGTCTGCCCGTCCCATGCCTCGGCAAAGACCCGGCAGGCGCAGCGGAACAGCTCCTCCGTCCCGTGCACGGCCTCCCGCAGCATCGTCTGGTGAGAAAACGTGACGAAATCCGCGCTCCGCAGGCTCACGGAAATGCACCGCGCCGCCTTGCCGTCCCGCCGCAGGCGCATGGCGACCGTCTCGCAGAGCGACAGCAGCACGCGCTGCGCCCCTGCCTCCGTTGTGACATCGGCGGGCAGTGTTGTGGAATTGCCATAGCCCTTGTTCGCCTCCGGCTGCGGCAGCAGCTCCTCGCTGCACCGGCCGTTTGCCGAGTGCCACAGTGCCAGTCCCGGCTTATTCAGATAGTGCAGCACCAGCTCCGGGTCTGCCTGCGCCAGCTCACCGATCGTATGGATTCCGATGCGGTTGAGCCTGCGCTCCGTGGCAGGCCCGAGCATAAACAGCTCCCGCACCGGCAGCGGCCAGAGCTTCTGCGGCACCTCCTCCGGGAACAGCGTGTGGACCTTGTCCGGCTTTTCAAACTCCCCTGCCATTTTGGCCAGCAGCTTATTGGACGAGATGCCGATATTCACCGTAAAGCCCAGCTCCTCGCGGATGCGTGTGCGCAGCAGCTCCGCCGCCGCGACCGGCGAGCCATATAGTCCCTCCGTGCCGCTCAGGTCGGCCCACGCCTCGTCGATGGAATACTGCTCCACGACCGGCGCGAATTCCCGCAGCAGGGCAATAAAGCGCCGCGAGGCCTCTACATACAGCGCATAGTCCGGCGGCACGAGCTTCAGCCCCGGACATTTTTGCTGCGCCAGAAAGATCTGCTCACCGGTCTTCACGCCGCATTTTTTCGCCGGGATGCTCTTGGCCAGGATGATGCCGTGCCGCTCTGCGCGCTCCCCGGCCACGGCGGAGGGAATGTCGCGCAGGTCCTCCTGTTCGCCCAGAACCCGCACGCGGTAGGCCGCCGACCACGACAGGAACGCGCTGTTCACATCCACATGAAAGATCACCCGGGACATCCGTACACCACCCGGAAAAGCGTCCAGCGATGCGTCCGCACGGTATAGCGCAGCTCCAGAAGTGCCTCCTGCTGCCCCAGCTGCGTCTTGCAGAGGTACTGGATTGCCTCCACCCCGGCATAGGAGATGGGCCGGGAGCAGACGACCTGCCGGATCGGGACGGTGCGCAGCATATGCTCGCCGTCCTCCATGCGGAAGCGAATCGGCGTCAGTGCACCGTCCGCTGCGCAGACGGAGATCATCTCAATCTGCCGGTTCACAATATTCTCCATGCGCTCACCTCCGCTTGTTTCTGCTCTCATTATATCAAACATTTGTTCGTAAATCAAGGCAGAAATCCATGGGGAAGAATTTGCATTTTGTGGGAAATTCTGCTAAAATAACGATGGAAAAGAATACGCGGATGTCCCGGTCACGTTTTCGCCAAAGGCTGCCTGCTATCCAACCTCGCCCTGTGAGATCGCTGCGTCGTTTCGCTCCTCGCAATGACACGTCAGGATAATGCAACGGGTGCCCTTCTGCCATTGAATGTTCCCCTACCGGGCGCTCACCGCCGCACACCGGCTCTCGGTCTTTCCCATTTATATCGAAATCCTTCCTGGAGGAACCTATGCTGAACTATCGCTGTCTCGTGCTCGATCACGACGATACCGTCGTGCGCAGCGAGGAGACCGTTAATTATCCCAGCTTTCTCGAAGCCCTGAAGGTGCTTCGCCCCGGCAGGACCATCACGCGGGAGGAATTCACCCGCTGGTGCTTCTCCCCCGGCTTTTCCGCCCTTTGCAGCGACTATATCGGCCTGACGCCCGAGGAGATCGATGTGCAGTACGACATGTGGCGAAGCTATGTCGCCACACATATCCCGCCCCCCTATGACGGCCTGCGCCCCATCCTGACGCGCTGGAAGCAGGAGGGCGGCCTGCTGTGCGTCTCGTCGCACTCCGCGCGCGAAAACATCCTGCGCGATTACCGGCTGCACTTCGGTCTGGAGCCGGATCAGATTTTCGACTGGGACCTCGGCGAGGACCGCCGCAAGCCATCGCCCTACGCCCTGCAGGAGATCATGCGGCTGTATGACCTGCGTCCGGATGAGCTATTGATGGTGGATGATCTCAAGCCCGGCTATGACATGGCCCACGCCTGCGGCGTGCCGTTCGCCTGCGCGGGCTGGTCGCACGACGACCCCGAGATCCGCGCTTTTCTGCGCCGCTTCAGCGATTTTTATCTCGAGACCGTGCAGGAGCTCGAGCCGCTGCTGTTTGGTGCTTGACAAATATGATATAATAGAAAATAATAGGAAAGCGGGGTGAACAGATGGAGAAGACCGGCGTCAAGATCGTTGCCAAAAATTCAAAGGCGTTTCATGAATATTTCGTCGAGGAGCGCTTCGAGGCGGGCATTGAGCTGTTCGGCACGGAGGTCAAGTCCATCCGGCTTGGCACCCTGAACCTCAAGGACGCATGGTGCAGCGTGAAGGACGGAGAGCTTTGGGTGCGGCAGATGCATATCAGCCCCTATGAAAAGGGCAACATCTTCAATAAGGACCCTATCCGCCCGCGCCGCCTGCTCATGCACAAGCGTGAGATCCAGCGGCTGGCCTCCAAGGTCCAGCTCGACGGCTACGCCATCGTTCCGCTCTCCGTTTATTTGAAAAACTCCCGCGTCAAGGTCGAGGTCGCGCTGTGCAAGGGCAAAAAGCTCTATGACAAGCGGCAGGACGCCGCCAATAAGGACGCGCGCCGTCAGATCGACCGCGCGATGAAAGAAAGGAATCACTGACCATGGAAAATCCTGTTGTGACCATTGAAATGGAAAACGGCGGCATCATCACCGCCGAGCTCTACCCGGATGTCGCGCCGCAGTCGGTCTATAACTTCATCTCGCTGGCAAACAGCAGCTTTTATGACGGCCTCATCTTCCACCGCGTCATTCCCGGCTTCATGATCCAGGGCGGCTGCCCCGAGGGCACCGGCATGGGCGGTCCCGGCTACTGCATCAAGGGCGAGTTCCTGTTCAACGGCGTGGACAATAAGCTGAAGCATAAGCGCGGCGTGCTGTCCATGGCGCGCGCGCAGTCTCCGAACTCCGCCGGTTCGCAGTTCTTCATCATGCATCAGGACGCGCCGCATCTCGATAAGCAGTATGCTGCGTTCGGCAAGGTGCTCTCCGGCATGGAGGTCGTCGACGCCATCTGCCAGGTCAAGACGGACCGCAATGACCGCCCGGAGACCGAGCAGAAGATGAAGTCCGTCCGCGTCGATACAAAGGGTGAGACCTATCCGGAGCCGAAGAAGCTCAAAGATCCCTACGGCAGATTTTAATTTGTAAGCTTTCGCAGGAGGCAGGCTCTCCCCTGCCTCCCGCGCAGCCCATATTTTTTCGATCCGGGGGCGTACCGGTTTCGACGGGGGTAGTGAGGCTGGAATAGCGGGCCGTGGCGCCTGGCCACGATAAAACGGGCAACTTTTTAAAATTAACTGACAACAATCAGTACGCACTGGCTGCCTAATTAGGCGCCCATCCGCCCCGGAAGGTCCACGAGCCGGGCTCGGGTGTGATTTGAGTGGAGACCGTGCGTGCGGTAAGCTTTGCCCGCACCATGCATCATGAAGCTACCAAATCCGGCAGGGTGTCCGTTCCCGTCCGGATGAGGGAATGTAAATAACGGACTGCGCCCGGAGAAGTTCCAGTCAAGTTGCTTTCGGACAGGGGTTCAATTCCCCTCAGCTCCACCAAAAAGTCCTTACTCGAACCCTTGTCCAAAAAGCAAGGCGTCGGGCGAGGACTTTTTCCATTTCCTGAAGTCCGGTCGATGGGGTGTTCGCGCGAATCA
>OGML01003164.1_pt1 | contig 10488 bp, 8 predicted proteins | sample 1572951 | NCBI WGS metagenome assembly OGML01 (sample SAMEA2581883, study PRJEB24529) | metagenome | biome: Human gut stool | place: China | collected 2011 | reverse complement strand
TTAAGACAATCTCCCCTGTCTCGTTCATAGGCTTGATTTCTTCTTCCGGAATCTTAGGGGGATATTCTCCAAACAAGGTATGTGGCGGGATCACCACCACCTTCTCCTCCTCTTCTGTTACATCCAATGGATTCATTCGTATCGGTTGTAATGAATATGCACCTGCCAGAATCTCAGAGCCGGATACCAGTACTGTTTCAAAGCCTTCTGCCGTCACTTGAATGTTATACTCAGAATAAGGCTGCTCCGTAATATCAGGAGTCAGAGAAAGCTCTCTGGGCGGTGCTTTCAGATTGATCTCCGGGGTCTGCCCCGATTCATCGGTAGTAAGTGTCTCTATCGGAGAATCCGGATCTCCGGTATAAGAAATGGTGACCGTAGCACCGGGGATCGGTGACATCCCCAGTGCAGAGACAACACTGATCTGTAGTGTCCCTGTATAAGTAGTATCCTTAACATCCATGGACATGCGTCCTTTCTGCCTATCCCGTACCACATCGTCCTCGTATGTTCGGTCAGGCAACAAATCTTCCTTACAGAATATGCTCCGTTATGCGAAGATGTGCTTAAATGCTAACGATTCAAAGTCATATAAATATGATGGCATGAATTTCTGAATAACTACCATATTTTTTCTAACAAAAAAGCAGGAACTGTGACTTATGTAAACACACTCATCACAGTTCCTGTTCTGTCTTCAGCGTACTTCGCCGGACCCTCTGTGTAATTTATTTCGTCAGCAGCATCATAATGTCATTGCTTCTTGCTACGAACTTGGTCATGGCATCTGCATCCAAAGGGGCATGCTGGAGCTTAGCCAGATCATACAGCTGCTCGCAGATCATTTCTGCATTCTCGCCGTCCTGGTGCTCAGTAATGTACTGTACCAGAGGATGGTTGGCATTCAGGATCAGGGTCTCGCCCTCGCCGCCGAAAGCACTCATATCCATGCCGGGCATGGAGTACATCTTCATCATATCCTGCATACGTCTGCTCTCTTCGGACAGAGTGATCATAGAAGAGATCTTCTTGTTCTTCAGCTTCTCTACCTTGATCGTGATCTTGTCATTCTTCAGAGCCTTCTTCATCAGCTTGCTGATGCTCTCAGCCTGCTCTTCCATCTCTTTTTCAGCCTTCTTGGAAGTCTTGGACTTCAGGGCATCGGTCACATCCGCATCGATACGCTGGAACTTGATTCCCTCATTCTTCTGCTCCAACTGGGAGATGAAGGGCTGATCGATATTGTGGGTCAGGATCACAGCATCCATCTTGGCAGCCTTGAACATATTGATGTACTGGCTCTGCTGCTGTTCATCCGTTACATAGTAGATGATCTTCTCCTTCTTCTCTTCCTCGGTATTCTCCTCGGAAGCCTCATCTTCCGCCTTGTCCTCTACGACTTCGGCTTCTACCTTGTTGCCGTTCTCGTCTACGGCATTCTCCTTGTTCTCTTCCTCATCCTGAGGCTTGATCTCCAGGCACTCCGGCAGAGTCAGATACTTGCCATCCAGATTCTTGAAGAGGATGTAATCATTCATCTTCTCACAGAACTTGTCATCCTTCAGGCAGCCGAATTTGATGAAGGGACTGATATCATCCCAGTACTTGTCATACTCTTCCTTGTCGGTCTTGCACATACCGGCCAGCTTGTCCGCTACCTTCTTGGTAATGTACTCGGCGATCTTCTTGACAAATCCGTCGTTCTGCAATGCACTTCTGGATACATTCAGCGGCAGATCCGGACAGTCGATGACACCCTTTAACAACAGCAGGAACTCTGGAATGACTTCCTTGATATTATCTGCGATAAATACCTGATTGTTGTACAGCTTGATGGTACCCTCGATAGACTCATACTCCATATTGATCTTCGGGAAGTACAGAATACCCTTCAGATTGAAAGGATAATCCATGTTCAGGTGGATCCAGAACAGAGGCTCCTTGTAATCCTGGAATACCTTGCGGTAGAAGTCCAGATACTCTTCCTTGGTGCACTCGTTGGGGTGCTTGGTCCACAGAGGCTGTGTCTCGTTGATCAGTTCGGGACGCTTTCTGATCTTCAGCTTCTTGGGTTCTTCTGCTGCCTCGGCTTCTGCATTCTCGCCCTCTGTTTTTTCCTTCTTCTCCGGCTCGATCTCTTCGAGGACTTCATCATCGGGAAGCTTTTCCTCTTCCTTGATGATCTGGGTCTCCTTGGTGTTCGCCTTGGACAGATAGATCTCGGTAGGCATGAAGGAACAATACTTCTTCACTACCTCACGGGCTTTATACTCATTACAGAACTCCAGGCAATCCTCATTTAAGAACAGAGTGATAGTCGTACCGACATCGGTCTTGTCTCCGTCTTCCATGGAGAACTCGGTGCCGCCGTCACACTCCCAGTGTACTGCCTTGGCGCCATCCTTGTAAGATAACGTATCAATATGTACTTCATCCGCTACCATGAATGCGGAATAGAAGCCCAGTCCGAAATGACCGATGATCTGGTCAGAATTGCTCTTGTCCTTATATTTCTCAATGAAATCCGTAGCACCGGAAAATGCGATCTGGTTGATATACTCTTCCACTTCGTCGGCGGTCATACCCAGACCGTTATCCTTGAAGGTCAGTGTCTTCTTCTCAGGATCCACGATGACATCCACACGTCCCTTATAACCTTCGGGAAGAGAATATTCTCCCATCATGTCCAGCTTCTTCAGCTTGGTCACAGCATCGCAGCCGTTAGAGATCAGCTCTCTGTAGAAAATGTCGTGATCGGAATACAACCACTTTTTAATAATCGGAAAAATGTTTTCACTGTTGATTGATAAGCTACCGCTTTTTGCTGCCATTTTTACCACATCCTTTTCTATAATTGCACAGTCATGGCTGACTGTTATCTAACTGATTCTAAGTGTAGGACTGCAAAAATAAAAAGTCAAGACAAATTTAGCACTCGTTTCAAATGAGTGCTAACAATCTGTCGAAAATCCAGTATTTATCAGTGTTTCCGCAATTCTAAAATTTTAATAAAGCATATGGTGATCCTAAGAATTACTCCTCCGGAAAATACTTTGCATACACATCAAAAAAGTTATCCGTGGTCACCTGTTCGTCCGTGATCAGGGTAATCTCATCCCACAGTTTGTCATTGAGCTGACGCACCAGCGTATTCACGAAGCTGTCATACTCCTGTCCGAAGACTTCCCTTTTCCGTTCCTCTACAATCTTAAGCTTATTGGCATCGGTTTCTTCTCTATCCAGGGTATTGGTACATTTGATAATATAATACCCTCTTTCGCACTGGATCACCTGGCTCACTTCATCCGTTGCCAGATTGAATGCTGCTTCCTCGTAGGCACTCTCCGCCTCCCCCTTACCGAAGGAATAGGTGATCTCGGAATCATCGCTGTATTTAGAAGCCAGTTCCGTGAAATCATGCTCTCCGTCCACCGCCATGGCTCTCACCTCACAGGCTTTTTCGTAAGCTTTCTGGATAGAACTTTCCGAATAGGGCTTTAAGTTACCGTCCATATCTGTGGATGCTGTTGCGAAAAAGATCTGCTGCACCGTAATCTTGCGGGCCTCGTCATCACTGATCTCCGGATTGATATCCTGAATGATCAGCCGGTAGACCTTATCCGCCATGGCGTATTCCCGGTACAGATTTTCCACGATCTCCTCCGTGGCACCCATGGTCTCGATCTCTGTGTCATTCAGGGAAGAATAATACTCTTTCGCTGCCTCGACGACCTTTGCTTCCTCGGCTTCCTCTAACGTGACCTCTTTTTCCTTTGCCAGCAGATACATGGTCTTGATCTGGGCGATCCGTGCCAGTACCGTCTCCTTGACATTATCCTCCAGTGTCACACCGTTTAAGGAAGTGTTCCAGATCTCCGTTCCGTAGACATTTGCATACTGATTCTGCGTCGTAGTCAGATAGATCATGATCTCTGCCTTAGAGCAGGACTCATCTCCGATCCGGAATACTTCATTTTTCCCAAATCCTGTGGTGAATACGACCTTCGTGCCGTCACTGCCGCCGCAGGCGGTCAGCCCCGTCATCATACTTACTCCCAACACTCCCGCCACCAATACCGCGGTGATATGACATCTATTTTTAAAAAACATAACATTTCCTACTTTCTCAAAGTCTCTGAATTCTGATTATACCCTATTTTTTTCTTCTGTGCCATGTTTTCTTGGAAGTTCAGAAAATTCTAAGAATTCCAAAGACACAAAAATGCGTGCAGAGATGATCCACACGCATTTTCTGATTATCCTGTTTTGAACAATTCCAAACCTTCTGTCAACGATTACTCGATCACATGGATCCAGCCCTTAGGAGCTTCGATCCTGCCCATCTGGATACCGGTCAGAGTCTCATACAGCTTCTTGGTGACAGGTCCCATCTCGGTCATGCCGCTGGGCAGGCAGATCTCTTTGCCGTGGTCAACGATCTTACCAACAGGGGAGATAACTGCTGCGGTACCGCACAGGCCAGCCTCTGCGAAGTCTTTTACTTCATCCAGGTATACTTCTCTCTCTTCTACTTCCAGTCCCAGATATTCCTTGGCAACATATACCAGAGAACGACGGGTGATGGAAGGAAGGATACTGTCGGACTTGGGAGTTACGACCTTGTTGTCCTTGGTAACGAACAGGAAGTTCGCACCGCCGGTCTCCTCTACCTTGGTACGGGTAGCAGCATCCAGGTACATATTCTCATCGTAGCCTTCCTTGTGAGCGGATACGATAGCATGTAAGCTCATAGCGTAGTTCAGACCAGCCTTGATGTGACCGGTTCCGTGAGGTGCCGCACGGTCAAAGTCGGTGACACGGATGGTCAGAGGCTTAACGCCGCCCTTGAAATAAGGTCCTACAGGGGTGCACAGAATACGGAACTGATACTCATCCGCAGGCTTTACACCGATGACAGGGTTGCTGCCGAACATATAAGGACGAATGTACAGAGTTGCGCCGCTGCCGTAAGGAGGCACAAAAGCATCGTTTGCTTTAACCGTCTCGGTAACAGCCTCTACGAAACGCTCCTTGGGGAAAATAGGCATCTCCAGTCTTGCTGCGGAAGACTCCAGACGCTCACCGTTTAAGTCAGGACGGAAGGTTACGATATGTCCGTCTTCTGTGGTGTAGGCCTTCAGACCCTCGAATACGGTCTGTGCATACTGCAGTACACCAGCACACTCATTTAATACGATGTTGGGGTCCTGTGTCAGCTGACCGTCATCCCATTTGCCGTCCTTGTAATTGGACACATATCTGTAATCCGTAGGGATATAACCGAAACCGATATTACCCCAGTCAATGTTCTTCTTTTCCATTTTGTATTCCTTCTTTCCTCGGTTTACCACTCTGCCTGTTGATTTCTCTTAACAGAATTTATTGATTTTCATTATTATACCATTTGTAATAAAAGTCAATATACACATTTATGCTTTCCCGTGACTTTTTCAGTGAAAATGTGTCGTTTTTCTTCTTTTCACAGATTTTTCAGCTTAAAATCACTACATATCTGTCATTGCATTTAAGACTTTTTCCGCTCATATTTCAAGAACTGATAAGTGATGTCAAAATAGACCTGCTCGTCGCTGTCCGCGGTGATCTCCCACTCGGGATCGCTGTCCAGATCCGGGAAATAGGCATCCGCCTCGTAGGCATGGTCAATCTTCGTCACATGGGCCACGTCACAGTAAGGCAGCATCTGGCGGTAAATACTCTCTCCGCCGATGATATAGATATTCTCTTCGTCATATTTCTTCAGTTCTTCCAGCAATTCTTCAATAGAGTGTACCACGATCGCATCCTTGACCTGATAATTCGGATCTTTGGACAAAATAATGTTGATGCGGTTCTTTAAAGGCATGCCCTGCGGGAAAGTCTCCAAAGTCTTGCGTCCCAGAACCACTACCTTACCTGTCGTCTCTTCGCGGAAATGCTTGTGATCGTTGGGGATGCGGATCAGCAGTTCGTTCTTGCTGCCGATGGCCCAGTTGTTGTCTACTGCTACAATTAAATTCATGGTGTACCTCGTTTCTGTTTGTTTCTATGATAATAACCGGTTTCTCCGTGCTTCGCACTCACGAAACCGTACTGATATTCGTATTCCGGGCTACCGCCCTACTTACTCATGTCAGATTGCAATCGGAATATCCCTGATCTGCTCCCCTGTCTGGTAGCCTTCAAGCTTCACATCATCCGGCGTGAACTGATAGAAATCCTTGATCTCCGGGTTCAGCCAGAACTTCGGTGCCGGGAAGGGTTCTCTGCTGATGAGCTCCTTAATGGCATCCACATGGCGGTCATAGATATGGGCATCCGCAATGACATGCACCAGCTCGCCCACGTTCATGTTGCAGACCTGCGCCAACATGTGCACCAGCACCGCATACTGTACCACATTCCAGTTGTTGGCTGCCAGTACGTCCTGGGAACGCTGGTTTAAAATGGCATTCAATGTCAGCCTGTCCTCTCCCGCCTTCTGCGTCACGTTAAAGGTCATGCTGTAGGCGCAGGGATACAGATTCATCTCGTGCAGATCCTGATGGACATAGATATTGGTCATGATCCGACGGCTGAAGGGATTGTTCTTCAGATCGTAGATCACACGGTCCACCTGATCCATCATGCCTTCCTTATACTGATGCTTCACTTGCATCTGGTAGCCGTATGCCTTGCCGATCGAGCCGTTTTCATCTGCCCACTCATCCCAGACGTGGCTGTTTAAATCATGAATGTTGTTGGACTTGCGCTGCCAGATCCACAGCATCTCATCTGTGGCGGATTTTAATGCCGTCCGGCGCAAGGTCAGGATTGGGAACTCCTTCGACAGGTCGTACCGGTTCACCACTCCGAATTTCTTAATGGTATAGGCAGGAGTGCCGTCCGGCCAGTGGGGGCGCACTTTCTCGCCCTCCGTGCTGGTACCGTTGGTTAAAATGTCATTGCACATATCGATAAAAATATGATCCGCTAAACTCATGTTGTCTCCTTATTATATCGTTCTCTCTTAAATATAAACGGTTTCTCCGCGCTTCGCACTCTCGAAACCGTACACCCCTTCGTAATCCGGGCTATCGCCCTACTTACTCAGGGTTGTTTACTTTCCTCATAGAAGGCACGTCTTGCCTGCAAGCAGGCCTTCATGCCTTCTATGGGAAAGTTTATATTTCCCACTTGTCGCACAGGGAATTGATCTGGTCAGCGAACTTCGCCATATCCTTGTTGGTCATGACGCCCTCGCTCTTCGTAACCAGTGCCAGTAAGCGTCTTGCAGAGGCAAGCAGTCGTTCGAAGACTCCGGTAGCAGGCTTCGTCTTTTTCTGCACAGCAACAGGTGCTGCCTCATAAGTGAACTTATTGCCTGCAAGATCGAACTCTGTACCGCTGTAAGGAGCATAGGCTCTCTGCCCATACTCCATCTTCAGGCATTCGGCAAATCCGGTACATACGCTGTCCTCTCCATGTACCACGAACACCTTCTTCGGCTTTTCCTCAAAGGCCTGGATCCAGTCGATCAGACCTTCCTTATCCGCATGACCGCTCAGTCCCGTCATTTTCCGGATCTCGGCGCGCACTGAAACCGTCTCACCGAACAGCTTCACCTCGTCAGCACCCTCTACCAGTGCCCGGCCCAGTGTTCCCACCGACTGATAGCCGACGAACAGGATCGTACACTCCGGTCTCCACAGATTATGCTTCAGATGATGCCGGATACGTCCTGCATCACACATACCGGATGCGGAGATAATGACCTTGGGTGTCTCGTCAAAGTTGATAGCCTTGGATTCCTCACTGGTGATGGACAGCTTTAATCCCGAAAAAGCAATGGGATTAATGCCCTCTTTTACGAATTCCATAGCTTCATCATCGAAGCATTCCCACCTGTTCTCCTGGAATACGCCGGTAGCCTCTACCGCCATGGGACTGTCCACATACACCGGGAAATCTTCATGACCCTTTACCAGGCGCCCTACCTTGATCTTCCGCAGGAAATACAGGATCTCCTGGGTACGGCCCACAGCAAAAGACGGGATCACCACGTTACCACCCCGGTCTAAGGTCTCCTGCAGCACCTTGGTCAGTTCTGCCACATAATCCAGCTTATCCTTCGGATGCAGTCTGTCACCGTAGGTAGACTCCATCACGACATAATCCGCTTCCTTCGTAGGTGTCGGATCCTTAAGTAACGGCTGGTGCTTGTTGCCGATATCGCCGGAAAATACGATTTTTTTCGTATTGCCGTCCTCTGTCAGCCAGACTTCGATGCTGGCAGAACCCAGCAGATGTCCGATATCCGTAAAACGGATTTTTACTCCCTCGCATACTTCCACGATCGTATTGTAATGGCAGGGAACGAACCGGCGGATCACACCATCTGCATCCTCCATGGTATACAGCGGCTCCACCACTGCATTATTCGCAGAACGTTTTGCCTTACGATTCTTCCATTCCGCTTCGGCACTCTGGATATGTGCACAGTCACGCAGCATAATGCTACACAGATCCGCTGTAGCATCCGTGGAATAGATCTGTCCTCTGAAGCCTCTGGCATACAGAAGCGGCAGAAGACCCGAATGATCCACATGAGCATGAGTCAGGAATACATAATCAATCATGGATTCCGCCACCGGCAGCGGCACATTTTCAAATACATTGACACCCTGCTCCATACCGTAGTCCACTAAAATATGTTTCCCGGCAACCTCCAGATAATGACAGCTTCCGGTTACTTCATGGTCTGCCCCCACAAACACAAGTTTCATAGCTCTACCTCCGTTTTTGTAATGTTATTTTAAAGCATTGGCTGTTTCGTAGAACTGATAATAAATTCCCTTCTGCTCCATGAGCTGGTCGTGATCGCCTTCCTCCACGATACCATCGTCCGTCAGCACCAGGATCCGGTCCGAATTGCGGATACTGGATAGTCTGTGGGCTATGGTCAGGGTCGTGCGTCCCTCCGACAGCTCTCCTAAGGACTTCGCCACCGCAAATTCACTCTCATTATCCAGTGCGGAAGTAGCCTCATCCAGTATGATAATGGGCGGATTCTTCAGAAATACTCTGGCGATGCTGATCCGCTGCTTCTGTCCACCGGACAGCTTCACACCACGTTCTCCCACATAAGTATCATAGCCGTCCTTCAGTTCCATGATAAAATCATGTGCTCCGGCGCGTTTTGCCGCCTCGATCACGTCTTCTTTGGAAGCTCCCGGACGTCCATAGGAGATATTTTCATAGATCGTCACGTCATAATATCCGTCTCCGGAAGACAAGGGGAAAGTCTCATAGCCGCCACCGTGCAGATCGTAAGTATAGACAACGGTATCCGGCCCGGTAATGCGCAGTTTGACCTTGGGACAGGTGCCGGTGTAATTGGCACAGACATAGCCGTCAGACATATGAGAATAGTCAATGACAGCCACATCATTGGAAGCTGTTGCTGTTCCGTCGGCCCGGGGCACAAGACAGACAGGCGTGGCATCCCGGAGAGGCTCTGCGTCAGTTACGGCTTCCGTTTCAGGAGAAGAGGCATCCGCAGAGCTGATATTCGTATCCGCAGAAGAAGGAACTGCGGAGGATTGTGATGGTTCGCCGTAAGTGTCTGCGACGGGGGCATCCACAGGCAGATTGTCAGAGCCGGATCCGCAGGCACATAAGCCGATTGTCATGGAATATGTAATTAGCAAAATGCGCAGTCGCGCAGATAATTTTGGCATCCGCATAAAAATCGTTACATCCTGTTGTTATTGTTCCAGGCCCGTTACATTATCGGGAGTAAAAAGCAGGTGGAGAGTCTCACCGTTTTTGACGGGGACATAAATATTGGCTTCCTCGGACAAAAACGGAAAATTGATCACACCCTTGGAGGAATCCACAGAGAGCGGTTCGATGATCTCCCCGGACACAGTCTCCATAAAAGCCTCCTCGTAAAGAATGTTGTCACCGGTGAACTTCAGACTTAAAATATTATTTTCCACATAATCCAGTGTAAGCACCGCAGGTGTGGGGGCCAACAGTTTTTCAGTCATCTCAGAGAGAGGAACGATGGCGAGCGGCGACAAAAAGGTCAGCACGAAGATCAGTGTCGTGGCAACGATCAGCCGGTTGTAGGAGGCAGCATTCACTTTTTTGCGAAGCACCAGCTTGTCAAAAGGGATCGTATTGACCGGCTGGTTGCAACTGGACAGGATATTCTGCAAAGCATTGTTGGCAGTTGTCATGTCCAGTTCATATCTGTTTTTTTTATGAAAAAACATCATTCTGTTATCCTTTCATACTTTCTTTCAAATGTTCCTGTCCGGAGGCAATGTAGCGTTTGACGCTGCTGCGGCTGATCTCCATGGCGGCAGCAATCTCTTCCAGCTTCATGTCGTTATAATAACGCATGATCAGCACCTGTTTTTCATTAAAGGGTAACTGCTCTAAAGCTTCCGTCAGGCGGGAATACTCATCCTTCTGCTGGTAGTGCAGTTCCGGATTGGCATCCAG
>OGML01003162.1_pt1 | contig 10495 bp, 10 predicted proteins | sample 1572951 | NCBI WGS metagenome assembly OGML01 (sample SAMEA2581883, study PRJEB24529) | metagenome | biome: Human gut stool | place: China | collected 2011 | reverse complement strand
GGCCTTCCACATACCCGCCATGCAGGCGTCGGTCCCGCTGCTGGCCCCCGCATCGCAGCTCACGCGCATCGCCGGAGTCAACCAGATCATCGCCTCGCTGTCGAGCATCGCGGGTCCGGCCCTCGGAGCGCTGCTGATCAATCTCACCTCGATCGGCAACATCCTGCTGCTGGACGTGGCGGGAGCCGCCATCGCCTGCATCTCGCTGCTGTGCGTCCGGATTCCCAACCCGGCGCGCGACACGACGCGCAAACCCGACCTGTGGCGGGAGTTCCGCGAAGGTTTCTCGGCCATGCACGCCATTCCGGGCATGGGATGGTTTTTCACGCTGGCCATCGTCGTATGGTTCTTCATCATGCCCGTCGGGGTGATGTTCCCGCTGATGACGCTCCAGCACTTCGGCGGAGGCGCTTTCGAAATGAGCCTGATCGAGATCGTCTGGGGCGGCGGGGCGCTCGTCGGAGGCGCCGTCATGGGCGCGCGCACCTACCGGGTCAGCCGCATCGTGCTGGTCAACCTGATGTATCTCGTCGAGGGACTCTCGTTCGCGCTGTCGGGGCTTCTGTCGCCTGCGGGATTCCTCTGGTTCGCCCTCTTCACGGCGGCGGCGGGCATCTCCAGCAGCATGTTCAACGCCTCGTTCGTCTCCGTGGTCCAGACCCGGATCGAAGCGGGCATGCTGGGACGCGTCATGTCGCTCTACCGCAGTTTCGGGCTGCTGCCGGCGGCCCTCGGACTGCTGGGCACGGGATTCCTGGCCGAGAACGTGGGACTCACCACGACCTTCGTCGTCGCCGGAACGATCATCGTCGCGGTGGGCGCGGCGGGATTCTTCATCCCCTCCGTCATGCGGCTCGACCGCAACCCCTGATCCGCCCGCCCGGCACTTGCAAAAAAAATGAGGCGCGCATGGAACAACATCCATTCGCGCCTCGCAAGCAAGTCTGAATAAGCCCTTTTATCAATCCTTCGGATAAACGTATCCGTTGTAGCGAATCTTCTGGAAAACCGTATTGGTCGAACTGTCGTACGACCATTCGTAGGTCACCGACGATGCGGGGTACTTGGTCGTATCATACTCCAGAGGGGAGAGGAAACGGCACTCCTGCGTTCCGCTGATGATCTGCATGCCGCGGTAAACGCCATTGGTCAGTTCATAGCCCATCCCCACCGCCTGCGTCATGTCGGACGAATAGAGGGTCGGACCCGAAGCGCCGCCTTCGACCTTGAAATCCTTGCCCGAGCAGAGCGAATAGGCCAGGCTCGAATCCTCGGCACGCAGCGTATAGCGGCCGGTCCAGTTGGAGGACGCATCCACATTATCGAGATGGATACGGAACGACGAGGCTCCGATTATATAGGAATCGGCGCCGTCGAAATAGAGCGTAGTCTCCCCGCCATCGAAATTGAACGCCGACCGCAGACCGGTATTCGTGTAAGCGAACACCTTGAGATCCTGCATCTCGACGGTCCAGGGCGCAGAATAGGAGGATTGGTTCAGCACCTTCGTCCCGTTGGTTTTCACCAGCACGGAACCCGCCATGAAGAAACGGTCGGGCAGCTGGGCTTCGTCGCTGTAAGTGATCAGATAGTCTTCACCCTGCCGTTCGAGTTTCGTATGCGCGCCGAAAAGGGTTTCCCAGACCTTGATCGAGGCGTCGCCCTTTTTGACCACGATCTCCTTCAGGTCTGCGGACAGGACATCCTCGCCCTGCTTATCCGCTTCGGCCAGCAGCATCGCCAGGCGCAAGGCCGCATTGGCCGGCCGCATGGCGAGTTTATCCTGATCCGTCGCCAGCTGATAGATGTACATTCCGGGCTGAACGGGAAGCATCTCCTTCCAGGTATCGTTTTCCTTGATACAGCTCGTGAATGCGAGAGCCGCCAGCGCGATTGTTGCAATAAGTTTATTCATACGGTATGTTTGGTTAATTTATTCATATAAACGCACCCGGCGGCAATATACTGCGCGGATGCCGTAAAAAATTTCCCTTTATCCGATTTCCGTCCGGTATGCCGGCCTGCAGAAACCCGGCAGCGAACCTTTGGCGCGCCGCGTCGGGGTTTCCAGCTCCGGTTCGGGCGTGCGTCGGAGCTGTGCTGCCGCAAAGATAGATTTTTTTTTCGCGTATGCGAAATCTATTTTGCCGTTTCGCCGCAAATTTGTATCTTTATTCCATGATGCTCCGACTGACGACACCCCTTTTTGCCGGACTGCCGTTCAGCCACACGCTGATCGCAGATTTCGCGATCGAACGATTATGAAAACACACAAACCAACCGTATTCATTCTTATGTCACTGCTCTCCATTTTCGGCTGCGGCCGCGCAAAAACCCCCGAATATCCCGCCGACCGGCTCTCCGCCCGCGACGGGACCGAATTCACGATCACCTTTTTCAAGCACGCTTCGCTCGCGATCTCCGTGGGCGGCAAATACATCTACGTCGATCCCGTGAGCGCCAACGCCGACTACGGCGCATTGCCGAAGGCCGACGTCGTGCTGATCACCCACTCGCACTACGACCACCTCGACGTGGCGGCCGTCGAGAAGCTGCTCGCCGCCGACACCGAAATCCTCTGCGACCGGACCTCGGCCGAAGCTTTCGAAATGAACTGCTACACGATGCGTCCGGGCAGCGTCGCCACGCCGCGCGACTATGTGAAGGTCGAGGCCGTCGCGGCCTATAACACCACGCCGGGCCATCTGCAATTCCACCCCCGGGAGCGCGAGGACTGCGGCTATGTGCTGACCATCGGCGGCACGCGCATCTACATCGCGGGCGACACGGAACCCACCCCCGAACTGCAGGCGCTCCGAAAGATCGACATCGCCTTTCTGCCCGTGAACCAGCCCTACACGATGACCGTCGACCAGGCCGTCGAAGCGGTGAAGGCACTGAAACCGGCGATCTTCTACCCCTACCACTACGGCGAGGTGGACGAAAAGACCGACATCGACCGTCTGGCCCGCGAGCTGGAGGGCGTGACGGAGGTCCGCATCCGGCCGATGGAATAGCGGGTACGCCACTGCAAAACAAAGAGCGTCCCGGCGGGACGCTCTTTTCACAGCGGTCCTCCCGCCCTACCTTCTGCGGGAGAGGGCGCGCTCTACGATGAACGAGACGATCAGTCCCAGGCCTCCGAAAACGAGCACCGAACCGCCATAAACGGCGCTGCGCGTGTCATAGGACTGGATTTCGGTTATCCGGGTCAGCATAAAGCCGAAAAGCAACCCGGCGCCCAGCCCCAGCAGCAAGCAGCCGGCTTTCAGCGCCCCGGCCGGGATACCCGGAGCAGTTTCGGACGCAGTCCGTATCGTGGCGCCCGTCCGCAGCCCCATCGGTACCAGTTTCAGGTAATCGATCAGCGAACCGGGTTCGAGTTTCCCGATAATCTCGCGCCGCTCGCGGCGACAGATAAGCAGTTCGAAGAACTTGTAAATTCCCAGCGTGACGATTCCCGTCACCAGCGGGATCATGATAAAATTCATAATCTGTAAAATTAAAAGGTTTCCGATTCTTTTTTTGCGATCTCTGCCCTGTTAGACGCCGAATGTGCAAAAAGGTTACAGACGACGGAAAAACACGGCTCACGTGTAACCTTTTCCGCCGCGGCGCGTCTAACGGAATAACCATGCAAACGGAAGAACAGGAACTGATCCGACGAATCGCGGGCGGAGAGACCCGTCTCTGCGCCCGCCTGGTCGATCGCTACGGAAGGGCGGTTTACACGCTGGCCGCACGAATCGCCGGATGCACGGAGGACGCCGAAGAGCTGACGCAGGACATTTTTCTGAAGGCCTTCTCCAGTCTGGACCGGTTCGGCGGGCGGAGCAGTTTCTCGACGTGGCTCTACCGCATCGCCTACAACACGGCCGTGTCGCACGCGCGGCGCACGCGTCCGAAGCATTGCGGCATCGACGAACGGCGGCTGGCGGCCCTGCCCGACAGCGAGGCCGACCGGCTGGAGGAGTGGGCCGAAAAGCAGGAGCGTCTCGACGCGCTGAACCGCGCCGTCGAACGGCTCGATCCCGAGGAACGGGCGCTGGTAACGCTGTTTTACTACGAGGACCGCTCCGTCGGCGAGTGCGCCGCGATCACGGAACTCTCGGAAGGCAACGTCAAGGTGCGGCTCCACCGAATCCGGAAAAAACTATATGTACTGGTAAACGACGAGATGAATGGAACAGAGTGATGCGATACGCCGCGCGGTCCGGCAAGTTCCGCCCCCGGAACTGCCCGCAGGCTTCACCCCGCGGCTGATGGAACGGATGCGGCGTGAGACCCTGCGGCGCGAACGACGCGAAACGTGGCTGCTGACGGCCGGGGGCGCCGGCTGCTTCGCGGCGCTGATCGCCGCCTGCGTGACGACGCTGTGGCCGGACTTCAGGCTGCGAATCACCGACTTCGCCCTTCCCCGCCCCGAACTGCCGCACTTCACGCTGCCGCACTTCGCGCTGTCGGAAGAGGACAAATGGCTGGTTGCAATGTGTGTCTGCATCGCGCTGGTCTTTCTCGCACTGCTGCTCGCCGACCTCGTGATCCGCCGCCGCATCGCCTCCTCCCGGAACTGAAAAACGGGGGAACCTCCCGAAGAGGCTCCCCCGTTTCCGATAACAAACCCGCCGAAGCTATTTCTTCGCAGGGGCTTTCTTGGGTTCGGCCTTCACCTTGATCGTGGCGAAGCCCTTGACGATGTTCTCGTCGTTGTTCTTCGAAGCGTCGTAAATCACGGTGACCTCCTTCTTCGGCAGGTCCACCTTCACGTCCTTGATGCCCTTGCCGAGCGACGGAACGTTGTTCATAATCTTCTTCACGCAGTGTTCGCAGTCGATGTCCGTAACGAACACCGTCGTCACCTCTTTCTTCTGCGCCGGTTTGCCGGCCGCAGCGCACATGCCGAGGCCCATCACCAGAGCCAGGCAAATCATCAGAATCTTTTTCATCTTGCTGTTATTTTAAGGTTTCGAAAATTTCATTATCCTGTTTCCGGGCCTCCCCTTTCAAAGGGAGGTTCGGAGGGATTGTCTGCACGGTTCCATACCGGTCTTCAAAACAGTCCTAATAGAGATTAAACCGTAAACCGACATAGAACTTGCGGCCCATGAGCGGCCCCCAGACGTTCATCGAGTTGAACTTGTAGTCGTAGGGGTCCTGCGCATTGAGAATCGGGTCCTTCTGGCGGTAGTCGGCGATATTCTCGCACCCGGCGTAAATGTCGAACTTGCCCACCTTGCGGCTCACCTGCGCGAAGAACATCGGATAACGGGGCGAATAGTAGCTGTCGTCGAGGTCGCCCGTCTGCGTCGGGATGCGTGCCGGACCGTTGAGCTGCGCCGTGGCGTCGAACACCCAGCGGCGGAACTTCGTGGCATACTGAATGTTGAGCAGCGTCTTGTACTGGCTCACCAGCGGACGCTCCACGCGGGCCGTACCGCCGTCGGCGCGCCTGATCGTCATTTCGCTGTCCGTGTAGCGGAACGTGGCGAAGATGTCGAGCCGCTCGACCGGCGACCACGAGAAGTCGATCTGGTAGGTGTCGGTGTACGAACGTCCGTCGGTGTCGTAGAAAACGATCCGGTCGGCATACATCTCCTGATCGGCCACGACCGAGTTGTAGAACTGCGTGCGGAAATAGTCGAAGCTCAGCGTCGCATCGCCGGGGTTCACCAGTCCGAAAGTCTGCGTAAGGCTTCCGCCGACGGTCAGGGCCTTCTCCATACGGTCGAATTTCCGGAAATCGAACTTCCCCGATTCATTGTCGAGGAACGTGATCGCCCGGCCCGTGGCCAGGACGCCGATATTGTCGGTGATGACGTTCGTCGAACGGTAACCCAGACCGCCCGAGGCGCGGAGCGTCGTCGAGGGGGTGATGTTCCACTTCAGATGGCCGCGGGGCGTGAGGAAAAAGCGGTCGTAATAGTGATTGTAGTCGCCGCGAAGTCCGGCCACGATCGAGAACTTGTCCTTGATGGCGTAGGTATACTCGGCATAGGCTCCGGCCTCGCGCTCATTGCGGTCGAAATCGTAGTTGCGGACGCTGTTGGCAGCGATCCACGGCGTGGGATTGAGGAGCTTCTCGCGGTAGTAGTCCAAATGCCCCTGCACGCCGACGATCAGCGACGAACGGTAGGTGAAATAGTGGTTGTACATCAGATTCAGCGCCAGCGAATTCTGGTTGCCCGTGTAGTCGTTCAGCCCGAAATAGGCGTCTTCGCTGAAGTGGTCGAAGTCGGCGACGAACGCCAGGTTCGAGCGCATCTCGTCCTGTTCGTCGGGGTCGTAGACCGCCGGACCGACCGGCATACCGACTTTAAAATAGCCGTTGGCGTTGCGGTTGCGGATGTGCGAACCGTAGAGCGGCATCTTCTTGTCGCCGGCCCGCCAGTCCCAGTCCTTCTCCATCGCCTCGCGCATGGTCCGGGTGTTCTTGTAGTCGAGCATGCCGCCCAGACGATTCTCCTGCACGAACTTCCAGCCCCAGCGCACCTGCGTGCCGTTGTCGGCGGCATAGAGCCACTTGTTGGCCACGTTGATCTGGTCGGATTTCGGCAGGTCGCGGAAGCCGTCGTGGTTGTGGTCCATCTTCCGGGCGTCGGTGTCCATCGAACCGTGGAGCAGAATGACGCTCGACAGTTTCTTGTCCTTCGTCACGGGAAAGGCCGTCGAAACATTGGCCTCGGGACGCAGTTCGTCGTCGAGGTAGAGGTTCACGAACAGCCGCTCGTCGTCCGTCGGCTTGCGGTGTTCGAGGTTGATCTGCCCCGTGATGGCCTCGTGACCCGCCGTGACCGAAGCCACGCCCTTCGACACCTGGATCGAGTTGAGCCACATGCCGGGCGTGTAACTCAATCCGTAGGGAGCGCTCAGGCCGCGCATGATCGGGCGGTTCTCATCGAGAATCTGCGTATAGGTTCCGGCCAGCCCCAGCATCTTGATCTGCCGGGCGCCGGAAATGGCGTCGCTGTAACCGACGGTCACCGAAGCCGAATTCTCGAACGACTCGGCCAGGTTGCAGCAGGCCATCTTGCAGAGACCCGCAAAGGAGATCATCTCGCCCTTGACGATGCCGTCGCGCTTGACGAAGTTGCCGCTTAAATTGCCCTCGACGACGACGCCTTCCAGCGCCACGCCCTCCGAACGAAGCGCGAACGCGACCTTGTCGACGCCGTTTTTCACGTCCAGCGTGTCGTTGACGAAGCCCAGATACGAGGCCACGAGCTTGTCGTAGCCCTTTACGCGGTGAAGGAGGAACGCACCCTGGGCGTCGGTGCTGGCTCCGATGGTCGTACCGGCCCAGTAGACCGAGGCGCCGACAAGCGGTTGATTCTCGGCATCGCGGACCACGCCCCGCAAATCCTGCGCACGGAGCGAACCGCACGCGGCGAGGGCGAAAAATGAAAATACAGTGATTTTGAAAAATTTCATGAAAATTCCGTTATTGGTTAAAACTGATTACGGACCGGCGTACACGACACCGGTCCCGAAGGAGTCTTAAACCAATACGGGAGGAGCGCGGAAGCCGACGGAGCATGCCGAGGCTTCCCGGACGAAAGGCGTTCGCCTCTCGGCGACCTTCTCGCGCAGAAAGGGAACATGCGCGGGACACGGGCACTCTGCGGCGAGCGCAGGCGGCAGGTCGAGGACGATGCAGCGGGTATACCGCTCGTTGTTGTCGAAAGACGAGGAAACGTAGAGTTCGATTTCGGTCGAATGGTGGTTGCCGCAGCAGGGTGCGCGCATCTCACCGCCGGCCGCGGCCGGAAGGTCCGCCACATGGAGGCAATGGCAGCAGCACGCATGCTCCGTGCGGGCCTTCATTGCCACGCATTTGCACGTCAGCGACGCCAAAGCCGTCCCCGCCGTCGCAAAAAGATAGACGGCGAGCAGCAGCAGCGATATGGACCTTTTCAATTTCATCTACTCTTCCACGATTCCGCATTCGGCGAGGCTCGCGATCCACCGCCCGGCATCCTTCCGGGCCGTGTCGGCGTCGACCTCGTAACGTTCGGTGAGCAGCAGCGCGGCATCCGCAGCCGTAAACTCGCGTCCCCGCAGCTTCTCCCACAGATACATCGACGAAGGATTGAGCGACACGATGCGTGTCATATCGGCGGCGCCTCCGCGCCCCGGCATCACGATCACGTGCTCGCCGGCCATCTCCCGGACTTTGAATTCTTCGCGTATCTTCATCTGTCGAACGTTCTGATCTTCGCAAAAGTATAAAAAAATCTCCAATCCGCCTAATTTTTTTACAAAACGGCTTGCAAACGGCTTTTGCCCCGTCCCTTCTTTTTTATACCTTTGTGTTATGAAACCCGCACCGGACAGGATATACGACACGCTGAAACGCTACTGGGGCTTCACGGAGTTCCGTCCCGTGCAGCTGGAGATCATCCGCTCCGTCCTGGAGGGCCGCGACACGCTGGCGCTGATGCCCACGGGCGGCGGGAAATCGCTCACGTATCAGGTTCCGACCCTCGCCCGCGAGGGGCTGTGCATCGTCGTCACGCCGCTCATCGCCCTGATGAAGGACCAGGTCGACCGGCTCCGGGCGCGGGCCGTCCCGGCCGTTGCGATCCATTCGGGCCTTTCGCCGCGGCAGATCGACATCGCGCTGGACAACTGCGCCTACGGCGACGTGAAATTCCTTTACGTGGCCCCCGAGCGGCTGGCGACCGAGGCGTTCCGCCTGCGCGTCGTGCGCATGAACGTACAGCTGATCGCCGTCGACGAGGCCCACTGCATCTCGCAGTGGGGCTACGACTTCCGGCCCTCGTACCTGCGCATCGCCGAGCTGCGCGAAAAACTCCCCGGCGTCCCCGTGCTGGCGCTCACCGCCTCGGCCACGAAAACAGTGGCCGACGACATCATGCGCCACCTGAAATTCCCCGAACCGCACATTCTGCGCAGCAGTTTCGCGCGCCCCAACCTCTCGTACAGCGTCCGCCGCACCGACGACAAGAACGGACAGCTGCTGCGGCTGGTCCGCAACGTCCCCGGCACGGGCATCGTCTACGTCCGCACGCGGGAGGGCACCGAGCAAATCGCCGACCTCCTGCGTCAGGAGGGCACGACGGCCGCCGCCTACCACGGCGGACTGGGACACGCCGAGCGGTCGCTGCGGCAGGAGGAGTGGCTCTCGGGCAAGACGCGCGTGATGGTGGCCACCAACGCCTTCGGCATGGGCATTGACAAGTCGAACGTCTCCTATGTCATTCATTACAATATGCCGAAAAGCGTGGAGGCGTATTATCAGGAGGCGGGACGCGCGGGGCGCGACGGCTCCCCTGCCGACTGCATCCTGCTGTATTCCTCCGGCGATGTCACGACGGCTAAATTTCTGATCTTCAATTCATCCGCAGAGAACGAGGAGCTGACTGACGAGGAGCGGCAGATGGTGCAGGCGCAGGATCTGGCCCGGCTGGAGGCCATGACAGGCTACTGCAAGACGCAGGACTGTCTGCGCGGGTATCTGCTCGACTATTTTGGCCAGCCGCATGAAAAAACCTGCGGCAACTGCGGGAACTGTCTGGCAGAATACGAGACGCGGGACCTCACGCGCGAGGCGCAGATGATCCTGTCCTGCGTTGTGCGGGCGCGGAACCGGCTCGGCTACTGCGTTGGCGCGTCGATTCTAAGCCAAACGCTGCACGGGGGCCGTTCGGCACGCGTGCGGGAGCTGGGGCTTGATTTGCTGCCGACCTACGGACTGATGTCCGCGCTGCCGGGCGCGCAGATTCGAGAATGGATCGAGCTGCTGGAGCGCGCGGGATATCTGGAGACTGATCCCGTCCACGGCGGGATCGACACGACGGAGCGGGCAGCGGCTGTGCTGTTTTCCGGCGAACAGGTGCTTGCGCGCGTGCAGCGTACGACGCTCGCCGGGCCGAGAACGCAGAAAAAAGCAGCTGCGTCCCGGACGGACGAGCCGCTTCTGGCCGCGCTGAAGGCGCTTCGCTTCCGCATCGCGCAGGAGCAGGGCGTCCCGGCCTATATCGTGTTTTCCAACGCAACGCTTCTGGATATGGCCGCGAAGCGGCCCGGCTCCATGCAGGAGCTGCTGGAGGTTTCCGGCGTCGGCCATGTCAAGGCCGAGCGCTACGGCGCGGCATTTTTAAACGAGATCTCGCCGCCATCACCTGCCGCATGGTTTCGGACAAGTCGCCGTCTTTTTGCAGGGTAATTCGCCATGTATCGCCGTCTTTCACTGCGCCCTGCGGCAGCTTCGACGCATCCGCCGCGCCGTCGTAGGTGACGGTCAGCGTGTGCGCGGTGTCGTAGCGGTGCAGCAGGTTCGTCAGCGTGCCGTCATAGAGCAGCTGCCCGTGTCCCAGCACCATCACCCGGCTGCACAGCGCGCGCATGTCCTCCATGTCGTGCGTCGTCAGCAGAATCGTCGTCCGGCGCGTCTCGTTTTCCACCCGCAGGAACTCCCGCAGCTTCAATTTGCTCACTGCGTCCAGCCCGATGGTCGGCTCATCGAGGAACAGCA
>OGML01003153.1_pt1 | contig 10525 bp, 9 predicted proteins | sample 1572951 | NCBI WGS metagenome assembly OGML01 (sample SAMEA2581883, study PRJEB24529) | metagenome | biome: Human gut stool | place: China | collected 2011 | reverse complement strand
CAGGATGTTGACCGCCTTGTCGCGGAACTTGCGGAGAATCTTCTCGCGCTGGGCCTGCGACACGTCGCCGTGCAGCCCCTCGGCCGAATAGCCCTGGGCCACCAGACGCGTCGCCACCTCGTCCACGCCGATCTTCGTGCGGCAGAAGACGATGCCGTAAAAGTCCGGTTCGATGTCGATGATGCGCGTCATGGCGTCGAACTTGTCGGCTTCGCGCACCTCGAAATAGATCTGGTTCGTGAGGTCGGCCGTCAGGTGCTGCGACTCCACGCGCAGCACCTCCGTATTGCGCATGTAAGCCTCCGAAAGACGGATGATCCGCTCGGGCATCGTGGCCGAAAAGAGCAGCACGCGGCGGTCTTCGCCCGTATGGCCCATGATCTCCTCGACATCCTCCACGAAGCCCATGTTGAGCATTTCATCGGCTTCGTCCAGGACCAGGAAACGGACCTTGTCCAATTTGAGCGTACCGCGGCGGATGTGGTCCAGCACGCGCCCCGGCGTGCCGACGACGATGTCGACGCCCCGCGACAGGCGGCGCAGCTGCTCGCTCATCGCGGCCCCTCCGTAGATGGCCGTGATCGAGAGCCGCCGCTCGCGGTTGTAACTCAAAAGTTCCTCGGCGGCCTGCACGGCCAGCTCGCGCGTCGGGACGAGGATGATGGACTGCACGCCCTCTTTCGAAGGCTCGATCTGCTGGAGTATCGGCAGCCCGAAAGCCGCCGTTTTACCCGTGCCGGTCTGGGATTGCGCGATGATGTCGTTCTCTCCCGAGAGCAGACGGGGAATCGTAAGTCGTTGGATGGAGGTGGGTGTTTCGAACCCTTTTGCCTGGACGGCCGCGAGCATCTCCTCGCTGAGGCCTAAAGCGCTGAAATCAGCTTCGTTGATCATATATGAATAGTTGAAAGGCCAAAGGTACGACAATTTATTGAATATTCGCCGGAAAATCATTATCTTCGCAAAAAGTTACGCACACACGGCCCCTCGCGGGCCGCCTGACCGAAAACCGACACCATGAGTCACCGTATCCTGCTGGTCGACGACGAGGTAGACATCCTCGAATTCGTCCGTTACAACCTCGTACGCGAGGGTTACGAAGTCTTCACGGCCGAAAACGGCGCCGAGGCGCTGAAAGTGGCCGCCGAATGCCGTCCGCACCTGATCCTGCTGGACATGATGATGCCGGTGATGGACGGGGCGCAGACCTGCCGCGCGATCCGCCGAAACCCCGTGCTGAAGGACACGATGGTGGTTTTCCTCTCGGCGCTGGGCGAGGAGGGGCAGCAGCTGGCAGGGTTCGACGTGGGAGCCGACGACTACCTGACCAAGCCTATCAAGATGAAGCTGCTGGTAAGCCGCGTGCAGGCGATCCTCAAGCGCATCGACGCCGACAGACCTCCCGAGAAGGCCCCGGCCCCGGGGCTCACGGTCGACCGCGAGCGTTACACGGTGATCCGCGACGGACAGGAAATCACCCTCCCGCGCAAGGAGTTCGCGCTGCTGGACCTGCTCCACTCGTCGCCCGGGAAGCTGATTCCCCGCGAGGAGATTTACGCCAAGATCTGGGGCACGGAGGTCGTCGTGGGCGACCGCACGATCGACGTGCACATCCGCAAGCTGCGCCAGAAGATCGGCGACGAACGCATCGTCACGGTCAAGGGCGTGGGATATAAATATGAACCCTGAAACGAAAGGTGAAAATTGGATTGTCATTCCGGGAAGAGCCGAAGGACCGACGTGGGAATCCGCCGAACGCGTTGTGAGGTTACGACCTTTGATCGGATTGCCGCGTCGCCACGCTCCTCGCAATGACGGGAGAGGGGGAGGACAGGCGACCGAATCCGTTTGTCCGGACGAAGCGATTTTGAATTGTGAATTATGAATTGTGAATCGAAAAAATACCGCCGCATCGTCGTCAAGATCGGCAGCAATGTGCTCACCCGCGAGGACGGACGGCCCGACACCACGCGCATCTCGGCGCTCGTGGACCAGTTGGCGCGCCTGCACCGGGCCGGCACGGAGTTCATCCTCGTCTCGTCGGGCGCCGTGGCCTCGGGCCGCAGCCTGCTCGAAACCCGCGTCGGACGCATCGACACCGTTTCGGCCCGCCAGCTCTTCTCGGCCGTCGGGCAGGTGAAACTGCTGAACCGCTACTACGACCTCTTCAACGAATACGGCATCGCCTGCGGGCAGGTGCTCACCACCAAGGAGAGCCTCTCCACGCGGCGGCAGTACCTCAACCAGCGCAACTGCATGGAGGCGATGCTCGCGGCGGGCGTCGTCCCGATCGTCAACGAGAACGACACGATCTCGGTCACGGAGCTGATGTTCACCGACAACGACGAACTTTCGGGTCTCGTGGCGGCGATGATGGGAGCCGAGGCGCTCGTCATCTTGAGCAATATCGACGGCATCTACGACGGTTCGCCTTCGGACCCCGCCTCGCAGGTCATCCGCCGCGTCGCCCCGGGCCGCGACCTCTCGCAGTACATCGACACGGCGCGTTCCTCGCGCGGTCGCGGAGGCATGACGACCAAGAGCCGCATTTCGTCGCGCGCGGCGGGCGAGGGCATCGAGGTCGTGATCGCCAACGGCCGCCGCGACAATATCCTGACGGATCTGATCCTCACGGACCGCGACGTCGTATGCACGCGTTTCGAAGCGGCTCCCCGACCGGCTTCGGGGGTCAAGAAGTGGATCGCCAGCAGCGAAGGCTTCGCCAAGGGCGCCCTGCACCTCGACGCCGGGGCCGCCGCGGCCGTCTCGCAGAGCAAGGCCGCGAGCATCCTCGCCGTGGGCGTCACGGCCGTCGAAGGGGATTTCGAGCGCGACGACATCGTACGCATCCTCTCGCCCGAAGGCGCCCCACTGGGCGTGGGCCGCATCTCGTGCGACAGCGCGACGGCCCGCCGCAACCTCGGCCGCAAAGGTCTCAAACCGCTGATTCACTGCGATTACCTATATCTGGAATAAAAATGGAATACGATACGATCTTCGCCGCCGCCCGGCGCGCCGGCAACGAACTGGCCCTTGTCGACGCCGGGCGATTGAGCCGCACCGTCGTGAAAGCCGCCGCCCTGCTGCGGGAAAACGCCGGAAAAGTGCTCGCGGCCAACGCCCTCGACCTGGAGGCGATGGACGCCGATTCACCCATGCGCGACCGCCTGCGGCTGACGGCGGAACGCATCGCCTCGATCGCCGCCGACATGGAATCCGTCGCCGGACTGCCCTCGCCGCAGGGCGAAACGATCGCCGAATGGACCCGTCCCAACGGCATGACCCTCCGCAAGGTCCGCGTACCGTTCGGCGTGGTGGGCATGATCTGCGAGGCGCGCCCCAACGTCACGGCCGACATTTTCTCGCTCTCGATGAAGACGGGCAACGCCTGCGTGCTGAAGGGCGGCAGCGACGCCCGCCGCTCCAACGAAGCCATCGCCGCCCTGCTCCGCGAGGCGCTCCGCAGCGAAGGCGTCGACCCGGCGGCCTTCACCCTGCTGCCCGCGGGCCACGAGGCTGCCGGAGCGCTGCTGAACGCCGTGGGTTACGTCGACGTGGTGATCCCGCGCGGCGGCGCGGGACTGATCCGCTTCGTGCGCGAAAACGCCCGCATACCCGTGATCGAGACCGGGGCGGGCATCGTCCACACCTACTTCGACCTCGACGGCGATCTGACGAAAGGCCGCGCCGTGGTCTGCAACGCCAAGACGCGGCGCGTCAGCGTCTGCAACGCCCTCGACTGCCTCATCGTCCACCGCGAACGGCTCCGGGACCTCGCGGAACTGTGCGACCCGATGGCCGCCGAACGCGTCACGGTCTACGCCGACGCGGAGGCGTACGCCGCACTCGAAGGCCGCTACCCCGCGTGCCTGCTCCGCCCCGCCGCGGAGGAGCACTTCGGGACCGAATTCCTCGACTACAAGCTGGCCGTGCGGACCGTCGGCTCCCTCGACGAAGCTCTGGCGCACATCGCCCGCTACTCCTCGCGCCACAGCGAAGCCATCGTCACCGAAAACGCCGGGACGGCCCGGGAGTTCACCCGGCGGGTCGATGCGGCGTGCGTCTACGTCAACGTCTCGACGGCCTTCACCGACGGCGGCCAGTTCGGGTTCGGCGCCGAGGTCGGCATTTCGACCCAGAAACTCCACGCCCGCGGCCCGATGGGGCTGCCCGAACTCACGACCTACAAATACGTGATTTCAGGCAACGGACAGACCAGAGAGCCATGACGGTCACGCCGCCGCCCGCCGTTTTCGCGGCATCCCGCCGCGTTCCCGACTCCGCCCCGCGCGGGCGAAGCGGAGTCGCCGCGCACCGATGCATCCCCCGACGCCCCTCGCGGAAGGGAGACGCCGCCGCATGGCCCGGACGGCCGGCGCCAAAAGGTCCCGACCCATATGTGACAAAAATTCCACTTATTTCGGCAAATAATTGAACGATTCGTAATCATTTTTTGCTTAAATTTGCACATCCGTAAAATAATACATATATTTAAATTATGATTCGTGAACTTTTCGCCGTGGGCCTGGGAGGCGCCGCCGGAAGCATCGTCCGCTATATGCTCTCCGTCTGGCTGCTCGGAGGGCACACGTTGCTGGGTTTTCCGGCCGGAACGTTCACGGTTAACGCCGCGGGATCGCTGCTGATCGGCATTCTGCTGGAGACCACGAATTCGGCTGCGGCAGGATGGTTGCTCATCGCAGGATTCTGCGGAGGATTCACCACCTTTTCGACCTTTTCGGCCGATGCCGTGCGGTTGCTGCGTGCCGGAGACTACGGGCCTGCGACGGCCTACATTGCGTTGAGCGTCGCGGTCTGCATCGCCTTCGCCGCACTGGGCATGTGGATCGGAGCGCAAATTGCACGCAATTAAAAATGAAAAATTAAGAATTAAAAATAACCTGCAACCCGGTTAAATCCCGGCTGAAATCCCGGTCGCGCTGCGACAAGCCCCCTCCGAGGAGGGGATTTGGGGGAGGGTTAGAATTGGATACGCGGCGGAACGCCGCGAATTAGATGGCTGAATTTGCCCGGGTCAGGCTTGTAAACGACGCCGAAGGCGGCGACAACACCGCCCGGAAGCACAACAACGAAGAAAAAACATAAAAACTTAAAATAGAAATTATGGTAATTCTGGTTTTAAACTGCGGCTCCTCTTCGATCAAATATCAGGTGATCGACATGGAGGACGCGTCGAGCAAACTGCTCGCAAAAGGCATCGTGGAACGTATCGGCCTCCCGGAAGGCGACCTGACCCATAAACCCGTCGGCAAGGAGCCGTTCGAGCTTCACCAGCCGATTCCCGACCACACGACCGGCATCAAGCTCGTGCTCGACGCCCTCACCGACCCCGCCCACGGCGTGATCGCGTCGCTCGACGAAGTGAAGGCCGTCGGCCACCGCGTAGCCCACGGCGGCGAGTTCTTCCCCGAGAGCTGCATCGTCACCGAGGACGTCAAGGCGAAGATCCGCTCGCTGTTCGAGATCGCCCCGCTGCACAACCCCGCCAATCTCGAAGGCGTGCTTTCGATCGAAAAGGTCCTGCCGGGCGTGAAGCAGGTCACGGTGTTCGACACCTCGTTCCACCAGTCGATCCCGGCGGTGAATTACATGTACGCCCTGCCCCACGCCTATTACGAGAAATACCGCGTGCGCAAGTACGGCTTCCACGGAACCAGCCACAAGTATGTGGCCAAGGTGGGCGCCGAACTGGCCGGACTGGATTTCCACAACTCGCGGATCATCACCTGCCACATCGGCAACGGCGGTTCGGTGACGGCGATTCTCAACGGCAAGTCCTACGACACCTCGATGGGCTTCTCGCCGCTCGACGGCCTGGTGATGGGCACGCGCTGCGGCCAGGTGGACGCCAGCGCCATCACGTTCATCGGCGAAAAGGAGGGTATGAGCTATGCCGAGCTGAACACGATGATGAACAAGAAGTCGGGCGTGCAGGGCCTCACGGACATTTCGAGCGACATGCGCGACATCGACCGCGCCTACGACGAGGGCAATCCCCGCGCAATCCTGGCGCGCGATATGTACTACGGACGCATCAAGAAGTTCATCGGCGAATACGCCGCCGAAATGGGCGGTGTCGACATGATCATCTTCACGGGCGGCGTGGGCGAGAATTCGTGCGAAATGCGCGAGGCGGTCTGCACCGGACTGGAGTTCATGGGCGTGAAATTCGACCCTGCGGCCAACAAGGGCGCGCGCGGCGTGAACAAGATCCTCTCGGCGGCGGATTCGAAAGTCAAGGTAGCCACCATCGCCACCAACGAGGAGCTGGTGATCGCCACGGACACCTACAATCTGGTAAAATAACGTCCCATCCCGGCCGCATGCGATAAGCCCCTCCCGAGAAAGGATTTTTGGGGAGGGGTCGGGCTTGCAAACGACGCCGGCGGCAGCAACGACCGCCAACAGCATAGAGGCAAAACAACAAAGCATATATCAATTTTAAACGTAACAACACCATGATTCAGCATCTTACCGAAATCGTCGAGGAGGCGAGGAAACGGGGTAAAAAACGTCTTGCCGTAGCTTACGGACAGGATTCGCATACGCTGGAAGCGGTCTACGAAGCCTATAAGGAGGGTCTCGTGGAGCCTACGCTCTTCGGCGACAAGGAGGTTATCAAACAGGTCTGCCAGGAGAACGGCATCGACATCAACGCCTTCAACATCGTCAACGAACCCAACGATGTGAAATGCGTCCAGCAGGCCGTCGCATCGGTCGTTTCGGGCAACGCCGACGTTCTGATGAAAGGTCTGGTCTCGACCGACAAATACATGCGCGGCATCCTCAACAAGGAGGCCGGGCTGTTCCCCCCGAAAGGCGTCCTGAGCCACGTTTCGATCGTCGAAATGCCCTGCTACCACAAACTGCTGATCATCTCGGACGTGGCGGTCATTCCGCTCCCCGACTTCAAGCAGAAGATGGTGCAGATCGGCTACCTGGCCCGCACGGCCAACCTGCTGGGCATCGCGACGCCGAAAATCGCCTGCATCGCCCCCTCGGAGCAGCTGCTCCCCAACGTGATCTCCTCGACCGAAGGCGCGCTGCTGGCCAAGATGGCCGACCGCGGCCAGCTGGGCAACGTCGTCGTCGACGGTCCGCTGTCGCTGGACGTGGCGCTCTACAAGGAAGATCGGAAGAGCGTCGTGTAGGGAAGGAGGTCGCCGAGCACAAAAAGGTCAAGGGTTCGTCGGTGGCCGGCGATCCGGACTGCCTGCTGTTCCCCAACCTCGAATCGGCCAACGTCTTCTTCAAGTCGGTCTCGCACCTCTGCGGCGGCGAACTGGCGGCGATGGTCATGGGTACGAAGGTTCCGTGCGTGCTCACCTCGCGCGGCGACACGAGCAAGACCAAGCTCTTCTCAATAGCGCTGGCCTGCCTAGCGGTAAAAAAATAAAATTCCGGTCATCCGGACCTAACCCAATCTTAAACCAGCCCGACGAAAGAAACAACGCCTCCCGATTGAAAGTCACCCTTCGACAATCAGTCGTTGCGAATCCGTCGGACTCACGTTAAAAACGAACCGAGAACTTATGGGCTACAAAATTTTAGCAATAAATCCCGGCTCAACGTCTACAAAGGTCGCCCTCTACGACGAGGAGCGGCCTTTGTTGGAATTGAACCTCCGTCACTCCACCGAGGAAATCTCCCGCTTCGCCGGCGTGAACGACCAGCTGGACTGGCGCCGCGGACTGATCCTTTCGGCGCTCCGCGAAGAGGCGTTCGACATCAGAAACCTCTCGGCGGTGATCGGCCGCGGCGGACTGATACGCCCCATTCCCGCAGGAGTCTACGAAGTCAATTCGCGCATGCGCTACGATCTGCGGAACGCGCAGATGAAACACGCCTGCAACCTCGGAGGACTGCTGGCCGCACAGATCGCCCACATGGCGGGTGTCAAGGCCTACATCGCCGACCCGCCGGTGGTCGACGAGATGGACGACGCGGCACGCATCTCGGGCATGCCGATGTGCCCGCGCAAACCGGTCTTCCACGCCCTGAACCAGAAGGCCACGGCGCGTCTCCACTGCGAACGGATGGGCTGGGTGTACGAAGAGTCGAATCTGATCGTGGCCCACATGGGCGGCGGCATTTCGGTCGCCGCACACAAGCAGGGACGTATCGTCGACGTCAACAACGCGCTCGACGGCGACGGTCCTTTCGCCCCGGACCGCGCGGGGAGCATCCCCTCGAGCGAACTGATCAAGGTCTGCTTCTCGGGACAATATACGAAAGAGGAGCTGCTGAAATTCATTTCGAGCAAAGGCGGGCTGGTGGCCTACCTGGGAACCAACTCCGTGATTCAGGTCATGGAACGCATCGCGCAGGGCGACCAGCGGGCCAAAAAGGTTCTCGACGCCATGTGCTACAACATCGTGAAACAGATCGGAGCCATGGCCGCGGCCCTCTCGGGCAGCGTTCAGGCCATCGTCCTCACGGGCGGCATCGCCTACAACGAGCCTGTCGTGGAGTACATCCGCGAACGCTGCTCGTTCATCGCTCCGATCGCGGTCTATCCGGGCGAGAACGAACTCGAAGCGCTGGTCACCAATGCGCTGGTGGTGCTCCGGGGCGTCATCACCCCCAAAGTCTACAAATAACCCGCATTCTTCCGGGAAACGAACGGGCCGCATCCTTCCGGGGTGCGGCCCGTTCGTTCAGATGCGGGAGCAACGGGAGCGGTAAAAATAACGAAACACCCCTGCGTCACTCGAAAGCGATGCTCTTCCAGGTAAGCGGATCTCCGTAGTAGTTCGTGGCCCATTGGTCGGCGGACGCAGCTTTCGGTGCCGCCGTGCCGGTGCTGTAATGCTTGTCGGCATTCAGCGTAAGATCGCATACTTTGGCGAAGTTCGGGCTGAAAGGAGTTGCTCCACTGTCCATTTCCAGGGTAATATTCCCTGCTGCTGTCAGCCGCAGCTCGGTCAGAGCATCGCAATGCTGAAATGCGCTGTATCCGAGTCGGGTCGTTTCGGGCAGCGAAAGGGAGGTCAGGCCGGAAGCCATGAAAGCTGCGTTATAAATCCGAACCGCCTCGGGCAGTTGCACGCTCTCCAGCGAAGGGCAGCCCGACAAGGCCTGCACTCCGACCTCCTCCACGCCGTCGCAGGAGACGAAGCTCAACGCCTGGCAGGCGAAAAATGCCAAACAGCCGAGCGCTTTCACTCCGGCGGGCAGTCTCACTTCGCGCAGGGCGGGATAGGCATAATGGAACGCTCCGTTATCATATTTTTGTCCGTCGAACGCCCTTGCCGGCAGACCGCGGACATCGTCCGGGGGAAAGTTGAAATCGTCGTCCACCCGTCCGTTCACATTCACTTCCGGCCAGTCGGTCACGCCGGTCAGGTCGATCTTTTCCACGCCGGAGTCGTAGAAAGGGTTGCCGACCGGAGGGGTGCTGGAAAAGGAGACCCGAGCGGGAATCCCGATCTTGGCAAACTCGCCCGTCAGTTTGAATTCGGTGATGCCCGCGTCGAGTGCGGCTCCGATCGCGGTCTTTACCTCATCGGCGGTCATCCGGGTCATATCGACCGTGCCGGATACCGGTGACGCCTTGTTCCCGCCGCCGTCCGAGCACCCCGCCAGCGCCAGCACTGCGGCCGACACGGCCAATGCGGCCAATGCGGCCGTAAAAAATCCTTTCATCATCATATTGCATTCGTTTTAATCCGATGATAAAAGTAGCGCAAAACGGCTGCGGAGGAGTCCGGGAACTTAAAAAACAACGCCGGGTTTCTGGACTCGGCGTTGTTTTCATTCTTGCGAAGGGGCGATCGGGTCTCCGCCGGCATAGCGGCGGCGGTATTCGCCGGGCGACATGCCCGTCACTTCGGAGAACTGCGCGAAAAAAGTACTGCGCCCGTGGATGCCGACCATCTCGCCCACCTCGAGGGCCGAAGCCCCGGGATGCTCCAGCAACAGCCGCTGCGATTCGGCAATGCGCAGGGCGCGTATCCACGATTTGAAGTTAAGCCCCAACTCGGAGTTGACATACCGCGACAGGTAACTGCGGTTGCACCCGACCTCGCGGGCCAGCGACTCCAGCGAAAGACCCGGGCGGACATACCCTTTCGCGGCGATCCATTCGTCGAGCGCCGTACGGATATTCTCCCCGGCGGCCAAAGGCTCCGGCACATCGTCGGCGATCACGGGAGCGATCCGCCCGAACTCCGCGGGATAGTTGATATACTTCATTCCGAAGAAGGTGTAGAACACCATGTAGACCCCCGTAAAAGCAAACAGGTAAGGCATCCCTAACCCCGACACCAGCCATGCCGCGGCCGTCAGTCCGATCAGGGCCGTCATCAGAAACGACACGGCCACCCATCGCAGACGGCGCATCTCTCCGTCCGAAAAAAAGTTGTCCAGCTTGCGGCGACAGACCCGGTATTCGCGTACGAAAGTCCGCGCAAAGAGGGCTATCTGCACACAATAAGCGGCTGCCGTCAGCCGGAAAAGCACCGGAAAGGCCTGCGGAAAGAACAACATGCAGCCGAACAGCGAC